>Ga0056129_1000336_pt1 | contig 11497 bp, 6 predicted proteins | sample WorMetLIZISLAND1_FD_71118 | JGI IMG/M metagenome (GOLD analysis project Ga0056129, IMG submission 71118) | Marine gutless worms symbiont microbial communities from Max Planck institute for Marine Microbiology, Germany - Olavius loisae LIZARD... ...
CAAGCAGGTCGATAAAGGCCAGGCGCGTGTCCGTGGGTCTGTATAGGGCTAGCAGATAAGGTTAGGGTTAGTGTTAGTTAACCAATAAATTTGGCTTATTCAGCCATATTTTCACTGTCGGCGGCTGCCATACATGCATGTCGTGCGTGCTGGTGTTAGTGAGCCCTGTGTGATGTCTACCAAGCCTAACACGGCAGTTGTCCATATGTGTACACGATTCAGTTTACACAGAATATGGACTGCTGTTAGTGCGTGACATCATGACAACAGATGCTGTCCATATTTTATGTACACAGTGTCATATACATAGCATCTCTAAAGTCAGTTATAAATGATAGTATCAGTATCAGCCAACTGCATACAACCCCCTAAATTGCATTTTCAGTCGGACTTAATACCGAACTTAAGCAATGCAGGTAGGCAACTAAACTCTTGTCTTCAACTTCGGTTTAAAACAGAATTCACTTTGTTTTATTCTTTAGCTTGCCATCATGTTAGCTTCGTGACGATTTTTCTGAATTAGAAAGCAGGACAACTTGTTGCTGGGCACATTAGCATGTGCAATTGTGCATGTGTAATGTGACTAAACTTGTAATATTTTAATAAAAAGTTAGAATTAACTAAGATATGTTCAGAACTAAAAAACTAATTGTATTGTCACACATTGTGCTAGCCTGTTGCATTGTGCAAGGCTTAATGCGAGCTGGTAGGTTTAAAACCGTTGCTCGGCAATTAATGTACTTGGTAAGTGGCTTCACATGGAGTAGGCCACTGTTGTGCTCTTACCGATGTATAGGAGTTCATGTGCTTTCTCTGCAACTGTACCTGCATTACTGGTATTACAGTTAACCACATACTCAATTCATAACCTTAGTGACAATGGCCACATGGATCACATGCATTATCAAATGCTGAAATATCTTCCTTCTGGTGCACTTCATTCTGTTAATATCCTCAATTGCATTTACATGACTGGCAACTTCCCTCCTCCGTTGCATCGATCACGTATAGTCCGTATCCTCAAAGCTGGCAAATTCTCAAACTACAGACCAATAGCACTCATCACAAGGAGCAGTGTATGCAAAGTAATAGAACATGTGACTTATTCTGTTGTCAATGCCTGTTCTTTATAGAACTCTGCAGGGACAGGCAGATTAGGTATAAATTGATAACAAACAGACTGATAATAGAGGAATATCTTGCCAGATAACAGATGTATTGGATGGTATTGCTGACAGATGAAGCATTTGGCTGTGGCTGTAGCTGCAGTAGAAGTCACAAGGGTTTACTGTATGAAACATGGCACAATTACCTGTGATGAAGGCACCTCTGTACACACCATCTCTTGAGAAAGTTGCAAATGGTAATTATTTGTTTATGTTTTGCAATTTTTTAAAAACAATGAGATTGGTTTTTCTATGATGTTCGTTGCTTTACCTACGAGCTGCTATTCATTCGTTATTTCCTAATCTTTATTCTGTTCTGTTTATTTTTGATACCTTATGCTTATCTATGACAGGTGGCATACATACATACATAAGAGCTTTATTAAAATGATGACAAAATGCATCAAGTTGACAATAAGATACACAATAAAGTCAATATAATGTCAGTATAACTAGGATAACTCGTTACGCGTTGTGGTATGGATAAAAAAGCATACGGCCAGCTCAGTCTACTGCACTTGACCACAAAATAAAAGTTAAGCTTTCACCAAGAAAGTGGAAATACAGTTTACGTTGAATGGTGAATACTACCATGTTTTGTCGTCAAGTAACCAAGTACCCATGTGTGTAAAAAATATGCATCGCCATTGCATTACTGCTTGACTGTTATGTTAATCCTAGTTATATCTATGTGTTTACTTTCACTCGGTTTACACCAGTGATATGCTTGTCATTCATTGCTGATACAGTTCATGTCAGAAGGACATCTGGTTCTAGCTACAATAATTCATCTGTAAAAATATTGCAGTATAATACAGTGTGTTGACAATGTGGTTAATGTTATAACATGCACTGGGAAGCTGAGAGTAGTGAGCTTATTTTGCCATGCTCGGAAGATGATACTAAAAACTGAGGTCAGACTGCAGTGAACAATGCCAATCAATATGATAAATCTGAATTCCGTAACAATTGTCTAGATCTGTTAGAAAGTGTTTATGAAATAATAGTATATGATTTTATTCTGAAACAGAATGGAGAGAACGGTAGGTAGTGATGATATAAGGATAAACGTGAAGTGATATTATGTGCAAAATTATGGAATTTGTATCTTTGAATACCTGGGATGAAGCTGATGCATTGAAAGAAATCTGATCTGCATTGAGATAAGTTAATAAACATTTATTGATAGATAATTGTGGTGATGGTCAAGAACATGGCATTGTTAATGGTATGACTGTGCTGGCACCAGACTGTGCAGCTGATTTGAATCAACCGGGCCGTCACTTTTGAATCGAATCAGCACAAACGATTCAAATTTGAAAGTTGTCTGTTTTGAAGAACACATGGCATTATGTGAGACTAATCAAGATGGCAGTGATGACAGCTGACCTACCGTGCAGTGAACGGCAGTGCACCCGTGTACCTGTCGTCTTACTTCACCCGGGTTGCCAACGTGCCATCCAGACTGCGGCTTCGATCGTCTAATTCCGTCCAACTTATGGTGTCATCCTACAATCTCACTACTGTCGGCAGGTGGGCCTTCCCAGTCTTCGCTGCCAATCTTTGGAATAGTCTTCCTGCAAACCTTACCTCAGCACCGTCGCTCACAATTTTCTGGCCGCGTCTCAAGACTCACCTCTTTCGGCGTTCTTACCCTGACTTAATTATCTGACATTCGGACTTATAGTGGACCTAGTAGTAACTGTGTTGCTTAGACCACTTTAAAAATTTCGATGATGATGACAGCTGGCTTTATGACTTGAGTTCGTAGATGTATCATCGCACACAGTGAATAACTGTGCCTGTGTCTTGGTTGGTTTCATATACACAACCCTGGTGTGTTATTGTCTGTTAAGTGTTACAAAGTGGTTTGTTGGAAGAGTTCAACGATGTCAGTGTTATGGTCGTTGATTGTCCTGATTTGACGTCCTCACCATATTCACTGGCATCTAAAGGTAGATGGTTTATGCTGCCATAATTCAGTGTGTCTGTGCGTCATGCTAGTTTGCTGTGTCAGGTAGTGCAATTGTTGCATTTTTTGATTGTAAGCATCTTGTTGAAATTGAGTAAATTATGACAGAGTCATTCTCACTGGAGGCATTAAATGCAGGTAGGTGGTGTATCTGTAAATTAGTTTTTCCCAAATATCTCACTATAATCAATGAACCTACATATAAAGTATACCGATATTTGCTGTATAATTGCTAATACGAATTTATGTGTGATCATTGGAACAATGACATTAGCAGTGAATGTTGTGATCTTCGGAGGTCATTACTTTGTTAGAGCATATTGTACTTATACAAGTACTGAAGCAGTAGGTGTTGTAAACTGAATGTGACTGTTGCAAGTAGTTGATAAACACTTGAACGTCTGTTCTCTGTTTTATAGTGCAGTCAAATTAACACGTTAACTTAACATGTTAAAGAGTTATAACGATTTAAAAAATTAACACTGTTAAAAAATTAACCCGTGTACATAAATTCTATGCAGCGGGAATTCCAGTATTCAATTACACTGTGGTTATTTGCGGATCAAATAATATTACGTTAATTGTTATAATTTTCAGTTGACAAGCTACGGTAATAATATTGTTTGATGGCCAGTTCGACCGTGGTCGCATCATGTAGATGAGACATGCAGTCGTTTTTTTGACGCAGGATACCAGTACAACACAAATAGGCCTGTCGAATTGATGCGATAATTAATGCGTTAATGTGCAATTAAAATAGTTTATTGCTCGACAGCTCTACTATTTTATGTACAGTGCTCAGCCATCGTTGTTTGCCAATTGTTTTTAAGAACTTAATGCATGAGAAATCTTGAATGATATGGTCACCAGACATTGTTTGCAACAGCATCTTAGCTTCTCTGTTTGAAAGTACATTAACCTGTGTGTGTGTGTGTGTGTGTGTGTGTGTGTGTGTGTGTTAAAGGCATATGTGGACGTCCAAGTGTGATGGACATTGGCGGAGTAGATTATATCTTTCCATTGCCTAACATGGAAAAGGTAGCAACTGTTCATGTTCTAATGTCTCTCACTGTCTGTTAGCCAAATGACCTTTCCAAAGCAGTTCAGTGAGCTCTGAAGTAGTCTCAGAACAAAGGTACTATAGGTTAGACAGATTTACAAACAAGAACCTGTGAGGATAATAAAGCAGTGAAATGCCATGCATGCAACAGTCATCAAAGCACTCAAAGAGGCACTTAAGAATAGTTCTCTCAATCTCATATGTGCTCTGTGTAAAAATGACACCAAAACAAGAATGCCAGTTATTGCAGATGGATGCAGTAGTCATTTTTATGACAGAACGACGATGCAGATTGAATGTGTTGTGACTTGTGACTTGAGTTTGACTCATGTCTGTGATGACAGTTCTACTTCTACAGAAGAAATTTGTCGCTGAACTGACATCATGTCCTGTATCATGAACTGTCTGGATAAAGTCTGGCATGTTCGCCATATTTACAACACAAGATAGTTTTGGATGTGTTCCCGTTACATACTTTCAGTGGTACTTTATGCTGAGACATAAATGCTGATGAATTTACAATTTTCTTATAAATTTACAATTTTCCTGTATCATTTGCTGACAGAAACTTGCTGGACTTGCTATTAGGTGATCTGACTTTGTCCATAACGTTGAAGTCCAAGCAGCTTCTGGTTAGGACCATCTGGAAAATATGGTCCAACTGTGTTACCTGTGCCTTTTCGTTTACGTCACGTGTATGAATTATACTGTTCCGACCAAAGCTGTTTAATCCATCTCTTATGGCATTTGTGATGGCAGCCACCCTTCGCCAAGTAGGAAGAGACCACGTGGACCAAGTCAGCATGGATTCAAACCCGAGTGCCAATGACTGACTGCAGCTCCACGCTATCTGTCTGCCGCACACTATGGCTGTCCTGTCATCCTGTTGTTGATGACGATAGTGATGAGGTGTTTACAGTTTGCTAATTGTTTTTTTACAGTGAAATGTGGTTGTGTGTCTGTGGTTCAGATTTATGACTTGAGTCAGGTGCCTTCATGGTCGGAGCTGACGTCAACGTCAACACTGTTTATTGGTGCCGGTGCTGGACCATCACATATTACCGGCAATTTGACAGAAGTCAGCATTTTCTTGTTACTCCTGTTTACAGCAGTTATTGGGCAGATAATAGCTGTGTTGAGCTGTTGTTATATATATTGCTGCAAAGTTGCTACACATGATGCAACATAACACATTTGCTGTCCGTTATCCAGAAGAATATATATACACATCCGTGGTGCAAACCTTATGTTACTTGATAGTAGGCTCTAGGCCTATTGGAAATTCGGAACCTGAAGCAAATAACAATCTGCAATAACAATAACATGCTGCATCACATGGTTTCCTTGTGACAACATGGCTCTTGTAGTATTACACAGTGCTTCATAATAAATGAAGATGTTTGCTGTTATTAATTAAAATTGCCAGTGATGACAGTGATTCACTTGTTTTTCCATATGAACCTTGTACCAGCTGACCAAGGTTTCATGCATGGATAAGGACAATTGCTGTTGTGTGATGAACTGTTTATATCATGATACTAAACAGTTGCAATGTTTCTGTATTTATTGTTGCATAAATGATGTGTTCTATACTTGCGTCTGTAGCTGATGCCAAATGTTGCCATTGATGCAGCAGGCACCATGAACAACCTTAGCAGAATTTCTTGGGTCGACCATAAGGTAGGTACCTGTCTGTGTTGACATAAAGCTGTATAGCGTAATATTTTGGACATGTAAAAATTACTGAGTAAGCAGGTGTGGGACCTTTACTGATACTGATACTTTAGATTTTAAGCTTTTTCCATTTGCTGTACTACAATAGATCATCCACTTATATTTCTCATGTCAGACTGTCTAAATCGCTGTTGTTAGGAATTTAATTGCTGTATAACAGCAGAGCATCTGTCCGCATGCTGCCGTAGCACATACGAAGGATGCTTAGGGTTTTATGGCATTTTGAGCACATATGTATGTTGATAGCGGCTATATCAGTATATCATTCTGCCACGGCACATACAGTGACATCTTCTCTTTTGGTTTTGTTCAATCCAGAAGTAAGAGACTCACCGCAGCATTCCACATATTGAGAGGACAAGACTTACTACTACATTTTGGTCCCCAAACCCTTTCCCACAGGAAGCAATGGACTGTTGGTTGTAACTGCATTCGTAGGGTATGTGAATAATCTGTATCATTTCCTGGTTTCTTATTTCTTTCAGAAATCTTTACCATATTGACATGTTGTCTGTATTGACTTCATGAGACTGACCAACTGTTTGTAATATTTAAACTTTTTCCAAAAAATTGTTAGTTTTTGTATTTTCACTACAGTGAAGTTGCTTATTTATTATTGCTTTTAGACTAAGGACTATGTTCTACAGCCATTTACCAAATCGTGTGAAAGATGTCATCTGACAAACTTATACGTTTCAGAAGGAAAACCTGGCAAGGTTTGTGTGTCTAAAGCAAAGCAAAAATGGCACAGACAGTGTCGATAACATTAATGCTGAAGATACCTCATCTAGCTTCTAGGAGGTGGTTTCAGTCACTGGCATTCATTACCTGCTAGTAATGGGTCATCCTGCCAAATGTTGCCAAATTTAGTAGCTTTAGATAAAATAGTTTGAGCATGAAAATGAATAGTTATTCTCAGCATGAGAGGACTCTTGTATATCTCTGAAAATAACAGTAGTTCAATACTAGCCTCGGCATTTTAATTATACTCGTTTATACAGTCCCAGATGTATCAATGATATTGCATCTATCTATCTATTGATTATTGCATCTATCTATCTATCTATCTATCTATCTCACAGTTGCTAACAGCCCTGTGTAATTGTCATAGAACTGGACACATGTTTTCATTTGCAGTTGTTTCATCTTGGACATCTAGGCTTTGGTGCAGTGGTTAACGCTCTGGCTTTTGTGCCGAAAGGTCCAGGGTTCATATCCCGGCCATGCCACTATTCTACTGTGTAGTGTGCCTTGCCTTGCCTTGCCTTGCCTTGGGCAAGTTTTTTTACTCATTTTGCTTACCCAGTCTTCTCAGCTCCAAGAAACTGGGGTACAAAAGGGAGTATTCGGACTGGACCGATTTAATGGCTTAACTGATTGAGTGCATTAGATTAAGCTAACTGCGGTATAGCTGATAGATTTAGAATGTACTATAAGATAATCTCAATTTGCATTTTTTTGCATCTATTACAGCAGTTTAACAGAATCTTGGTCTTTAGCAGAACTTTGCATTCCAGTAACGTAGAACAATTTTCAGATGACATATGCCTACACATTTTTTCATATTTAGAAATACTTTTCAAAGATATTGTATTAATGTTTTTTCACTTGTTTATAACCATCTAAAACTCTATAATTATTCTGGAGTGAAAACTTGTATTTTAGCTAGAAAATGTGTATTTTTAAATGAGATCGTTAGGCGCTTAATGGTACTTAACTGTCATCATCACTCACTGATCAGCTCGATGTCCGCCAGTCGCAGTGCTCAACTGTTGGTACGAGCTTTCGCTGTGGCTGGTGCTCGACTATATAACAGTCTGCCACATGATTTCGTCATGAGTGACACACTGTCATGGTTCCATCGTGAACTCAAAACATTTTTATTTAGACAGTCAATATCCTTTTATTTTGTTTTAGTTTTTTTTCTTTGTGGTCCTTGCAGTTTTTACTTAGGCCACGTTAAAAATTTCCATGTAATGTAATCTAATGTACTTGAATGTCGTGTATGAATGGCAGGTGATACAGGTTAAAGCTCGTCAGAAAAAGACGTTGAAAGGCAACTTCATTATGTGCATGCAGACAGCGCTTAAAAATCATTTTGACACTGAGCCTGTCGGTCTTGGTGGAGTGTTTGTTCAGACCAATGGAAAAGCTCGTATTCACGTCATGGTATGACCAACTACCTATTAGTGCATACGGTAATACACTGCATCTGTTCTTTCTGTTGTGCTAACGTAGGTTACTTTCTTTATTCTTTAAGAAAATATATTCGATTGATATTTTATCAGTTTGTAATTTCGATGTTTTGCTGATTTGAATACAGTTATGCTACGTACACTGAACTTGGTCACTGGAATTTGTCTTAGAAATAACCTGATATTGCAATATTCACAGTAATAAATTATCTGCAATGAGAGTTTCGTTTACGACCCATCTCTTCTCTATTGTCGTGTTTGATTATTATAAAACTGTTATATGGGTGGCCAGCTTGATGAGCTGTTGGCTTCTCTGGCACTGGTAGCCATGTCTGTTTACTATCTTTGCTTTAGCTTTTATTGCTTTATTGTATTTTGTTTATTACAGTGACAAATAAATAAGATTGATTGATTTATCTCATAGAACGTACATGAATTCAGTACGTGCTTAAATTAATAAACTTCTGTCTATGTAGGTTCATACTGGTCTGCTACATCTTGATATGATGTTGACACTGTATTCTTGTGGTTTTGTTTGGTCTGCAGAAGGATATATACATTTCTTCATTGTATCATTTGTATGTAGCCATACTACTCAGAAATACCGCTGACGTCCGACGACATGATAAACAAATGGCTGAACTTCTATGAAATGTCGGCACCATTAACTTGTGTGGGATATCTGATTTCACATGATCCGGTAGGTAACAGTCTGTTGCTAAATGCTCTGTAGCTTATCATGCATACAGACATAAAGGCACAGAACATGGCAACAGATACCGAACCAAATTCAAAAACTGGTATTGACCCGTTAATATAGCACATGCCTGCAAAAGCCTAGGTTTTTAAAACCTAGAAAACTACACTGTAGTAGCAGTAGTGGAGCAACTGTCAAATGTGGCAGGCCAGCCAGTGTTACAGTAGTCAAGCCTGGAGATTACTGGAGCTGCGACGAGTGTCACTGTCACGTCACATCTGACTGAGCAGACACCTGACCTGAGGCAGTTGACAAAGGTGCATGAAACATGTCGCTTATGCTCATCTCACTGTCAAACTGCACACCGAGGTCATCTGACGTGATGGTGTCTTTGCCGACAATAATACTTCCCTGACAGACGACGGCACTGATTGTAGTGATACTGCTGAGCCAAACCACGTAACCTGTTTTAGCTGGGTTCAGCTGCAGTCTTCAGGCACCGCAAGAATGAGCTACGTCGGCTACGCAGTTCTGTAGTCGTGTTGAGTTTGCGATGTGGAACGTCTACGTACCGGTACGCCTGAGGCTGTCAGCTGACACTGCTCAAACACTCCATCGACCTCCTCCATATAGCCAATGAACATCGTTGGACCTAACGACAATCCCCAGCGAACGCCGCAGGTTACAGCGACTGCCTCGCAGACGTCAGAAGGCAAGTGAACAGAACACAGGTAGGACTGGAACCAGTTAAGTGTCGAGTTGGTTACGGTGAAATGTTGCTGGAGGATGCTAAGAATGGTCTGATGGTGGACAGTGTTAAAGGTCCTTCACGGCAAGGGCTCCGACACGACCTTGATCTACGGCTGTGACAATATGTACCGTGCACCTTGACCAGTGCTGTCTCTGTGGAGTGGTTCGTGATATGCATACTGAATGGGTAGAAACAGGTTAAACAAGTTGGCGTCCTCAGTAAACCTGCTGTCGATGACCTAGAACCTTTCTGGCAAAACTTCACTCATGCAAAAGTTTGCATATTTCCTTATAAATTGCTGAAAAGCATTGCAATTATGTTTTTTTACTACCTGCATCCGTTTAGCGCAGTTATTGATAGTACTAGTGTCGTTGCTTGGCTCTTTGTAATGAATTTACAAATTTACAACATTGTTTGTAATGACAGAATGCTGTTTGCAGGGTTGGAATTTAAGAATGCAACACTTTCACTGCTTCAATGAGCACGGCGATGGAGGTCATTTCCACTACGATGTCACTCCAGCTGAGGCAGAATATGTCGGATATTCTAATATCGCCGAGAATTTATTTCGTGTCGACAATTATCCAAGCAGTGCTTAAGTTTGTTGTTCATGCATGAAGCCAAACAATGATGGCTACCATAGTGCGCTTGCACTTCGCTTCGATTGTTTTATTTTTAAACTGAGAATATTATAACACAATTATTTTAATGCAAAGATTAGTGTGTGCTGAAAGCTGATGAGTAACAGATTGCCATAACGTCCATTACATTTCTATGGACATGTCTGAAGTGGAATGCTAGTCTGCTACATGTGACCATAAAACAAAAGAACTAAGTCTTATTGTTATTGTTCAGTGTTTTAATGCAGTATGTTATTGTTAGAGTATTACTACTGTGATCATGTTAGTAGAATATGTCGCTGTTGGTAAATGTACTTAACTTGATTGATGACGTGTTTGAGTCAGCTTAACCAATATTCAGTGGAACTGGAATTAGTCAGTTTCTACAAGAAAGACATTCATTTTCACTCGTAATTTAACTCCACAAAAGTAACACATGTATTACGTAGCTATAAGTAATGGCTGACTTTGTGGAAACTGAGCAAATACTGCTGCTAATAATTAGTATCGCCATTCACCCCAGAATATAAACTTTTTACCACATTCCAATATTGAGTAAACGAAAGGTCTGCGAGGTACCACGTACCGTTTTCATGTTAAACCGTGTTATGCCTAGATCTCACATTTTACAGTTAATTATTCGGGTATTCTAAGGATTGAAAGCTTAGGATTATGGCAATTTAATGTAATTTATTATTGAAAAAGAATTCTTTGAGTTATTTAAAGTTATTTCCTACAATTAATTATTATTATTATGGCACTCTCTGGGAAGTGAGGTAGTCTTATTCTCAACTTCATCCTCCCACCTCGGGGCTGTATCTCCTTAAACTATTTCGGACTTTGTGTCGTTCCAGATTTTCTAAAGGAACATAATCCTACGAATTATAACTCGGACAAACATATGTAATAATAATGCAGGAAGGATCTTGGAGGCTGAAGGGATGATGGCGATCCAGTAAGAGATCCACAGGGGCGGATCCAGGAAGAGTGGACCCAATGGCAGATCCCGGAATTGAGACGGATATGAGCTCATATAACCAAAACAAAGTGCACATCAATGTTTTTGGAGTTAAAATCAGCCAAGTTGTCCTAATTTATGGACGGTGATGCAAGTTTTGGTATAAAAATGTACTGTACACAAAAAAATTAACTAAGAATAACGGTATTTTGGGGAATCTTGAGCAGTGTTTATCCATCAAGATCTGACTCCGAGAGAAAGGGAAATGCGGAAAATACTAGTGCAAGAAATGAAGGAACGGCAAGCAAAGGGCGAAAAGGACTTGACAATCTTCAACGGCAAGA
>Ga0056129_1000338_pt1 | contig 11496 bp, 3 predicted proteins | sample WorMetLIZISLAND1_FD_71118 | JGI IMG/M metagenome (GOLD analysis project Ga0056129, IMG submission 71118) | Marine gutless worms symbiont microbial communities from Max Planck institute for Marine Microbiology, Germany - Olavius loisae LIZARD... ...
CAAGTTTTTACTTGCGAAAGTTGACTTTCCGAAATAGAACGACTTCTATTCCTGAAAGTTTTCTTTCGCACACGGTGAGCTGTGATTGGCCAGTCAGAAACACATGACGTAATTGACCCGAGTTTTATTGTCGTAGTACTGTGCATAATAACTGAAAGTAGGATTTTACATTGCAAATCACAAAAAAAAACATTATTGTCGTTGTTGTCGTTAAGTCAAATCTACATTCAAAATACAGTAGCACCCACGAAACGCCACTTTTAACCTGCAACTTTCGTGTTTCAACTTTCAAGTGTGTCATGGTGCACTTGCGAAAGTCACTTGCACAAGTTTTCTTGCGAAAGTTACTTTCGTTAGTGACTTTCGCAAGAAACTTTCTGATGTGTCATAGGCGTAAAGTACATTAAATTGCGTCTTCTTATATACTTTAAGCAAGGATTTTGTAACTGTTACAATAAAACATATTATCGTGTGCTTTCCTTTATGTCTCTGCCAGACACTGCGGAGGCACTGTGTTTTTAGGTCTGTTGTTCTGTTCAGTATGTGATAAACTGAACAGTTGGATTTCATTATAACTTAGAATGGTTTAGGAATTGATTAACTTTCAGCCTAATCTTATTCATGGGATTCCATTTCTTGGATCGGGATTTTGCATCTCTGTTTGCTTTTTTGCTTGATATCTCCAAAACCTCGAGCTGAGACTGCATCACATTGTGTGGTGCCTCTCTTGAAATTATTAACTGGTGAGTCTAACACAGATCCTTGTGCAGATCCAGAATCTGTGTGGGTCTTTGGACTTTGCACAGTATCTCCAAATGTGCATTTTGATAATACTGGTACTGGCCTTTTCTTTGCCTGCACACCAGTCAGTTTGAAGGTAATTGTCTTTGCATATGATTTCCACTCATGACAGAGACATGACTATGGCTGCAGGTGGTCAATTGCTAAAGTTTTTTTTAAAACTTACTAGGACATGCACTGTGCATCCCTTGATCTGTTGTTGCTGTTATACAATTCGGTGGTTCAAACTTGTTATGATGTGACATCACCGTCACCAATCTCCAAACAGTTGTTGTTTACATTGCAACACAGTTAAGCATTAATTGAGTGATTTAGTTTAGCGTGCTGCTTACATATTAAGTTTGCTCAATTTTGTTCTGGTTAGCATTTTTCAACATTTATGAATAACCTGACGTCTGAATATTATTGACTTAGAATTGGAATTTGAGCTTCACATCTTAAATTGTACTTATGTGCTTATATGTATTTGAGCTTTTGTGGTATATTCAGTAAATGTATATTAAGACTGTGAGTAGGCTGGCCAGTGGCCAACTACAATTATTCATTTGGACATCGACTGCGATATGACGATTATCACACTTAGTAAGACAGTTTTTAAGTAAGGATGTACATTTGCTGTGAATGTAAATTGCTGCTAAACTGACAGTTATATTCTAGCAATATTTTTCTCAAAAATAGTCCGTTGTGTAGACTTTGAGATGCAGTTTTTGACTGTGTTTGTTGTTGTGTTTGATTGCTGCAGGAATTCAACTACTTTGTTCAGCGTGAGCTGTATAAACTTTACGGCCGTTGGCCTGTCAGTATGTGCGGTGTTTTAACTGATACACGCGAGTCTTGCTGTGACAGTTTGACAGAAGAGTACCGCGGCAGTGCCGGTCTCATGCACGCCGATGCCATCGTCGAATCATCGAGAGCATTCTACGTCATTCTGCCATTTGTGCAGTACACTCTTGCTGACCTGTTAACGTTTAGTCCCTGTCGTGTGACTCATACTAGTAAGTTATTTGTGCTCTACCAGCTCCTTCATGCCATCCGACATCTTCATACACTTGGCCTGTCCGTTGGCAACCTTCGACTTCGAGACATCGCTGTAAATGACCAGCTGTGGATATCTATTCCTCCACCACCGATATCTACTCAGTGTCGTCCAGTGAAGCCTCCGCAGTATGTCGACGAATGTTTGCATTCCAAGACTGCTGACCAATTTAATGAACATTCCATCTCTGTCAGCCATGTTTCATGTTCAGGAGATGGCACACCTGTTTCAGAGAAGGTCTGTCATCCATCTTCATGCTTGGGCCAAGTCAGTTTAGCTTCCGTGGTTCACAGATGGGTTTATGGAGAAATCTCAAACTTTGACTATCTCATGTTCCTGAACAATCTTGCAGGGCGAAATTTCGACGATCCCAATCACTATCCGATCTTGCCGTGGGTCATGGATTTTTCATCTTCAAATGGTGGCTTCCGTGACCTGACGAAAACCAAGTACCGCCTCAACAAAGGCGAAGAACAGCTCCAGCTGACGTATGACATGACAAAAACGGACCCAGTCTCCCATGATCCGGCACAGACACCATTTCATGTGTCGGACTTTCTCTCGGACATAACGTATTACGTGTACAAGGCACGGAGGACTGACAAGACAGTGTTGTGTCGGCTGGTGAGGCATCGCTGGGTCCCCGCACAGTACCCGTCCAGTCTCGAACGGTTGTATCAGTGGACGCCCGATGAGTGCATCCCAGAGTTCTACACAGATCCGGAGATATTCAAGTCGATTCACGATGATCTGAATGATCTGGAGCTGCCGTCGTGGTGTACAAGTGCTGCCGACTTTATCAAGACTCATCGACAAATGCTGGAAGGTCGAGTGGTTTCAGAACAACTGCATCACTGGATTGACCTAACGTTTGGCTACAAAGTGAGTACATTATGTTTCTAATACCTGTTTCTCTTCATTTTCTGATAGTGTGATGATATTAATTTTATTATATGTGTGCCTTCTTTTCTTATATTGCGCAGTATTGTTCTGTAGCTTGGCGCCTCTGTAGCTTCGCGTATGGCGCTTTACAAATTTGACTATTATTATTATTATTATTATTATTATTATGTTTCTTCTGTGACAGATGTTTATATTATGCTAAGAGCTGTTGTACTCTGCATTGTACAGTTAGTGTAATTTTCAGTTAATGTTACCTGCATTGTGTATTGTGGTATTAATACTAATTATGTTAATGATGTTGTGTGATAATGTGATGATGATTGAGTTTATCTGTTTGTTTGTTTGCCCATTTATCCTTTTGATTTTATGCAAGATATCCCCATAAGTTGTGAACATATCGGAAAAAAATTGAGTTTGGTAAGTCTGTATTGAACTCACGAGAGGATTAGGTTTTGGGCATCCTTGTTCAAATAACGGGGGAAATATTAATTAAAAATGTGACTGGAAGTGATGCTATAGCGGAGCTACCAAATTTAACACAGTAACGTCATGTTAGGCCCAGGGAAAGGTTTCTAGATGGTCAAACCAATTCGAAACTCTAGGGGGTTGGGCCAAAATGGTCCATTTTTTCAGTTCCTGGGTTTCCATGCTCTAAGTCTTCTTACTACTACCAAATTTGGCAGGATAGGCTTAACAGTACATTGCCAGCCAAAGAATTTTATGGGTCAATCCCATAAGTCAACTAAGGGTAGCAGGTCTCCCAGAACCTAATTTTTTGAAACATTCTTTATTACCATGTGAAAACTGTTGAACCTGGACCTACTAGATAGATAGGTTGACACATCAGAGCCAGAAAAAAATGTAAGTGGTCAAGCCCACTCATGATGCAAGAGGGTAGCGCTCCATAGCTCGTTATTTTTTACCCGCAATGGTTTGACTGAGCTCTGTGAAACTTTGCCAGATGACTAACTATGGTGAGGTGATAAATTGTGCCAGTTGGCTGTCACCCGACCCCGATTTTAGGAGACACAGTTAAGGTGCAGTGGTTTGGAATATCTTTCTAACTAGTGATGACTTTTATCTATTGCCTTTTGAATGTAATTTTTATCTGGTATTTGTGTGTGGTTTGTATAATACAAATATTATGTGTGCAATATTTGACTGTTTTTGTGCTAAAATATAGTTAAGTGGTAAGGAGTCAGTGGAGTCGAAGAACGTATGTCTGCAGCTGGTCGATGGTCATCACAATCTGTTGAATCATGGAGTGATTCAGCTCTTCACACAACCTCACCCGATGCGTCGTTGTTGCAATGTCAGTAACACTCCGCTGCTGTCGCTGCAGACCGATGTCACGCTTGACTCGCTGACGAGTCTCGAGTCTGTTTATCAGTTCTCGTTGACTGCCTCTCACCAGCCGCCGCCGCAGCGACCGCTGTCAACGATTGCGGAGACTGCAGCGTGCCGTGACTTGAGTGATCGGCTGAGGGCACATGACATGCAGCTGATTGGCTGTCTCATTGTGGAGTTGTTTCTGTCTTCGTCGTGCTGGTCGCTGTCACGTAATGATGGGTCTGGTACCAGCTTGCTGGGCCGCTATCATCTCATCCGCTGCCTTATCTCAGAGTCACAGCATCAACTTCACTGGTCAGTAGTACACGCAGCACCTGTTTGCACGACTTCAATGGGAAACTTATTGTATGCCGAACTGAACATTAAGAAATAGCAATGCATTACAAATTAGAGGTAGGATAAGGCTTGGAATGGGTATCCAGGTACTGGTACCCATTTTTTTTATATGTTTATGACTCAAAAACCTCAACTCACATTACCTGAAAATCTAAGTACTAGGTTACTGCAGGGAGCTTTTTACATATGATGTCTGTTTTTATAACGTTGAGGTAATATCAGTTAATTTGCTGAATGCGTATGAATGGGTATATAACAAGTCTTTTTTTGGGGCATTTATTCTTACGTCTTACGTCTATATATCAACATCTTAGTCATTCTACTCACTTATGTAGGTCTTCCAGTGCATTGTTCACACTGCTGTGGGATTGTTGACAATGACTTCTCTTGTCTCAAGGTGCTAGTTGCATGTTAACTGTGTTGCAGGTCTGTAAGACGAGCTGTCACTTACCTGTTGAATCTGACCAGTCCTTGGACTGCCGCCGATGTTGACCGAGAAATGGGATCTTTGTTCATGTATCCTTCGCAGTGTCTGGATGATCTGCCGCCTCCCACCATCGACATGTTGCTACACGCTGGTCTTCAGCTGCTCTGTTTTCCTTCGTACTTTGAAAGCTTGTATTACTACCTGCATCGGTATACTGAACTGGGAAGTAACATTACTGAATCAAAAGACGAATTGAGTCGGTATGAGACGGAGAGAGTGTCGCTGTTTACTCAGTACCTGACGAGAATGTCGTCGAAGCTCGGTGCCGATGGTCTCAGTCTTGTCGTACCTTATGTTCTGCAGCGGTTCACTGACATGCAGTTGAGTGCAGCTCAGTCGGCTTGGTCACTGTTCCATCCTCTGGCACAAGCTCTTGGACCCGCCGAGACTGCAAGATATTTCCTCCCGGCACTGACCTGTCTGTTTGACACGGAAGAAACGTCGGTGAAGTATCTCAAGATTTACCACCGAAGTTTCATAGTCCAGCTGATCGTTCGGCTGGGGCTCGAGACCTTTCTTAGCTCGTTTTCCACTCTTCTCGTGGAAGCCGTGGCTGGATACAAGGACTTTCCGTCTGGAGATGCAACAAGCCTTGACTCTGCTGACGTCATTTGTCCGTCAGCCATCGACGTCGGCGACCGCAGTCAATTCCCGCGACTTTATGAGTCCGATCTTGAGCTCACGCCAACTGATGAAACCGATACCATACCGGAGAATCGACATAGATTTGGTTTGTATTTAGACGATGATGATACTGCATCATTGAGCAGTGTACCTTATGCCGAGGACGAGATATCACAGGGCAGCAGTTGTTTTGTTGACGGTCCATGTGTCATGCATACAGTGCAGTCAGAGCCGGCACGGCTTGCCAGCGACGATGTTCACTCGCTGGATGATTTCATCGGACAGCCGCAGTCTGTAGTGGTGGTCGATCTGTGTAATGGTGAAGCCATGGTTCGCAGCCTCGCTGGTGGCGACGACCAGTCTGTTCCAACCCGCCATGATGGATTCTCGTCTCTCCGCTACAGCAGAAGCAGTGAATGTAATGTGAGCAGCTTTGCAGCTGATACACTGAACTGGTTGTCAGAGAGACTTGGGCCGGTCCTCACTGCCAAGCACTTGTCCAGAAACCTGCTGCGTATGTTGACGTTGTGCTATTTCGGTGATGAACAGTTGGCACCAGTTACCGACTATAAGGGTAAGTCTCGACATATTAACAGGGTCACTTGACTCACTTGAGAGTCAGAATCAGTTTACATCAAATGGTTGAAATAATTGTATAACAATTACTAAGTACAAAGTCATTTTGTGCTTATAATGAACGTTATTGCTTAGGTTTACTGTGAGTCAGGTAGTGTAGCAATGCATTTCAGGTAAAATGAAAGTCTTTATGTAAAATATTCCTTAGGAATCTTATGTTGAAAGAATTTTGTAAATGGGTTCATATTTGCCAAAGTTATGGTGAAACATCAAGTATCCTGTTTTTTTGAGTCACAGAGCACACGTTGTTTGTAAATAGATAGTTTTAGTTTAATTTCAATAAAACTAAGCGGGTTTGCATTTGATTAACTTTTGACACCAGTTGTCACAGACCACAAACCAGATTTAGGATCTGGATTTTTTGCATGATTTCGAACTTTTCAAACAATATATTGACTAGATGGCATTGTGATAACTTGTAAGGGTTCACTTGACTCCAGGTGACAAAAGTGTCTTTATGTGGATATGCACTCAAATGAATTGCTGTCTAATTTTACATGTTATACATAAAGTTCACTGACAATTGTCTTATTGATGTTTACTATGTCTGTATTTTAATGTATACGGATAAACACCGAATGATTTGATAAATTTGACATGTCGTGTGGCCGTTATTGCAGGATGTGATTGTGCTGTTACAGGCAACAGTGAGAGCTTGATGAATCATTATGTGGTGGGAGACAAACATGCAAGTCAAGTGCTTGATTGTCTGTCACACATTGTTACCGTCTATGGGCAGCATGTCATCGTACTACAATACTTGCACCACGTCAGAGATCTTGTGAGTTGTTTCTCTCTTGTGGAAATTGTACTTGAATAATACATTGTAGACTCTTGCATTTTCTTTGTCATTTCATTGCTAAATTGCGTCTTCTGTGAGCGACACTGGTTAAGGTGTTACCTCATGAGCTCACATGCTAATGTGAAGTGATTTGTAAATTGTATGCCTGGTAATTACAGTCAGTGCATGTATAAATGATGTAGGCCTGGGAGCTGTAGAATAAGCCTGATTCCTTTTGAACTAGATGGTATAGAATGCTCCTAAACAGGCTTTAGTTTTTTTTGGTATAGTTTATGCATATGTTAGTAGTTTAATTACATGGTCCTTTAGGTTTTTGTGTTGTTCTATGTTTAGCTTTGGGTGTTTTGCACCAGCCAAGAGGTGATTTCACTTTAATTAAATAACCATTGATATAATGTTTCACTAGCTGTGACCTATGGTTGTTGTTAATTGATTTTTTCTTAACTGTGAATTTTTCTCCAAATTGTGACAATTTTATATGTACTGTTGAAGTTAGAAGACTTTTATAACTGTCTAGCTGGTTATCAATGGTTAGGTTGGGGTGCCTATTTGGGAATTTCTAAAGTGAGTTTTTATTAGCAAGTTGAATACTCTGCCTGACAAGTACGGAAGCACTAGAGACATGTAGTCATGTTGTAAAACTTCCAGCAAGTTCTTTCTCGGACGTTCGGTTGTGACTAGGTGACGTCTGCGTGCCAAGCTGATGCACTGAATGTACGCAGTGAGGCGAGCATCATTGGATGTCTGAGCCTGCTTGTTCACGTCATTCCAGTCATGTCAGACAAAATGCTGCTTGATGTTTTACCGGCAAGTTACTTCCAGTCCTGTGATTTATATTAACGTAATCACCAGCTCCACTCTACTGTTGGTTTGACCTGTCTGTTGGTTTTAGTTAGAAAATATTTATCTGTGTTTTTACAGCTCCAGAAAAGTCCTGTACAGATGAGCACGTAACACATGATGAACACATCCTGTATGACATTATGTTTCATATTGCAGTCCGCTTTTTAGAGCACACAAAATATTTAACTTCTGATGATTTGTGGATGTTATTTGCATGCTTGTTGAATGCATATCCATATAAATACATATTCTGTTTGCAGGTAATATAACTTGATAGAACGCAATCATGTGATGGATATTATAGTCCTGAACAAATATGCCAAGCCACTAGGCCAACATTGTACTCAGTGACAACTTGATGTCTTGTTGTGATGCACAGTGCATACAGTATAGCGTTGTTCGCAATTGTACTGATGTTTCTAAAAATAGGTTGACCTAGCTATTTAGTTCGGTCAAAGTCGGACAAACATTAGAACACCGTGACATGCTAGTGACGTTAAAGGATGATTGAAGATTAATGGGCACAATATTGTGCGTGATTTTAATTTTAACACCATTTAATATTGAAAAAGTACTTGGAAAATTTGTTTCAGTGTGTTAACGTAACTTTAGGACAATGTTTATCTAACGGCCAAAATTACACTATTGTTCGTCTGAATTTGACCTATTCATGACGTCATTCGTGAACAGCACTATCGGCTCCACCACCAAGCTCTTTAAACACGCATTAAATACCTCTGATGTACAACTATCTACTGATATGATTGTTGTTAACAAATTCTGTTTTGAGCAGCTCCAATCACTGAAAAAGAAGTACTTATAGAAACTACCATCGGCATTTAGCTATTATTCACAGGGCAGAGGACTGTGACAAACAGACGTACCGAATTACTTCACCATAAACAAAGTCTTCCAGTACATGACAGCCTGCGGCATTTGAGGTCATTCTCCACTTTCTTCATTCAGGAGATTTGTGGTCACCCCAATGGTCTCTTCTAGTCCACAGAAGGTGAAGAAGCCAAGATCCAAAATGTTTTGCATATACACTGTGAGGCATAAAAAATTGCACCCTTCTTACTGGTACAATAACTTTGCAAAATTATGCCATACTGTGGTGATTTTTCACACATAGATGCACATGAGAATATCCTATCACCTGCTTGTTTGACAGTCTTCGTAAAATCGAAAACTGAGAACCAGCTTATCACATTTGTTATTGCTTACTTAGTAGCAGACAACAACGTAAAATGTGAAACAGTTGCTGCAACGCGAGACCGCAGACTTTATTACTCCAGACCTATGGCCTCCTAACAGTCCTGACCTTAATACTGTGGATTACAGGATATGTGGAGTACTGCAGTAACGTGTTTTTTGGAAATCTGTTAAAAACTGAACGCTGATGTCTGATTGAAGCGTGGCTTGGCATCCAGCAAAGTATCGTTGATCAGGCAATTGATGAATGGCGAGTTCACCTTAATGCATGTGTCAAAGCCAAAGGAAAGCATATTGAAAACATGCAGTGATGTGCTGTTCCACAACTGTCAAAAATTTGTTACGAAATTTACATTCAGTTATTTTTTGTTTCACAACTTTTAACCAGACATGACTTAAAGTTTTAGATCTGGTTGTAGAACAATTTTTCGCACGTTTATTGAATTTCATACTGTAAAAAATACTTGGTCAGCAAATGTGAAATTTTTACACCATTTTGTTACAAATACATTCATGTAACTGCTTGTGAAAAATTGGCATACTAGACCTCAGCTTGATTAAGTTATTGCAAAACGAACAAGGGTGCAATTTTTTGCCTCACAGTGTATGTTGTCATTCGTGTATCCAGTGTTTTGTGGTGTTTGTGTACTTGAGTGTATGTATGACACACGAGTTGTGATGTGTCCTTTCACTGCAGACACCACTGCTCAACGAGATCTTGGTGCCGTTGATCACAGACAACACTTCGGTGGACCGAAGTTATCCGTCTGGCAGTCTGTCTCGTCGAACTGTTGCATGCAAGTTGTCAGACGTGTTGTACGCTATTGCACAGCGCCTTGGCATCGACATGCTGCGGCAACATCTGACTGGACCACTGCAGCTCTTCTTTGCTGTATTCACGCTCACTTCATCAACTTCAGGTCAAACTGCTGCCACTGGCAATGTGATCAAGACTCACAGTGAAATGACCGAACAAACTGATGCTGCTAACAGAGGTATGATCCTGTTATTATGCTGCGTAACATTAACCTTTCCATGGCAATGGCCATGCTGAATTTGATATGGACTGACACTCAAAATTTATCCGAACCTGGCACATGTAAGCTTGGGAGCATTGTAGAATAAGCCCACCTCATTTCCCGGCTGAGTGTCATAAGAAGCGACTAAACCAGGGTAGTTTTGTTTTGCTGCATTTGTTGTTCGCTTTTTCTGGGTTGTGTTTAGGTTTTGTATTGTGTGTATTTTTAATTTGCCTTCTCTCCTGTATTTCCAGCATGAACCAACGTGGATGGCACTGTATGACATTATTGTGCTGTTGTGCCATTAAGAATCTATCTACTCACTTTATCTGAACCTGTCGATAACTTTTTGCTATTTACTGTAAACATATAAGTAATCAAACTCGATTGCTTCATCCTTTCAATGTTGTTTGGGATAATTATATTCCACCAGTGAATTTTAGGCCTATAAAATAGCAAGACTTGTAAGAAGACTTGTAAAAAGATGTGTAAATAAGAAATAGAATGGACTCAGATAATACTATAACCAGGTATTACTGTGAATACCAAGCATTACTGCCAGAAGTGAGCATGCAATGCTGTTACACTGACAGAATATGATTACAATAACTGACCTTACTACGTAACAAAAACATACATGACTTGTACTGTGATGTGTGTATTGCCTGTATGTTAGTTGGGAAAATTTTGCAGTGTAATACTTCTTGTTGCAATGAATAGCAAGATCAATAGCAATGCAAATGCAATATTCTTTTTTTATCAAACTGAACCATTTTTGTCCCAAAGTTTCAGTCGCTGTCAGAGAGTTTCACCATTTGTGACAGAAACGGTAGAGGGACACGTCTGAAGGATTCTGTGTAATCTGTGATATGCACAGTAAGTGCAGCAGTTAGTATAAGTTGAGAGTGTTTATCAGATAACAGGATGAACTAAACTGTTGAGCTATTATAGGACATAAATTGTTCACATCATTGCATGCCAGTGAAGTCCTGTTTTCTACTGCAAAGATACATTTGTACCAATATGTGCAAATGTTGCAGAAGTTGCCGCTGGTAGTGAAGCGGGTGTTGACATCAAGCCTCCGGTACCTGCAGTTGAAGTTGTCAAGAGAACACATCATCGACAGTCGTCACTCACAAGTTTCCGCCATCACAGCCTCTCGCCGGCGAAACAGGGTGAGTTTGACTGATGATGTATGGCTACAGTGTGTAGCGTTGGGAGTTTTCTGATATGTGCTGCATCTCGCAGTTTACTTTTTGTGGCAGATATGCTAAACTGGACTAATTTGAACACCCACTGACTTAATACAGTGTATGATATATAATCAATCTGGAGATCGAGAATCACCATTCCAACCAAGCTAAAGTTGTATAACACATGCATTCTACCTATCTTCCTGTATGGTTCTGAGTGCTGGGCAGTCACCAAGAGAGATGTACTCAAGATC
>Ga0056129_1000340_pt1 | contig 11476 bp, 7 predicted proteins | sample WorMetLIZISLAND1_FD_71118 | JGI IMG/M metagenome (GOLD analysis project Ga0056129, IMG submission 71118) | Marine gutless worms symbiont microbial communities from Max Planck institute for Marine Microbiology, Germany - Olavius loisae LIZARD... ...
TGAAAACACGTCGTTCGAGCCATTTTGCGTGAATGTCCGTTGAGGGGTCTGACCCCCAGAGCCGAGATCGAAAAAAAAGTCAGAAAGTCTCGGACTCCCATAGGAATGATGTTTCGCCGTTAACACAGGGCTTGCGCTACCGCGCAGCCTGTGATAATTGTCTTTAAACCGTAATGCTGTTGATAGTAAAGAAAAGAATGAAAAGAAACTGATCTATTGTATCAACACCATTACTGTAAAACACTTAATTTTTTTGCGTGCATTTTAATGTTTGCGAATTTTGCATGTAGCATAAAATCACGAAATTAAATACCTGCGAAAATTCGGATTTACAGCACTTCACGGCAGCACTTCTCGCTTGATTTAATTGTAACCTAGCTGCAGAGTACAGTAGTGTTGGTAATACTAGTCCTGGCAGATGTCATTCTCCTGTTGACTTACAGATTGTAATGCACAATTCTGTTACAAAGCACGTCCTGAGAAAATGCCAAATAGAAATGCAGCAAAATTTCTGCACTCCATAATCGCCAAATTAAGACGCAGCCGAAATATAGTGTTTTACAGTATTGAGACACTCATTCAGTTGCTGTTGAGTGGATACTTTAGTTGTGTCATGTGTGATTCGTAGATGTTTAACAGGAGGTCGCCAGTCATCTACAATCAGGTGCAGCCTAGTGACACGGCTGCTGCCTGTGCGTCTGATATTCAGCGGTGTATTGCCAAGGCTCAGAGAGCGAGGTTGTACTTGCTGAGACAGACTGGGCCAAACTCATTTCTCATCGGTGCCGATTCTCCGGATCATAAATACCGCGTCACCATCGGCGAACAGGTTGTATTGCTGCGTGAGTTCACAGCCCGTCCATAAGTTAGTTAGCAAGTAAGTGTTCTGTGTTGCACTGAAGTCAACTGTGAAATGACCCGTTATATCTTGTGTTGATTCTCAAACCAGTTACTCCGACTACGGTTTTTTGTGATCTAGATAGTTTTATTACTACGTAACTTAACATCTAAAGGAACTAATTGTTTGAAAATTTTTCGAATATTTTCTGGAAGTGAATTTTCAGTGAGTACCATATATTTTGGCATTATGTATTGTGGTCCCTGAGCTCCTGTTAGTGGCACGTGATGATGAATGTGTGAAAATGATACTGACTAATGTAGCTGTGTGAATTTCACACGTGAGTTGTCGGATGTTTGTCTAGAAATGCAGCTGTGGCCGTGGTCCGCGGTGCGTCCACGTTCTCTTTGTGATGCTGAGGTTGTTTCAGTTGAGTGAAAACGACCCAAGACTCACGTCAAAGACTCTGAAGAATTTTGAGGTTTCGTCGCTGTATTTTTGCTTTAAAGTCCAGTTCTGCTGATGATAACTGACTTGAAATGGTTTACAAACGTAATGTGTTTTATGTATTGGATAGAATTTTATGCTCCTATTTAGCATGTGCCGTAATGCTGACTCTCCCTTTCTGTTGTCTGCAGGTTAGCAGTTACAGAAACTGTACCAAATATGAAATGCATCCATTCTGAAGACATTGAAAAGTTTCAAAAATTAGCAAGCACATCGCTGAGGTGACATTTAAATGTGACCCAAGGTTAACAGGAATGATGCAGATAGAGAGAGCAGTTGTTGATATTCCATAATAACTGAGTTAGTATGTAAATAAGTCTGAACAGAAGGTACCAGAAGGTTATAGAAGGTACGGTGATCACAAAACGTTCCAGCAGTGCCGGATGGTGTTCGTCATTGTCCATGATGATATAACGGTATTGGCATATCACTGGGGAAAATTTGTGGATTTCACTAGACTAAGACGGATTTCTGCAGGAAAATGCGTTTAGCCATTTCTAGACAGCACCAGTGTGTGACTGAGACAGACAGACAGACGGACGGACGAACTGACTGACTGACTGACTGGCTGACATTTTGCTATGGCATAATCCACACTATGTATACAATGCTTACCAGTGACAAAAGTTTTCGAGGAGGAAATAAGTTGAGTATAGTTCATTAAACACTGTGGTGTTACAAAGTGTCGCAGTGAATGTTGTTGGCAGGTGGAGATGTTGCTGCGTTCATTGGACGACCAGCGAATGCATCGGATGATGAGAGCGAAGGATTCGCAGTTGACAAAGTCGCCCGGCATCCAGGCGAGCAGGGGCAGTGAAGCAGTCTCGGTGGCTGAATCTGACACACAGAAGTGAGAGCCTGTCATATCATGTGATGATTAGATCTGCTTACTTGTAGACACGCTGATATAAACCGCTTAGCTCCGAGTGAAGTCAGCGATCCTTTCAGCCGATGCTTGTACAGTGTGAGAGCTTTAGCTGAAACCCAGATCATAGGCCTACAGAAGCACATCAGAATACGACGTTCAGTTGCAGTTGGTGGAGTGTTAGTAGAGGGCTTGATTCACAAAACTCCTTAAGTCAATTTTTGAAGAAAATCCTAAGAGAAACTTTGCGACAATTCCTAATTTTCAAAAAGTACTTAAGGAAAACTAACGAAATATTTAGGAAAAATTTACTGAAATTTGCAATCTGCCTGAGGAAAAACTCACGGTGAAATACTTAAAGAATAGCTTTAGAAGAATTTGGGGAAAACTTGAAGTTTCAAGCATCGGACCCATGATGTGTAACTTGACAAACATACAAGTGAACCAACTGTGTGATAAGTTTGGCTGACACTTCCGCGCGTCTGTTATAGAGCAGAGAAACTGCTTGATATGATGATGATACAGGACAGAGAAAGGAGTGTCTAGTGGCTTAGCCGCTGACGACGACGAGGCGCGCTGTCCAATATGTCTGATCGAGATGGTCGAGGGAGAGAGCCTGACTGCGTGTGTCAACGGCTGTCAGAATCGATTCCATCATCACTGCATTACACGCTGTCAGTATACACTGTGTCCATTAATAAACATCCCACTTTTTTGGTACATTTTTCGCGACACCCTGTAATAGTCGTTGTTAACAGTAATAGTCATAAGTTTGCAGCTTGACTCCGTTAAAACTTAAATGGTTAATCTATTAACTAATTATTAAATGCTATAGTACTGTTGATAAGTTGTTACCACTCTTCTGCTTTAACATTGTCATTAGGGCACTCTACTTTGTGACTGCTGTACATATTTTGAAAGGAGTTTGTTATTTTATCATCACAGTAGGTTTGCATACATTCAGTCTGAATGGCGTTGTGCAGGGTTTGAGGAGTGTCGGCAGGAATACAAACCCGTTCACTGTCCTCTCTGTCAAGTGCCGTGGAAGTCCGACCACTCGTAAGTGCTTGTAATTGTCACTGATGACGATGATGATAATATTGATGATGTTTTCATAGTGTGACTGGTGCTTGTGCTCTGTGTATTTAACCCTTTAATGCCCACCTTGCCATATGGGTACAGCTATAAAGCATCCTGTGCCAGACCGGGTTAAGCCATCATTTGTAATTTTTGACATCCGGGCACTCTGACACTCGTCGTGGTAATCTGTCACCTCACCCTTTAGGCCGGAGAGGCTAATGGGAATAAATTTGTGATCAAACAAGACAATATTTCCTTACTTAGATCATAGAAGAATGCTTGTTGAAGCATGGTCGTTTGCCAGTATGTATTCTGCCTGTGACTTTACGCTGCTGGTCAGTTTGACGGGCATTGGTCAAAGTGTGCTGCTTGTATCTAGTTAACATGTATCGGTAGTGACTTTTCCACTTCTCACTATTGAAAGCTATTCACACTGAATGCTGTGTTTTATGGAGATTTTTCTCGGCACACGTGTATATGTCGTATGCACACTGTGTTCAGGACAAGTTCAGTAACCTCTATAAGTCCAGTGCCGACCAGTCAGAGGTCTCCGTCACCAAGCACTGCCTTACATCAGACCGATGTTGAATCTATTCCTCTTGACCCAGTTCCTGCCGAGCAACAGAACATGGCTGACCACTGGCTCACGGTTAGTCTCAGACACAGGGTGCCTTAAAAAATTAACTTTGTAGATCTAATGATCCATCAAAGGTTTCCAGCCGATGGACCTTTGAGTTTCTGGTTGGACTACAGATATTTATTTAGTATGCAGTTCATGCTGCTTAGATATAGTCTACTTTAACACCAAGTGTATGATAGCGGCTTCATTTATGACCTTAGCCATTGTTCACAAAACTTGTTTCAAGATTTATTAATAGTTGGGTGATGTTAGTGTTCGGCAATGTTGTATTTACCAGTTCTCTGCTAATTGTGAAATTAATTGTTTTATAAACTTGGCTTGTACGACCAATGAGTCTTGTCTTGCACTGTCGTGTCACTACTAATAATGTTCACTCAGTAACAGACATACCAACCTTCCTGCTTTTGGCAGAATTTTCCCACTTTCTAGGGGTATTCCCTCCATCCCGCACGGGTTCATGAAATCCCACTTTTGCTCAATCATCAAAAATAGCACTTTTCTTGCCACTATTTATGGAATCTTTCAAGCACAAAATATGCCAAAACGTGGTCGGTTGGGGGTCTGCCGTGCACCCCACTGGGAGCCCTTACAACGATTGCCAGGCCCCCTAGTCGCTGGAGAGGGGGGGACACCCCCTCCCATTACCCTCCTGCCTCGGCGCATTCGCTGTCTAGAACTCAGTGCTTGAACTAATCACTCTTTCTCGTTTTGAAAAGTTGGCAATAAGACTTCTGGTTATGTGTCTCAAAGGTCATCTGTCTTGGTTAAAGGTCGTCTGTGAACGTATGTATTGCTAAACCGTTGAGCCGGCATGGACAGTGTTGATAAAACACTGCTACCCTGTGTCTACTGGTTGAAGGTTCTGTCGGAGGATATCGTCATGCGGCTGTTCTCACGCAGCTGGGTGGTACGTGAGTATGGTCTGCGCATGCTGTCGCGTGACGCTGTCACCATGTTGCTGCTTGGTGTCGGCGAGGGCCGGTCTGGTGTCCAAGTGTCGGCTGAGCGTCAGCATAACACCCATCTGGTGCTGGAATGCTGCTTCAGTGTTCTGTCTCACATGATTGCCGACCGCGTCTACAGAGTCTTCGTTGCAGCATTGGTTCGTGCTCATCTCTGTTCTCAGATTGTGTCTGTTACCAACAGAGATGTACGTAAGATTAATGCTCTCCATCATTGGTGTTTTCAAAAGCCATTAGGAATCAAGTGGTATCGGAACAATGAGGTGAGATGGACAACCGGGCAACCACACCTTTCGGCTATTGTCCAGCACAGTGTTTCTCCCTGTTTGGCCATATTGCATGAATGCCAGACAAAACAGATGCCAAGATCTTAACAGATTCTCCCTGGGAGAACGACCACCAGGACGCCCATGTACTACATGGATAAAGACTATCAGGTAAGACCTGAAATCCAATAACTCCTCCCTGAATGAAGCAATGGACGTGGCTCAGAATTGTCCACTGCTAGTGATGCATGCCATGAAGGAAGAAAAGAAGAAGCTGTTCTTGGTCTTTTCATCGGACCATTTGTCCATTATGTCAGCAGTACTGTGCTGTACTGAGTAATGTTCACATTCTGTTGTGTCTGTGCCGACACGTCTCACAGTATCACAGCCAGCCAACCTGTCTTCAACTTTCCATATTGATCTTCGTTGTTCCTGGCTAATGTAGCATAAAATCCTCTATGGCTGCCTCATGGCCTCGGACAGCCTCTCGTACACATTCTCATATGCTGTGTGAGCTGGTCATAAGCCTGATCAACTTGCCTCAGAAAGGACTCCAGTTTGCAAACACTTTGGGGTTCATGGCTGGGCATCACTCTGACACTGATCTGTGTGGCTTGGCTGCTGGAGGCAAGCTAGTGATGAACTGGCAATGCACCAAGATACCTGCTCAAATACAGAGTTTAACCGTTTGATGCCCACTGTTGCCATATGGTACAGCAATAAAGCGTACTTTGCGAGTCATTTGTAATTTTTGTTGCATCTGAGCTGACACTCAGGGCTGAGCGTCGAAGTGCCCTGATGTCAAAAATTACAAATGACGGCTGAACCCGGTCTGTCACAGGATGCTGTGTAGCTGTACCCATATGGCAACAGTGGGCGTCAAAGGGTTATGGTTGTTGAAACCTGTGAACGACTGCATCGTCATGTGTATGCGATGTTTACAGAGATGTCTACGTCTAGTTCTGCTCTACACACCATGCCGTGACACACAGCAGCAGTGTCGACTCCAGTCCCTCATGTCTCCCATCGTCAACGCACTGCTCTTGAAATATGTCGACCCCAACCGGTCAGATGACGTAATCTGTTGAATTTCATCTAGCATTGCACAGTCTGTGAACTTGACCGCTGTGTGACTTGATATCGTTAGTTGATTAGTTAATTTACCTCCGTTAAACACTTCTGTAGCAGTCAGAGATTGTGATGGAGATCTTATAGACAATAATTGGCTAATCTTGCCATCTTGGCTAATCGGTTGATCGTCGAAAGTGCGAGACAATTTTTCGTTCAGTTGCCAGCCATTGTTTTGAAACACTTTTTCTTGTCAATTTAATTTTTTCTATTTTTTTAGATTATGTTTTCACACAACCGAGTGTTTTATTATGGTGAAGATGTAGACGCATTATTCACTGTATGGCTGTTTGTCTGTATGCAGACGCACCAGTCATCTATCAGTTGACACGCTGCTGGAGATGATAAAGGGTGATGCTGGGGAACTCCCAGTCGGCCGGGAAATCGTGAGCCCGGGTAAGCAACACAGCTGTTGGTAAATATGTTTCTTCGCTGGCTGCTTTTAGCCCTTTCTCATTAATGGTTGTGTCTGCCCAGTGCCATTTTCCCATCATTTCCATTGCGCCATTCATTCATTCATTTCTGGCAAGCACTACTAGGAGTGTGTAGCATCAGTCATAGACATCAGTCTCCAGAGTGGACGATTCTGTGCCATGTCAGTTGCTTCATCCTGGGAGAGGTTATTTGATTTCAGGTCCTGCTTCATAGTCTTCATCCACATAGTATGAGGACATCGCTGTGGTCTCCTCCAGTTCTCCACATTCAGGCATTTAATAATTTCTGCCGTTGACTCTGTGTATTGGCAAATAGCTACTTTTCACATGTTGGCGGTAATGCTGACAAATATGATTTAACGATATACTTGATGTGCACTGCCATTTGCCAACCCATGCCACTGCAGACATACTTACCCAGCACATACACACATTCAGAGATTACACTACCATTATACATGATATTGTACATTTTACATGATATTTACGCTTGTCATAAAATGCAGTACACGTTTTTGTTAACCCTTTGACGCCAACTGTTGTCATATGGGTACAGCTATAAAGCGTCCTGTGCCAGACCAGGTTAAGATATCATTTGTAATTTTCGACATTCAGGCACTCTGACACTCAGGGCTGAGCATCAGTGTGCCCTGATGTCAAAAATTACAAATGACTGATTAACCCAGTCTGGCACAGAATGCTTTGTATCTGTACCCATGTGACAACAGTCGGCGGCAAAGGGATAATTCAGTACATCAAGTGACATTCACTTTACTAGCATACAAAGACACTGAACTTGCTGTGTACTTTTGCAGTAATATGACCTGTTCACCAGAGTTTCTGATATGTGTGTGTAAGGCTCTCTCGGTCTAGGTGGCATCGACTATCTGCTGCAGTGCATTGTGGATGCTGGCAACGGCCCTTCATGCTTGCAGTGGCAGAGCCTGCTAGGCCGACTCAACATGCTGGACCAGCTGGTACAAGAGCGAGCGGCAGACTTTCGAGCTGTTTCGCGTGTCGGTGCCCCTGCTCCGGCGAACGTCACGACCGAGCCACATGATTGCTATGTGCGGACATTTCTCGTTCTGCGATTTGTCTCGCGCCACATATCGTTTCCTCACGCCAAGGCCGCAAAGCTTGCATACCGCGTGTTCTGTCAAGCATCGTCGTTGCAGGTTTCCGTTGGTGGCGTTGCTGTCGTTGACCAAGTTTGTCAATTGCTCGACTCCGCTAACTCGCAGATTCAGCTGCGCATACGTCGAAAACTGCAATCTGTTGCCGGTGATTATCCCGGTAGTTTATCAGCACAATCGTCTGTTGATACAGTGGTGTCTTCTGATAATGCTACGGCCGACCCGGTCGTTTTCTTTGTGTCCGCTCAGCCGGCGCCACAATTAGAGTCTGTCGGTGACGCGCCTAGCAATGCAGTTTCTGAACACACACCTCTGTCACTTGTCAGTAATACAAAGGCTCTTGCTCGCACAGATGAAGAAGTTGGTCATGCAATTGAGGCTGGATTGGCCGCCGAGAACTCGGTCGCGTACGAAGCGGCCGTCGTCGTGAATAAGCAGGCAACAATGATCGATGCCTGCGTCCAAACTTCACCGGCGTTGCTTCGTCGAAATTGGTTGGCGAAAGCCGCGTCGTCGTTTGATGATAATTCCGACGTCGAGTTGATCTGTAGTGGTCACGTGACGGAAGTGAGTGAAAGTGCCGCGTTACCTGACAGCCAGGGCTCGACCAGCGGCAGTCGTGGTTCTACATGCGGAACGACTGACGACTTCACGGACTTCTCTGGAACTCCAGAGAACGTCGTCGTTGAAAAAGTGTCATTCAAGAAGGAAGTTGCCTTGTCTCTGAACGACTCACTCGATGACAGTAGAGGTATGAGATACTGTGAAATGTTGTACCAGTTCAATATGGAATTTAACTTAAGAATCTTACACAATTACCTATGCAAGTGCATCTGCTTTCCTATACATTTTCATTATAATTCACCTGTACCAAATTGCTACTGCGTAGTTTTGCGAACACAAGATGATATGTTGCTGAAGGAAAATTGTACGAGCACCACATTGACTTTCTCTACGTTGTCAGTGAAGAATTCCTGCAGTTAAAAGAATATGTGAAAGTCAAACATCACTCATTGCAACCACATTGCAGCTACACTGTGTCTCAGAAAAATGCACCAACTTCGAAACTTTATACCAAAACAAAAAAAAACGATCCTTATAATTTAGAGATGTAACGTTTCAAAGTTGGTGCGTTTTTTTAATGCACAATGTATGTTTGAAGTTATTAGTACATAGTATGCTGTTGGGGAGTTTTTTCATGACAACTGGATTGAATTAGGAAGTAGGCAAAGAGGAGATATGATTGTGATGTGGACTGCTTTGTACAGCTGAATGTCATGTCTCTAATGTGTCAAGGTGACCGTGGTTGACTAGCCAGGGCTGAAGGATGCGTGAAGTGAATGTATCTGTGTGTGTGTGTGTGACTGCTGGTAGAACCGTGTGAGTGCAAGGAGGAGGTTGAGCGGGAGGAAGCACAGGCGCTGGCTGCTGCCATGGAGAGATCCTCCGTCAGTCAGGACATGTTGCCACATATCCCAGGGCTTAGTCGTGAGCTCAGTGAGACAACCATCACTATTCATGTCCAGGATGAGGTGAGGTGTTTCCTCGTGTTGTTTGGATGTGTGTTTTGTCAACTAACTCGCATGGTATATTTTACACAATGTCCACATTTTCGTCGTTGTCGTCGTCGTCTATTTTTAGCGATGTGTAATTTAATTTAAACATGTGATTTATGCGATGAACGTCAGGTAGCTGTTTCCTTTTGTTTTAGTTTCGTCTGTTTAATATAATTTTTTGTTCCTGGCTGTGTGTGCTAGATCAAGCTGACCACACTGAGCTCTTCAGTCCACATTAAACACTTCTGTGTTATCGCATCTTATCTAGAACGTGGGTAATCAGGTGTTGCATAATTATGAGTGACGTAATGTAATGACACACTCTTGTGAAGTGCCTTAGGCATTATTGGACAGTTTAATTTTGATCATGTTTCTTACTTTCAACATCACACACACACACACACACACACACTGTACGTGAGGATGTGTGACTGTCTGTAGATCACTGAGAGCAGTAATCAGCATGTCTACCAGGAAGGCGTGCACTGGAGGCGTGGTGCGGTGCTCGGCACGGGAGCATTTTCCACCTGCTATCAAGCGCGTGATGTACGCACTGGGACCCTCATGGCTGTCAAACAGGTCTCTCTCTCTTTTATTACTCATTCTAATACCAACTGTTACTCTAATATCGTTTGTTTGATTCTCATGGTCAGTGGATTCAGAAGGGGCCGGCCGGACCTGAACGGCCACAAATGCCGAGATCTTTGATGGGTCCATAAGCCATCCCCGTGTTGGAAGAATTTTCTGAGGAGTTTGGTCTTAAAAGAATCTCTATGAATCTCACGAGATCTGTCTCTGTGGTAATTTGCGAAGGGTGTGAAAAAATTTTTTCTCAAAAGTTTCGTGAATAGTTGCAAATCGACTACACTCGCATATGGAGCAGATCCCTTGCCAGACGATGACTTTTGATGCTTGATGCTTGATAAAGTAGGATAGGTCTCAATGCATGGTACAGTTCCTGTTAGCTACTGATGCCACACAGCCCTGCTTACATTGTTACGATTTAGTGTTTGGAAAATATCACTGAAGATAATAGCCTACGTAAAGAAATGTTCGTTATAGCGGCGAAGTCTGGTTAATGTTCTGAAATATTTACTAATAAAAATCACTGCATATCAGCTATGCTCCAGTTTATTGCACGATATCTGTGGGATATATTCAAAAACAGGCTATGCATGCTAAAATAATATCCATATAAGAATGCTTTTGTTAATTGTGGTTTGTTTAAGGCCGATTGCAAGAACGCCACTCAACAGTTGAGTATACTGGCCAGTTTCAGTACACTCAGCGTGAAAATCGTTGCAAAAACACAAAATCCACTCTCAAGTCGAGATAAGCTCACTCAAATTTTGAGTTCGCCACTCAAGTCTTTACTCAACTTAACAAAACGACGGACAAATTGTTATTATCACATTAAATGCAATAAAAACAATTTTGAACAACGCACGTGCACCTCAAAATCGTCTGACTAAACCGAGAACTAACCCATACGAGCTGTATGATGATCGTGAATTTACGAAGCGACTGTCCAAGCCAACGGCTCTAGCCGCCCACTCTAGAGAGTGCTGTTTCATGGGCACTACTGTATTCTTAACGTTGATTTAACTGGTAGCTTTTGTTGTGATTTTGACATTTGTTGTTTCGCTTTGCAACTACTGAAGTTACAGTGACACGTTTATTACACGTGCATGTAGTATAGTGCCCGTGAATCTGCACTCGTCCCCTAATTAGAGTTAAATAGTAATAAATAACTGCCATCGATATTTTCAATCAACGTTAAATGACGTTGTCATTGACGTCATTAAAATAGTTTAGGTCGGCAGTGGCAGATTTTTGAATGGAAGCAGCAGGACAGGAACAGCCAAATCCGTGCTAGCAGTAGCAGCCTGCCGGTCAGAGATGAACTTGCGTATTGTTTACAATTGGATCGACGCTGACCAGTCACTAGCGTTGTTTCTGGGTCGGTCACTCAAATCAGCCACTCAAGTAAGTAGACTCAACTTGACAACACAATATTTTCTTGCAATGAAAACTGGTTGAGTGGAGACTCAAGTCTTGAGTGGCACT
>Ga0056129_1000341_pt1 | contig 11468 bp, 7 predicted proteins | sample WorMetLIZISLAND1_FD_71118 | JGI IMG/M metagenome (GOLD analysis project Ga0056129, IMG submission 71118) | Marine gutless worms symbiont microbial communities from Max Planck institute for Marine Microbiology, Germany - Olavius loisae LIZARD... ...
TCACTTTAGGCCCAAATTTAGGGGTGTTCCCCTTGGAGCAGACCCGTCATGTTTGGGTTGCAAAGAGCGAACATCCCAGGCTAAGTAACGGTACTATAACGGTGAAATTATTTTCGAAGAATTCCAACCTATGTGATCACAATCCACCAACGTCACGGACGGACAGACAGACGACATGCGATGGCAATACCGCGCTTTGCACTAAAGTGCATCGCGCGGTGAAAACGGTTGAATTTAGGATCATACAGTTTTTACCTCACAGTAGCCCCATCCCTATACTTTTCGCAGGATAAGTTTCACCCAGAAATTCTGACGGGTTCCACATGAGCGGGGGTTTTCAAACAAGGGCAGGCGAGAATCAAACCATTTTCTAGCATCATTCGTCAATATCTCGAAAACGGAACGAGATATGGCCAAAGTTACCATTATTAACCAATAGGAAGTTGCATATGCACTTCTTTATGCCTGTGAGTGAGACACTTCAATACTCGCTGCCAACACAAAACGTCTGGAAGCTTTTCACATGAAGTGCTAACGCCAAATAACAAAGTTATTGGCCGGACCATGTCAGAAACTTAGAAGTTTCGGCAGTAGCCAGTCTCGAGCCAGTGTTGGATCTCATCGTATGCTGCTGGAATTGTCTTTGGCCACAACTTTGGACGTATCCCGTAACGTTTTCAAGACATTGACGCATAAAGCCAGAAAATAGCTTGTCTTCTCACCCTACTCTTGTTTGACGCCCTAAATCAGGGGAAATCTGTGAGAATTTCTCAATGAAACGTGTCCCACAAAAACTACAGGGATGGGGCTACTGTACAGTGAAAATTGCATGATCCTAACTTTAACCGTTTTTGATTGATCCACCCGTGTGACGGACAGACGGGCGATAGCATATAACGCGCTCTGAATGTATGCTGTCGTGCGCTAAAAATCTTGTTACACACCAAGTGACACGACACGTTTTACTTAGTGTGAAGCAATCTGATACCATATGTCACAGAACTAACCTAAAGAATACGCACAGCATGCTTATACGACCATCTGCGACGTGAAATACAAACTGCATGTCAATATGAGAAAGCAGTGCAGTGCTGTGCAGTGTGCCTTCTCCCGTTCTGACTAGCATATCAGTTCATACATGTGATGTTTGAGCTGCAACACTGCTACTCTCAACACATTGCTTAATACACAGCATGCATCATTTCATTACTTACCATGTTCAACAACTGACGCATCAAGCTACAGCATACAGGATTGGATTGTGCAGTGTTTTACGTCCCTGCAAACACAGTATAGGTTATATGGGAGACGGTTTTTACAGGTCAAAAGACCCAACCAACAGTATCAAAGTACTGAAGAAATTCTACAAAGGACAAATCAAACAACGAAAACAACAAAATACACATATGCACAGACAATAATAGACACAAAAGGATATACACAAAATAAGCACAACAAGTCCCCAGTCTACACTAATACGGTGTGACTAGGGGACAGCTCCCACAGAGGGTAGGGTCGCTAGGCCTGAACGGCGGTGGGGCTGCCGCCGCGGTATCCAGCATACACAGCTTGTACAGCTGACAGGCACACTGTCAAATCTTGAGATAATCAATTTGATTACACTTCTGTATCAATAATGAAGCTACTACTTATAAACCCAGTAGTAATGACCAAGCAATGCTCGAACCATTCAAACCCCATGTGATAACTACAATACTATAACAATTTTCCAACAACATACATATGCAACTGCTGCAGGAAAATGCAATACATTACAGTTACTTCAAAGTGCACTATAATCAAACAAAATGAATGCAAATATAAGCACGCATGTTAAAGTAAAACAGTCAACAGATGGTACATGTATCAAATCTAAAATCAATACTCATACAAAACACTTGATATGGTAAGTCTCCACAAATAATGCAGATGCATGGATGGTTATGGCTTAATGGCATTTCAAGCATACAGATAGCGGCTATATAATGCCTCAAAATAATTGAAGTTTATTTTTAATAATAAGATTGATGGCATGGATAAAAGAAATTACACTGTGTCCCATAAAAAACCGGGCATTACTGAAATTGTGAGATCTTCAAAAGTAGTGATTTCACACCATTAAATTTCAGTACAAGATATCTCTGCTATTCACACAATAAAATTAGCATAACATCAGAACAATCATTGTCAGCATCGAGTACCAGCTTCTCAGTTACCATAGCAACGCTAAAACATTAGCAATTCCTATGAAAATTCTACAGAACTCAAGATTTAACGATAAAAATGTTAACTGAAAAAGGATGTATTCACAAGACATGTTCGAAATATTTTCTTACGGACACAGGCCTTAAGCCACTTTCTGCACTCATCGATGGCCCCATCAATGATTGTCTGCACGCAGTCTGGCCATACATCAACTAGGCGCGTCAGCTTGTTGATGTCGCTTGTGCGCTTCTGCTAAACACAGTCTTGAAAACAGCCCCAAATTCTGTAATCTACCGGATTTAGGTCGGGACTATGACGTGGCCAGACATCGGGAGAAACCATATCATGTGTGGCCTGGTGCAAATACTCGACAGTGGCACGTGCACGATGGGCAGGTGCGCTGAATTAGCATAGACCTTGGTCTATGAGAGTGCGCTGGTTGCCACGGCAACAGTTGCAGCTGTTACTCTGCTGTGTAAATAATTTATATGGTAAATTATCAAGTAATGTTGCAAGAACAATTTGATCAAATAGCATTGATAATGGTCGATGTTTGTGTAAGTTATTGGCCATAATATGCGTGCCCGGTTGTTCAGGGGATTTTGTTTTGTTTTGTTTTTGGGAGGACACAGTGTATTTGTGTAGGATAAATATTGTGAAAAAGGTCCTTAAGGTAATAAGTAGTATAGTACATGTAGGAGTAAGAGAACATGTGATGTAGAGAAGTCATTTGCCCGCTGACATATACTCTACCATAACGTGTGAAATTCATACACCAAGAAGATAAGAAGAGCTCAACTGGATGGGCAGTGAAAGGAATAGGGAAGATAAAATGAGGAACAGAGGAGAGAAGAGCACAGATGGCTGATGGAGAGAAAGGAATGAAAAGAATGGTGAAAGAAGAGAGAATGGAAGATGAGAATGGAAGGGGATAAGGAGGCGGAATGGGGATGCAGATGAGAAAAAAAGAATCTGTACAGTTAGGGGGATCATTGTTCAAGGAAACAAAGGGACAATAACAGCAATGAAACTGTGGGAGCTTACAACACTGAGCTACATCACTCAAGCATGACAATGATCCCCACAGTTGAACGATGAAATCAGTTTGTTTATCAAGATTCTTCTACGTCAATCCTGTCTGAACTCTCAACGCATCAAACTAACGACACTGGGACTTAGGATAGAAGAACGGAAGGCTTCTGCATCCACAGGCTGAGTCATAAGAACAATGCTAATCAGCACAATGCAGCAGCAGTGCTTCTTCTTTGCTTGCCTGTCATTCATCTCGTTACTCCACATCTTTGTTACAATAAACTGCTGCATACATTGCAACTTAACACGACGCCACACTTTGCCACGTCACATTCACAGCAAACAGAAGCTTCGAAATTGTCAAACAACAAACACACTTGTTATGGCAATGACAACAAGATGAATGGATGGATGGTTAGGGTTTATTACCATTAGCACCACAACGCCATATTCTGGGAGTGAAATGGTATGACAAGATCACCAATGACGCAATAAAAGAGACAACCGGACTAACAGATCTACCTTCCCTCATTGCCGATCGACGTCACTCATTTTTGGCAACATCTGAAGACTATCCAGTGATACACCAGCTTCACAAGCACTACATCTATCCATTGATGCCTTCACTGACACACCTCCTGCCACTGACTGAAGTGTCTGCCGGGCCGTCCACGGAGAACTTGGCTTCAACAGGTGGAAGAAGATATGGGTCTACCCATCAGTGCCTGTCAATTCGCAACCCTGGACCGCTCGTTGTGGAGATCGCTACGACCCTCAGCCGGTCAAGCGCAGTGACTGAGTAAGTGCAGTAAATTACAAAGGTTCTGTGTCTCAAGACAAGAGGTTCTGTCATTCATACAATTCATATCAACGCTCTCACACACTGCAGTATAGGCACAGCATGGACGGGATATACTACATTACATTAGGACTGTACACTACAGGGGACAGGTGCAATGACTGACAACGATATATGACATGGTACGACTGCAGCACCATTCAGCATCGATGTTCAAGGTCAGTCAAGGTCACATAACACATGCCTCGTTGAGACTGACAATCCACTCCACTCTGTGCAAGACAACTCGTTCACTCTAACTGCCACGTACAAAGTGTCTTGACAATATCAAGTCTCTACAAAAATAAAATAGTTCACACACTTATACACGTGCCGATCAACTTGTCACCATGGCTCTAGACGATGAAAATACTGACATCACACTTCAGATATTGTTTATCACAAAAATAATGAAATCCTGTTCAATGGCTGCCAACATAGTTCCTCCTGCACCAGCTGAACACTAGTTCAAATAAAACAAATTTAGATAATCTGAAAGACAAAAACTACCACAAGTCATACAACAAATAGTGAAATATCTGTAAATACGCCAGGCACACATCAAACTCTAGGCACAGCAAAACTTTCAGCTAACAATAAAAAATTTATAAACCAGTCTAATTCCAAATCTCATTCTCGGAAAAACAGACTTTTCACAGAATTTTGAAGTTTTCTGCAGTATGTATTGTTTTCTGTCAATTCTGGTAATGCTCGACCGATAAACTGGCCGTATCTGCAAATATATTTTTCTATGACAGCAGTCGTTTACAGCGTCAAATACCGTTGATGTCTCTCTGCACCAGTTCTGTTGAGCATTAACGTTATCAGCAAATCAACACACATACAGTAGGTTTGTAATATAAGTATACACACTAACTGGTAATCAGCTAGAACAAATGCAAGGCACCAGACAAACAGAAGCTACAAAGTGGACAAAAGACATGAAATGTCCTAACAATGTGAGACGACATTTGATCAGTGAAAACACTCACTCAGTGGTCATCAATGATTAGCTACAGGCTTGAGTGGGTCAGTGAACTGCTGTACAAAGCACAAAAAACTTGTTCCAATCCACAAACTTAGTATCAGACACCAAACACAACTGATACACAACTAAATGCACACAAGCCTTACACAAGCAACGTATTTCATTGTTTCAATGCCGCTGTCAAACAACTACATGAACACTGTGTTCAGAAAAAAACACCCACTCACATTTTCTTTCATATCTCCATGAATGATGAATAGATTTAAACAAAATTGCAGTGAATATACCTAATGAATGGTAGATTCTGACAATGTACAAATTAGATATTCATTGCGGCTGAATCACAATGGAAATTACAGACAGCAAAACCGCCAGAATGCAAATTAGCAAATATAATAAGCAGTGTCACTGCATGTGACACGTGATCAATACAGCTGCCTGATGGGACCGATGACGGCAGCGTCACGTGACGTGACGGCACGTCATGGGACCAATGATCAGCGAAGACGAGTAATTCACTGAATGGCTGCAATGAGCATTTGTTACAAGGAATCAAAGGAGACAAAATACACCAGCCATATAACCAATGTAAGACGCACATCAGACGCACATCAGACGTGCTGGGTTGCTGCTTCAAAACTCACCTAACCGTCCACCCACTTGCAGCTAAATGTTGCCCTGTTTTGCATATTCTATTTTTAGCTCGCCAATCCGAAAGTCTGATGCAGCCAGTAGGCCTAGGCTAGCCAAGTTGCTGTCAGTAGAAACGTGGCTAAAGGCATAAGGCCTAAAACAGGAAAATATTTGCAATGAAAGAAAAATTCACGTAAACACGTAAAATTATAAATCATTTACTGATTACTGGTATACTAACGACAGGCTAGGGTAGGCTGTAACAATTACGTACACCCAGCGAACTCAGAAGGGCCAGGCCCAGGCACAGGCACTCCATGAAAAGTTCATCAAAACCTACAAACCTATATAAAGCCTATCTTTATAAAGCCTATCTTTCAGCGACATGTCTGAAATTTTCTTGAAAACGTTCAGATCTGGCATACGAAAGTTGCTCAAGTTTTTACTTTGGAAAGTCAATGACTCCTGAAAGTTTTCTGTCACTGTGATTGGCCAGAAAAGTGACGTTATTGAGCAGAGATTCATGTTCCGTTGTCAAACAATGTACGATAGATAACAGCAATGACTGACAACGATATATGACATATATTCTGGGTACGTAATAACCAAATAAACTGAAAGTGAGATTTTAGTTTCTGTTGATAGGAAATCTACACTGACATAGGACTACAGTACTGCCCATGAAGCTACGATTGTGTGTCGATAGTTCGAAGGTTCGATAGTTCGAAAGTTTATGTATTGTGTTGTTGCAAGTTTTCTTGGCCCACTCCCTACCCACTCGGCCACGGAAGCAGCTTGGAAACGTTTGAAAAAGTTATAGTTATATCGAGGTTTGGTCAAAATTAGGTGTAAAATCAACAGATAATCGAGTTCTCGGCTATGCTAGGCCTACAGCCATATGCGAGCGAAGAGAAAGACAATGACAATGACAAGACAGACGTCTACAGGTGGTGCCTTGGTTCGGCGAAGCAGCGATTAACCCAGCTAAAAATAGAATATGAAAAACAGGGTATCATTTAGCTGCAAGTGAGTGTCCACACTTTCTGACTGCCTACGACTCCATCAAAGAATATCTAACAAAAAGAAGTTGGCGTGTGTGAGAGTGTGAGACATGATAAATACTCTCCCAACCAGTAAATTGTCGGACATTTTCACGCAAAGCCGTTTGAACACAGTGTGTATGTGAACATCGTCTATAGTGACAATCCACACTGTTTAACTAGTTACAAAAAATAACAAAAATAAAAATTTGTAATTCACTTAATTTCAGTTGCAGTTGTAGACTGACGGCATTCACTCTCTATCAACACAGTCTCCATCATGTCGTCAACCATTCAAGTCTGCCATGACAACAAGTTCTTCTTCACCGTAGTGTAGTGTACAGCTTTGCATTAAATATGGCTATTGATGCAACATCACGTGAGTTATTTACAAACTAACGCCACTGCTATGTTGACCTGAAAAGGCTTCAAACGACAGTTTGTAGTCATTATGGAGTAAGGCACAAGATGACGATACAGTAATGACACTGTTACCATGGCTTCATGCCGGGACGGTCTGGTATCCGTGGTGGAATAGTTGGCTGGGAGTTTGTACTGGCAGGTCGGCTACAACACACCCACAGCAGACAGACAGACGATCACGCGGCACTCATATATAACTACAACTCTTTCCAACCTACATCCAGACATCCAACGCGAAACAAATAATCAAAAACAAATGTTAGTGACCTTCCATCACTGACAGTCAGCTACACACACTGACAGCAAACAATTGATTACAGTGAACAACGAGAAGGCATATGTTCCACATGAGTGGGCAGACCACTAAGAAGACTCTGATTTATTGCGACGTGGGATATCAGGGAGCTTTGAGTTGTTGAGTGGACAAGGGAGCTAAGATAGATAAATTCCTCAACTACTGCCAGCTCCTGACCTAGAACTGTGATTGTTGATGGTACGTCCTCCCTGCTGCCCAAAGCTTGGACTTTTGTCTTTTGCCAGTTCACCTCAAGCCCGAGATATGTGGCTTCTGATGCCACCGTCTCAAGTGCAGGTACGAGAAGTTCAAGTAGCTCAGTAAGTAGAGCAACATCATTGGCAATATGCAGACCACATGACACTCTCTATTCATGCCTATATCAACAGTTCTTTCCAGCAACCAGTCCACACCCGTTGCAAAAGTGTCTGGTGCCATGCACACTTGGCGAACTCCAGATTCAATCGTAAACCTCAGATTGGGATGCACGAACCCATCTGACAGAGTTGTTCTATAGATCCCTGATTAATCTGACTACCTTATCTGCAATCCTGAGCCTGGTCAGCAGTAACCAAAGCAATGATCAGCTGAGTGAATCATAGGCAGCACGCTAATCGACATAGGTTGCATAAGTCAGATGATCATAGTCTTGCCATCGTTGTGCAATGTTGTTTCAAGTTACTGTATAATCACACGAGCTGTGATTATACACGGTTGAAACCGCTCTGTTGAGAACGTCAGTGTGCCATTAAGTTTGGTCTAATTCTTGCTAGCACGACATGTACAAACACCTTCTTCTGGGATAACTTTATCTGCCCAGACAAGAGTGTAGATGTGGTGTAATGAGAGCTTCAGTAACGTATTCCAGATAGACACTACCTGATCACATGATCCTGGTGCCTTGCCTGCCTTTACCTTGTTTGCAGTTTTATGTGTCTCAATTAGCGTGAGTGGGAATGTGTCAATGAGAGGATCATGTGTAGATACAGCAGCTTCTGACAATAAAGTGGAGGCAGGAGGATGCAAAGATTGGTTTAGCAAAGTCATCTTGCCATAACAGACACGTTGTCAGATTGTACCATCTGTGGACATTAATGGGGCTGACGTGGTAATGTGCTTCTGTATTAGTAGGCAGAATCTGGCAAATGTGTCTTTAATCTTACCATGCAATAGCTGAGCGGTGCCTCTCTGGAAGATGCAATTGGTTCTGCCCACTGCTGCCTGTCATGACGCAGTGATCTCTTCCGAGGCCGCCAGTCTCCAATATTCATCTAAGTCACCACTCTGCACTGTTCTCCTGCACTGATCAATAATGGAGAGTTGCCTGTGATATTCATGGTTTCTTGGCATGCAAGTATGGTTCAAGGACTTCTTGGGCAGCTGAGTCAAAGAGCATTCGTCCACAGACCTTCAACAGAAGCCTCAGCCTTTAGAACTGACTTAACCCAGCACACTTTCAGATCACCTCATCACTACGACTGTGCCAAAGAATATCTAACAAACAGACGTTGGCATGTATGTGACATGATGAATACTGTTGCCAGTAAATTGTCGGACATTTTCACTCAAAGCCTTGACACACACGGCACTCCCAGCTGGACACTGTCATGGCAATACTCTCGTAACCATGGTAACTACATAAACAAAATATGACAGTAACACTATGAGGACAGCATAACCATGGGAACAGTTATCACAGAGGAACTGACAAGATATAAATTTCATTCATAACCATATTTACATCAACTGTGACTGATACCCAGTACACAAAAGACGGCATCAGCTACTGCACGTGCGGTCACTGTCCAGCAACAAATGAACAAAGTGATGATGTGTACACAATACCATCATCATGTACCATGTCAAGTGTCATCAACATCAACTGTGAGGACAACAGTCATATCCATGTGACTACAATGGGTCACTTCATTTTTTGACTTAGCCTTCTGCTAAGCGTAACCTAAAGCTGAATGCTGAAGTTCGGACTTACAATGTACCAGAGCTGAATTTAACGTAGGACTTCCTGACTCCACGCCAGCCTTGCAATTAAGTGAATTCACGTGCCAGGCTCTGAATCTGCTGTTCCAACAGCCACGACAACAGGCATAGACTTCTTCCATTCAGCTGCACGTGGTTCTCAGCAAATCTGGATGTGTGTGGTGTGCCTTGCTGCTTGCTGGGCACCAGCTGCTATTGCTGCAGCTCCAAACGACATGTTTGTTTACAAATGGCTGATCTGGGTCAGTCTCAGTGAAAGTTAAGTGCTAAGAGCTTAAGCTATCTCGTCCATGCATTACTGACTTAAGTTAGTTAAGTTTGGCTTAACTTTGGTCTAAGTTCGTACTGTAATTTTCATCTAAGACTTTTGCAGAGCCTTTCAATGAGCCGAAACTTCAAAGTTTCGGCTTAGCAACGGTCTCAGCAAAATCATTTTACTTTTTGACTTAAGTCTGGACTTTGACCGAACTTTAGCTCAGCAAAAGGCTCAACGAAGGCTGAGTCAAAGAGTGAAGTTACCTAATGTACCACATGGCAGCGGTCACAAGTTGTCATATTAACTACGTATTAGACACTGACTGCTGACTCACGAGGGAATGAGTGGAGCCGGTAACGTCGATGGAATGTTAGCGACCATCGAGGGTACAGGACTGTTGCGTCGTGGTGCACCAGCAGGCGGTGTCGGTGCTGGGCGCAGTGGAACTGAAGCTGTGGAGCTTACTGACGCTGATGGGACACGCTGCTGCTGCTGGCCGACGCTACAACATACATCACAGCCACTACAACCTTCAGCAGTACTACAGCGACTTGGGACTGCGCAGTGACTTTAGTTGCTTTGGACACTATAATTGTTCTTGCTTACTTACTTACTTACTTGGGAATTGTTCAAATCAATCTGGACTCCAATGCCATAGTAGACTTGCATCTTCATACACGATTCTACTGTGATTTAAATAAATCAGAATTTGGATTTGCCCATCACTACTACACAGGCTATGCTGATGCTGTTTGACCAACAGAGCTGGTGAGATTCAACAGATACAAAGTACGACGTTCAAACAACACCAACTGCAGTTTGCAACTACGCGTACTTCAGCTCATCAATGCGTTCTGCAAACCGTCACCAGCTCATTGTACCTCGCTGTTGTCTCAACACATATGGTCGTCGGGCATTTTCGATCGCTGGTCCGATGGTCTGGAACTCACTGCCTGACGAGCTCAGAGATCCGTCGTGTGGTTCTGACAGTTTTAAGCAGTTTGTTAAGACAATCCTGTTCAGTCTTTACTAATGTGACCAGCGCATTAGAGGCTTTTTAAAATGTTATGCACTATATAAATCTACGTTTTACTTCCTTACTTAGATGAAGCAGTTTGATGACATAAGTGTCACTATACAGACTGTTGATATGGTAAGTAAATCCAGCTGGCGTCTAGTTGATGACAGTTGGCTGCTGATAGCTTAACTGGGTCTAAAACTCTCTGGCTCAAACGGCCACAAAAATGAGATTTGTCACAACAGACAATAACCGTTTCTACAAAATCTTCTTCTTCTGAGAGAAATCAGACCATAGATATTACAAAAGGTAGACAGTCGATCATGAAACTCCTGTGGTCCCCTAGATTATTGGGCACAATTGTGTGTAATGTCCAAAAGTGTTAACTTTATTGCATTTCGTAATGTTATACTGGGAGACCCATACAACCGGTAAACTTGTTAAAAAAACTAAACTAAAAATCACAACAAAAATTGAGAGTTAACTGCTGGAAGTTATGACGGAAAGCATGACAACACATGCTTCGTATACTATAATAATAAATATCTGCTGGGGAACTACAGCTGATTAATAAGTCCATGACACATGGGCATGCACTTATGGCACCAGCGGGTGGTAAATAGTTTTTAGCCGACCGTACTAACGGTCGCGCTTATGTCACAGTGTTGCGTCTGTCGTCGTCGTCGTCTGTCTGTGACGTTATGTATTGTGGCTAAACGGTGCGTCCTAGAGCAAAAGTTAC
>Ga0056129_1000342_pt1 | contig 11467 bp, 7 predicted proteins | sample WorMetLIZISLAND1_FD_71118 | JGI IMG/M metagenome (GOLD analysis project Ga0056129, IMG submission 71118) | Marine gutless worms symbiont microbial communities from Max Planck institute for Marine Microbiology, Germany - Olavius loisae LIZARD... ...
CGGCCAGCCAGCCAGCCAGCCGACCGACCCGTCACCACTGCGAATGTTGGCCTACATGCAGGTGTTTCGTTTAAAAATGTAATTTTTGGTAACAACGACCCCTTTAGACATAAAACCCAGTAGATGTTTTTGCACATGGTTTGTACGCGTCTGCGTGCAAAATTTCGCCATCGTACGACACGGCGTTTCGAAGGAGATAGGCCCCAGCCAAAATAAACAAAATCTCTCAGATATTTAGTAGATGTTAATAAATGTCTTTGAAAAGCATTCTTGTATAAAAGTTAAGAGTCAGTACTCAGTGCTGTTGATTTGTCGCAGAGGAAACGGAGAGATTCTGGACGTACCGTGGGTCACTGACCACTCCGCCATGTTATGAGTCTGTCATCTTCGTCCTGTTCCAAGAACCGATACAGATTTCACACGAACAGGTGCAGATGAGTGTATGCTGTTGACTGGCATCTGAAATGCTGTTGTTATTAGAAGTAAAAGTGCATAAAAAACTTATTCTCATTCTTTTTGCGACTGTTGTGAATGTTGGATAATGCAAGTCCATCTATTTCAACTGCTGTGAAATACAGCAAATGGACCAAAGACCAAGTATAATAACATAATAAGTAAATGTATGGCATTATAAACAGACACCTTGACTGTGTGGTATACAGTATGTAAGATTCCTACATGCTGCTAAATCGTACCCAGACTTCCACACATTATTGCTTTTCCATGTGAAAATGAGCGGTGGAACAATATTTGTTATGCTTTTAGAAAAGTTTTTTCTTTCATTTAATGTACACCATTCACTGTCACTGTGTCGTTTATTATTTCAAACTGAATCTACAGCTGATGAATGCAACTGTCAAAATCATTTCCTTGTTTGTTGATCACGAGACATTTATACTGCCATATTTTAATAGAAGTTTAGTGAAAAATCACATTTTATGTGCTAATTGGAAATCGAGCTGACATCGAGTTACAGAAGATTATTTTACATGGTAGCTTAGTGAAAGTTAGCATCTGACCCGCTACGCACTTTCTTAAAACACTCCCTCAAACCTAATTCTTGTGTACTGTTAACCGATATTTTAATATGTGTATAATGCATTTTGTTATTTGCTGAAGTTGGTTGAGTTTTTTATTTTGTTTCTCTATGTTTTGTTATATTTCTTTGCTGCTATTTCGTGAACTAAAGAGAACCATAATCTAGATCTACAGCGCAGAGCGGAGGTCGATCTGCATGTACACTGTGTCTCAAAAAACGCACCAACTTTGAAACGGTATAGCTCAAAAGCTCAAAATTGTAAGGATCGATTTTGATGAAATTTGGCAGAAATATTCTATTCTAGAGACTTTTGAATATTTCTGCCAAATATCATCAAAATCGATCACTATAATTCTGAGCTATACCGTTTCAAAGTTGGTGCATTTTTTTTGAGACACAGTATAGTATAACTACAGATATGACACTGTGTTGGTTAGTGTACTGCTGCTGCTGCTGCAGCTGGAGTCGTTCCGACAGCTGCATATCTGCTCACGTGACTCTGCTGATGCCAAAGACTCGTCCACTCAACTCGTTAATAATTTCCGGCCGCCGATGCCTCTCAACGGCCGAACCGTGTCCGCGTCATTCCGCAAGTATCTCGCCTAAACCGACATGAAACATTCGTCACTCACATTTAGCGCTGATGTTTATCTACATCTCGACGACTAGTGCTGATTTGTGAAGTAGAAAAGTGGTCATACTATTTTTGTGTTTTTGTTGTTGTACACACATTGAGTAGCTGTGTGAATTCTGAAGTGTAGTGGAATAGTTTACGTTCATGGTCGTTATGCTGACGTCGCACGTGCGTATATCTTTGCGTGTGTTCATGGCGTAGGTGTAGACTTCACTTAGGTGACAATTTTTTAGGCGTTTGAGTGAACACGCGGTGCTGTATTTAGTCACGTGTTGTAGTTTCTTTTTCTGTTTGCTTTATTGCTAATGTCGCTGTCTCGTTAATTGCAAAGCGTCAAAGTCGACAACGGTCGCTATTATAGGGATGTGTAAGGCATTTTTCAAAAGTCTGTTCTTGATGGCAAGAGTTGTTTACACTATTTTTTACCTCCTCCGTGTCCAAATTTTCTACACAGACTCAGACAGCATCTACATACGTCTCACAAATACCCAAAACTTTCAGATATTATTACTCTTTCATACCCTTTGCTCTTAATAATTATACGTCACCTAGTTCAACTTCATAGTCGTAGTTAGCATTGCTGTTTTGTCTTTAGTTATTGTCTCATTTATTGCTGCTTCCAGTATTTGTATTCTAATTTGTGCTTTTTTCCCTTCAATCCAGCACTTCTACTGCCATTTTATTTAGTAAACTGTGTTACTGTGGATGTGATGTTGGACCAACAAATGCTGCCAGTCATGCGTCGAGTTGCGTTGCCTGACCTATACATACGTCTTCCAGCAGGACAGTACTCCCGCCTAGTGGGACCCACTGTGCTCGCAGTAATGTTCGGCTGCTATGCAGACCAAGACGATAGTGTTCGTTAATTACGTGCGTTTATAGCTCTCAAGAGTCTCTATTTTTACTTGACAAGTTTTGTGAATGTCGGTTGCGGCAGAATAGAGTTGTAGCTGACAGAAAAGTGGGACGTTTTTTTGAGACACAGTGTAGATATGAAGTAGATCTGTGGTTTCAGATACACCGTGTATTTTGCAGAGTTGGGGCGTAGGAAACTGGTGTGGTAACATCGGTAAACGTCATGTGAGATTGATGTTATGCTGCGTCTGTATGGTGTCAATGCTGATCGTGATCGTTTGTTGATCAAATGACACGACATATCTTTGCTGTTCTGCGTGTTAAAGGCCGCAACCCACTAGGCGAACTAGTTGGCAACTAGTTCGCAACCCGGGTTTCCAACTACACTGTGTTCAGAAAAAACACCCACTCACGTTTTCTTTTATATGTCCATGAGTGACAACTAGATTTAAACAAAAATTGCAGTGAATATACTTAAGGAATGGTAGATTCTGACAATGTAGAAATTACATATTCATTGCGGCCGATGACGTCATTATGACGTCACATTTGTAAATGTTTGTAAATAAGGACTTCCAGACAGAACACGGTGTTATTTCACAGCATATTCCAACGACTGATAATTAATAATAATCAGCTAGCATACGTCAACAAGAATATTACTTAGTCACTGATACATTGAAATGTCATAAATTATGTTCAGAATATCAGCTTTTCTCTTTAACACAAGTGTGTATTCGCATAAGTCACCAACAACATTCAGTTGCTGTAACGTTATCTCGCATCAGTGGTGATCGACGAACTTAATGTGGTTTATGAATTAAAAGTTGTTTAATGTTAAATTGTTTTAAATTCCACCAAATATTGCACAGTATGACCCGTTTACACATCAGCAAGTACCCTGTACTCGCAAAAAAATGATATCCTGAGCTTATATGGCTTATCGTGTGCTGTAAACACGCTCCTACTTTAGCCCAACAAAAGCGACGTCATAATTACGTCATCGGCCGCAATGAATATCTAATTTGTATACACTGTCAGAATCAACTGTTCCTTGGGTATATTCACTGCAATTTTTGCAATTTTTGTTTAAATCCACACATCATTCAAGGAGATATGAAAGAAAATGTGAATGGGTGTTTTTTCTGAACACAGTGTAGTTTCCAACTAGTTCGCCTAGTGGGTTGCGACCTTAACCGTTGACCGGCAGAGTTGACCAAGTATTGTCTGTTAACGTTATACACTGTCTTGGAACTGTCAAGTGTTGGTGCTATACTGTAAACTATGCAGCTTAAACAGTCTTATGCAACAAATCGTACATCTCGAAAGTCGTTTAGCCTATACCACACTTAGTCATGTTGATGGAATAAATTACAAATTCATGTCTTACTATTGTTTTGTGAACGTTTATTGTATTCGCGATGTCATTTGTAGTGATAGTTAGTCAGTATTGTCGGAAACGCGTCATTTAGTAATGTCGTATGGATGAGCGTATACAAGATGCTATTGGTGTATAGATCCCGGTGCATCAACTGTTGCTTCCAGGCAAATCTGTTTATTTGCACTTGTTCTGTTATAACTTATCCTCGTTACTGCCTATTCGACGGATTTTCGCATACGTGATTGCTTGAAAGATGAAGAATTTACACAATGAATTTACATTAATATGTGCTCTATTCGGGATCAAAACTGGTTAAAACTAATGTTTTAAACTTGTTGAGAATTTCTGATGATTTCATTTGTCAACAGCATATGTCCTGGGCCACATTCTCGAAATTGCCGTCACATCCAAAAGTTTTTTGCCTAAGAAGTTATGAGAATTGCGCTTAGTCCTAAATTTGTTCCTAGGCAAAACTTGGGCAAAACAAATAAGACTTAGGCAGTTTCAAGAATGTGGCCCCTGCACTGTAACGTGCATTAACAAGCAAGTGCATCCTCTCAGACAAGGTCCTGTCTCGGCTGTCTGTCATTGACGTGAAGACGGAACAAATATAAATAATGCTGTACACTGCAATAAAGTACTAATTATGTAATTTAAAAATAGTTTAAAAACTGAAAAACTCACTGTAAAATCGGAGAAGCCCAACATTTGCACTAATAGGAATGTGAGTAAAACGCAGCAGATCTGAAACCTGAAACGTTTCTATTAGGCCTACATAACTTTTTCCTTATGTCGTACAGAGCAGATTCCTTAAACAAGCGAAATACCAGCCGCACGTCTACAACAATGACCAAGCTGTTTTCAAAGCGCTAAAGAGTAACTTGCGATATCTATCGAAAATTATGAGAGGGGTAGGCCTGCACTAGAAACCTGACGAGAAGAATTTAAACTGAGATCTACGTTTTTGGAGACTGATGAACAACGAGCTGTATTGCAGGTTTAATCTTCGGTTTATTCCGACAGCATTCAGCCGGCCACCGTGTGGTCCGAAGCGGAACGCAGTTTAGTGCTGAGAATTGTGGAATAGCGAACTATCGGGCGTGGAAAGAATTTCGGCGTTTAGCCGTTTCTTAATACCGGAGCGATACGATACGATAGAAGAGTTTAACGTGGACTCGAAAGCTGAGCATTCAGCTTAATCTAGCACACGTAGCCAGAAACTAAAACAAAGCCAGTGCCTCTTTAATTCTGTAGGCCTACAAAGGCAGTCTGAAGTAATGAGTGACTATGGAGCCTGGAAAGGATTTGTGAAAGAGATGAGTTTTAAGTCTGGAGTGCAAAGTCGAGGGAGTGATAGGTGATGAGAGCGAAGGAGTGGTGACTGTGATGAGGTGATACGCGCAGGATTAGGTGAACCAGGAACGAACGGACATCTTACGACAGCATACTTCGCTATGCATATCATAACGCGTCAAAATGGTGTTTTGAAGTCTGACAGTATTAGCTCCTTCACTAGCTGCGCCAGTAGACACGTTAAAATTATCCGTTTTAACGCGCAGATGACATTGACGCTTTGCGACGGCAGACAGGTGAATGCGCAGCGTAGCAAGCCGACGTGCCCGTCGCCTTCTGCACTGTGCACGGCGACACTGGTCGCCAACAGCATTGACTCACGCGTGAGTGACAGACTAGTCGGACGAGTAGTCGCATCCCGTCGTGGCCAACACGATTTACGTCCAGTCTGTCATGCGCTTTACGATGACGATGACGTCGTTCTGGAATTGTCTCATCATTGCTACAGCATTTCTGTGTGTTCAAATTCCGACGTCGACTGCATTTTCTTCGTCGTCATCCCGACAAGGAGGCGACAGTGTCGGCAGCGAAATAATAAGTACGATATATATCATTTCTCCTCTGCAGTGTGATGTGCTGGACAGTACCTAATTTTGTTGGCTTCTACATTTATCTGACCGTTATTTTTGTTAGCTTTTTGTCTGTTCGTTATCTTCTAGTGATGCGCAAGCACCCTGACTACTCAGCAGGAATTTTATGCAACTTTTTGTGCTTTCTTAGCGTAGAGATTCGGAGATATCGATGTCGGCTATGGACGTGATATTAACAGCCTTCGCACGAGTTTCAGGCGATGTAGAGCTTTTACAGACAATTATTCGGCCCTATTTATCTAGTCCATGTTCTCAGATAGACCTATTGACGATTGCGAGGATTGAGTACAATGTGTTAGCGGTTTGTTTTTCGTTCTGTTTCTTCGTAGAAAGTAGACATTGGTAAAGGTAAAGCTCATGCACCTGTTCTTCACCGATGTGTCGTAGCGGGTGTATGGAAATATAAGAAACACAGTGTATTATATACATGTATCAACTTTATTTCGCAAGCGGGCAGCACAATATACAAGTACAAATACAAATACAAAATGTAGGCCTACTGACGGCCATCTTTTGAGTTCAATTTACTCGCAAACAATTTTGTTTTCTTTCCATAACATAACATGACTTCTAATGCATGGAATCTGTATCTATAAATGTGTGGGCTAATGATGTAATATCACAGCAAATTCGCTGTATTAGTTTGGGACAGTGTTACAAAACTGTGCAGAGTTGGAATTTTTGGAAAGTGTTTTTATCAGAATATTGGGCTCCACATCGCTTCATGGCTGCACACGCGGACTCATGTCCTAGAATTGTAAAAGTATTGAATTTTAAGATATTTATTCTAAGGAAAGTAACGCTGCGAATTAGTGAGGTGCTGACAGGTCGTTAAGCCTATGATGCTGCTAGCGGTAGGCCGTCTATATCGCTTAATTAGTTTATGGCTATACATCCAGTGTTTGAGATCTGAGCGGACGATCAATTAAAACATCGCAACGCTTGCCGTAAGGTTGGCTGAGGCGGCGAAGGCTGAGTTGGCTGGGAGACGTGGCACATCAGAGACATCCATCAGTTAATTATAGCCAGTAATCCATCATTTCACGTCACAACGCCAAAAGCAGCTGAATCCCAGATACGACGCCGATACGCTCCAAGCGCTGCCGAGTCGACTGAAGATCGACAAAGAGAAAATGGAACCAATTTGTGACGATGTGGTACCTTTGGTCTGGCATGGACAACGACATTTCGGCACTTGGCTCTGAAATCAATAGCGATATGTGAACCCTTTAGTTATTTCATATTTTTTGATATGACCGCTAAAGAGCTGGCAGTGGTCAAGACGATACGTCTTCGCTCCCTCCGTGAACGCGCCTCGATGTTTTTCGAGACCTAGGCACTGTGTTATTCAGTTGATAGCTTTCTTCCTTATTTAGTGAACTTGCGTCACCAATCACCATACATCTCAGATATACACTGTATTACTTCGAATTATTGCATTCTTCTTGCGCGCTACGCACTCGGATTCTGCTCGGACTCAGGCGCTATCCAAATCTTTTACTTATTTGCTGAGCAACTGATGACATCGATCGATAACGCCGGTTCTAATACAACGGACCAGGTGAAATCGCAAATCAGCTTGGAAGTTAACTCCTTGTACAGGTATCGTGTTAATACAGCAAAATGTCGTGTTCCGTCATCCACGTATCACATTGTATTTGAACTGAATTGTCTGTCATCTGCGATCTGCCTTACACAACAGCCACTTGTCACTGAACACGTTTAAGCAGAAGTTAAAAGCGTATCATCGTAGCCAGTTCGGTGTCGAACGAATTCCATGATCGCTGTGCGGTGACTTTTATCTGGTGTTTGTGGCGCCGATTCTTTGCCGGGTTATTTATTTTCTTTCTTAAAGACACTCCGTAACATCCGTTCCACAAAATCGGCATCTTGGTCTGCACTAAGTACCAAATCGTCTCAAACTAAAGATCAATGAAAATGCCATGGCGTCGTGACACCAGCGAAAGATGGGACGGCATCAGTTAGCGACGGACATTTTGGCGAAACATTGCGACCGATTCCGCCGCCGTCACCGAAATATCGTGCACCGCTATCATCTTTCATCGCTTAATGTCGTTCTACATGATTTAGTATTATGTCGTCGAAGTGAGATTACATTAATCTTAATACGACTTCTGGAAACCGCATCACCTGATGCACGATGACACCAGGGCTGTAGAAGTCGCTTTTAAAAACCTAGGTTTTTAGATTTTTTAAAAACCTAAAAAACCTCAAAAGTCCTAATTGTAGGTTTTTAGGTTTTTGTTTATGAAAATAATTATAGTTTCCTTAATCACATTATCATATATTAAAAATTCAGAATTTAGAACTCAACAATTTAAATCATATCGAGTTTAATCGTACTTTAACTTTAACGACTTTGTTCCCTCAATCTATTTGTCTGTAAGATGTTGTTTCTGATTCCGGTCCTCTCACATTAAAACCTAAAAAACCTAAACAAACCTTAAAACGAATCAATGGCGCAGTGTATTGCAATCGCACCTTGTCGTCTCTGTAGTCTGTATGTGTGTGAGTGTGACTCAAACAGACCTTTACTGAACGAGACGGACAGACGGACGGGATGCAACAGTTTATCGCCCCGATACCAGTATTCTTTGGCCGCTAGGCGGCGCTGAGACAAGGCGCGTTCGCTGTTGGTGCTTCGGGCTATACGCGAAAAGTCGCGAAAACTGAGGCGTACAATGCGTGTTATTTTGGCGATATTTGAACGCTAATTAATTGCATAAATATGGAATATACGGTGTGTTCGCAAAAAATCGCCGTATCTCTACTAAACCTCCGTCTACAAAGCAGCACAAACGCCGACCATGCGCGATTTGCACTGCAGTCGAGGTTGAGTGAACTTGTAAAAAGACCCTGTCAAAAACTTCGGCACACTCTAAAATTTTCAGCAACAACCCCAATCTTTGGCAGTCATGTTATAGGTTACGTGGTGTACAAGATAGATTTTAAAAACTGGCGTTGCATTTTCGAGCTATTCGCAAAAAACTATTTTCAAACAGAGACAAATGTCGCAGAAATTTTCGCTGGTAAAATGTACTTATTCGACGGTTTGCGTAGGCTATAGAACGGGCCGGTAATCATTTTAACGGCGGTTTGATGTAAATCAATCCACGTTTCACAAAGATACAAAAACAGTTGTTGCATTTCGTTATCAGTGACCTTGTTGACACTTTTTAAATCTCAAAATTACTTTGTCATTCACTATTGCAAGGAGTATATAGTTTCCATAAGACATGAACTTTCTGTGGCTTCCCAACATTGAGTGAACGAAAAGTATGTGAGGTGCGTGGAAGACAGGCAGATGATGACGCATTTTCACTGGTGAAATGTAGTCATTCGACCGAGAATCATTTTGGCTTTAGTTTGATGTAAATCGATCAACTTTTCACGAAGATATGCGCAAAAAACGATTTTTACATATTCGTTCCCTTACTATACCTGACTTTATACCTTTATACCTCAAAATAATTTGCTCTGTTACTGCTTATATCCTGCGTCATGTCTCTACCGAATTTGAAGTTTCTGTGGCTTTCCGATTTCGAGTAAATCGCAGGCATGGGACGGACGGACAGACAGACAGACCGACAGACTGAGTTACTTATTTCGGCCTCCTAGGAAGGGCTGCATAATACGTAAATGATTTATAACATTCCGGTTAACGACGCCCTGATCATTCTCTGTTTCCCGGTCGATAGGCGATGCTGCATTATATGAATTTCACTTTACTTTCTTAATTACTTAATTCGTTGTTTCACAGATCGATTGGTGGTTGCGTCCTTTTTTATTCACGTCAAAATCTGTAGATCAACACACTTATTGAATCTTATAAGTGTCTATATTTCACAAAAACGACGTTGTCAAGGATTTTGCCAAGGAGTAGGGTGGCAGTCGCTACGTTAAGTGGTGTTGTCGATGCATGCCTTGTTGCAATATTGTCATCGATTCTTTCGACGTCGCCGACGGACATGGCGCTAATACGACGCGTTCGTTCGGTTCCGAGTCCATCGGCGATAACTACCGGAAGTGATGAGAGAGAGAGAGAAAAAGAGAGAGAGAGATAGGGAAGAGAACAACGAATTAGTTGGTATACTTGATGCGCACTCAAAGCCTGCTGCGCATGCGCTGATGACGATGCTAATAAAAGGTGATTGCGTCAATGTCTGAGTATCTACACACAGCTTTTATCGCCATTCGCCATCAGTGGAATGTTTCATGCGCGTCATCAAGCCTAAGCCATTGCTTGTACGATTTTCATGGTTGATCTGCTTTTTACTAGTTATTTGGATAAGTGAATTACGGGTGACATGAAGCGTCACTGATAGCAAAAATAACTAAGTAAAAGTAGAAGGATATTAGAGAAGCGTTACAAGTGTTTTATGGCTAAGACTGTGAGTACGTTCTCTGAGATTATATAACATATCAGGTTTCTCTGGTAAGAACTGTTGGAGCACATCATGCACATGCTCAGAGTTTATCATAATTCGTTCAAAGAATGTATCGTCGGCATCGCTAACTAATTTAGTAACTAATATCAAGTCACCAGCGAAGCCTAATCGTTTAATTTCTACTTCCTGAATTTTATGAATATTGGTGCAGGCAAGGTGTGAGACGTTAGATGTAAATGAAGCATATTTCTGGTAACCACAACGTCACGTCGCTGGTTGCTAAGCCGGCGACACCGACACGCCGGTGGCTTTGCTTTCTTCGAGCGGAAGCGACGTCGAAAAGCTCATCGATTCGACATCGTTCCCGCGGTGATTTTACCGTCGTTTCGCAACCAGCTCAGCACTTTACTATACACGGTTACGATCTGCCTGATAGACCTCAGCACTGCACGGTGTCCGTCGAAACAACGTGGATAGCTTCTCGATAGCTTTCGCAAACCTGCACTGCTGTTTTGTAAGCACAAGAGTTACCAGGCTGGCTGTTGTCTTCTCGCATATGAATTGACATTCAGATACACTACACCGTACAGTGCGTACACGTCCGCGTTTTGTTCAACTATATCCACAAGAGCGAAGACCAACTAAAACTTTTCGTAACATAAAGAGCCAAAGCCCACGATGCAAGCAAAATTAAACGTCGAAAAATTATTTTCTGTAATTTATTTTTGGCACTTCTTTGGCATGACGTGGACAGTTTTACGGTGACAGCCTTTCCACTCAACATCATGTTGATCGATACCTAATTTGTCACTTTTAACCAAGAGAAGCTTTGAGCCTTTGACGGTTTTATGATACGTTCTAGTGGTTCCTCATCAATGTTTTACTATTTTTGCGATAAGCGGTCCATTTATTCATTCATTTTTATTATCCCTTTACATAAATATGCTCGTACTAAAGTCAAAAATGTAAACGGGTTAATTAAGTCCCTTTCTCTTGGCAGAATTGGAGAGAATAAATAAGTAACACGGTAGCTGTGAAAATCTTCCGCTCTTCAACCTGGTCTAGTTGAATTCGTTGTTTTATTTGTTCTCCACAGAAGAAGAAGAAGAAGAAGAAGAAGAAGAAGAAGAGAATCTTGTTAGTAATTTTGCGTTTGAAGCGGCTGTAGTTTTCCTTATTGCATTACCGACTTCATTAGAGCGTGTC
>Ga0056129_1000343_pt1 | contig 11454 bp, 6 predicted proteins | sample WorMetLIZISLAND1_FD_71118 | JGI IMG/M metagenome (GOLD analysis project Ga0056129, IMG submission 71118) | Marine gutless worms symbiont microbial communities from Max Planck institute for Marine Microbiology, Germany - Olavius loisae LIZARD... ...
GACTGCAATAACTGGTGCGGACTACGCATAGTCACTGGCTGGAGTTACGTAACCAGATTTTTCGAGAAAGTATATGCGTGTCAGTCTTACCGTTTTATTGAACGAATATCCTGGCAGAAATGGCAGACTCATGGTCGGCGCGTACCTGACTGTAAACTTCCAAATAACTGAACGCACATAACAGAAACTGCACGCATCCGGCACGTAAACAACTCGGTTGTTAGGCGCCGTTACCATGGACACGGCCGATCAGCAGGTGCTCGATAGGTATGGGCATTACATTACTGCGGTAAAAACAAAATAAGTAAATTCGATACATTGCCCTGCCCGTGCCACAGTATTTTACTATTTTTCGCTAAAAAACCGTTTTAAATTTTATTCAGATATTTAAAAACAAAACAGCCAGATACAGTAATCATTTAGAAAAGACGAAGTGCAGCATGTTTTACTTGTAGTAGGATGATGGATTTTGGAATTTTAAATAGCTCTAGAAGCGTGGCGAAACAACAGCAGCCGTATCTGTAAAGCTTGTGTAAAAGTTTATAAATGGCATATAGTGGACTAGGGAAAGAACGGAATCGGACGGCACATCTAGCGATTGCAATCCTGGACCGTTTTTCCAATCCCGGGATTCGGGATTGAGAAATTTCTAATCCGTATGCACATCTGCAACTTCGTCATGCAACTGCACGCCGACGCTGTAATTCACGCGTTACATCCGATAGTGGCTACATGCTGTGATCTCCTGCTGTATACGGTCGCGCTTGCTACAGTGTTGCGTCTGTCGTCTGTCGGTCGTCTGTACGGAATGTATTGTGGCTAAACGGTGCGTCATAAAGCAAAAGTTATTATAAACAGCCTATAGGAAGTCGTATGTGAGAAATCGATTGGTACCAAATAAGTGACCTTGACCTTTGTTTAGAGGTCGTATCAAGGTCATGTCTACCATTGCGTTACATTCGACGATTTAAATATCTCGGAAACCGTTAGAGATAGAGCCTTGGTTCCAATTATTCCAAAGGACTACCAATAGGAAATGGCATATGGGCTATCAAATGGTCATGTGACCGATGGCGTCACATGACTCCAAAGGTGCTCTGAGGGAGTACGGTCGGCTATCCTAGCGACAGCTTGGCTTCTTGTTAGTACAGCGATTCTAAAAGTACCGAGATACTTTTGTCAATACTACACATCTGACAGAACCTTCTATGTGCTCTTTTCGTAATTTTGTTATACTATACTGTGGCCCATAAAAAACATGTGACTACATTTTCTACAGTAACTTTAACAATAAGCTGTCCGGTTACAATAATTTTTGGCATAGTCAGTAGTAAGGCTAGACGTCATCGAAAGATGGTTTCATTTCCCACCTCACCTATCTAATGCTACTACTTTACCTTGGGAAATCACAGAACACAAAAAATGACCAATTTCGCTGTAAGCATCATATTGTTTTGTGAATAAACAACGTTAAACGCTATTTTATTTACACGTAAGTTCTTTCAATCCAAGTATCTGTCAGACAGGCTCACAACAAGTGCTCAAAATGTGGAAGTATCAACACTCTGTTAAAGAAAATCCGAAGAGCGGGTATATACGATTGATCGGCAACCGGGCAGCGGCAGACCGCGTTCTGTGTGTGTCAACGAGAAACTGAGAATGTCGAAGACCTTGTGTTCAGTCAGGAAGACAATCCAAAAACGCACCGATTGAATCGTCAGATCTCATGTGAAACTGGCATTCACTGACTGACTGTACACAAAATACTTTATCGTGATCTCCAGCTCAACTGTGTCAAACGACCTCGCGCACAGCAGTTGTCTGAAACCAATCGCGTTGCCCGTCTGACTTGCTGCAAGCAGCTGCTGTAAGAGGTACAGTTTGACTTCATATGGTTTAGGGATGAAAAGTGTTCACCGTCGAACCACCACTCAACTCGCAGAACGATCGGGTTTATGCACCAGTAACTGTTAATAACAAGAAGCGACACACCGATCCCAGCTGCTACGCACGCGCATAACATTAAACAGGTCGGTTATGGTGTCCGTTGCCGTGTCAACAATGGGTATGACTGAAACTGAACTGATATTTTTTGACCCTATAGGATGAAGGTGAGCGGCCAGTATTACTGCGATGTCTTGCTGTCTCAGCAGCTGCTTACAGCAATCAAGCGTGTCGCAGAACGTTGTTTGTTCACAAAACAATATGTTGCTTACGGCGAAATTGGTCATTTTTTGTGTTCTGTGATTTCTCGAGGTAAGGTAGTTGCACTAGGTAGCTGAGGTGGGAAATGACACCAACTTTCGATGACGCGTAGACTTACTATGCCAAAAATTACTGTAATCGGACACTTATTGTTAAAGTTATTGTAGAAAATGTATTCACATGTTTTTTGGGACACAGTGTAGTAATAAACACACACTACTGACTATGACAGTGTAGAATCGACATTTTGACTACAATGGTGACTAATAAGTCGCCATTTAAGGGGGGGGGGTGACTAGTAAATCCCGACACCTTCTTTTCCGAGTAATTGGCCACAGAGTAGGAGAACGGCGGGTCCCCGAGACATTTTCAAATCAGCGGCGTCGCAATCGCCGTCGAATATCTGCAGTGCCGCCGCCGTCGGAAAAACTGCGACGCGTCGACTAATCAGTCGAATAATTTTGGCGTCAGTCGCAAAAGCCGTCGACGCCGGGGTCTATGCAGTATAGCTCAGACCACCGAAACGATCTGCAAATTTGAGGTTAAAAGGTCAAAGGTAAAGGTCACTGTTAACGAAATGTAACAAGAAGCCAAGCTGTCGCTAGGATAGCCGACCGTACTGCCTCACATCACCTTTGGGGTCACGTGAGTGACCATTTGATAATCCATATGTCTTCCTATTGGTGGTCATTGGAACGGAGTCTCTATCTCCAGCCGTTTTCGAGATATTGCGCTCTAAGCATATTGGGGTCACAAGTTTGACCTTTCAAGGTCACGTTACGTCAACGGTCACGTACCCATTTGATAGCCCCTATGCCATTTCCTATTGACGATCCTTTTGAACCAAGCCTCTATCTCTAACGATTTCCGAGATATTTAACGTCAAATGTAACGCATTGGTTGACGTGACATTGATACGACCTATAAACAAAGGTCAAGGCTATTGATTTTGGTACCAATCGATTTCTCGTATACGACTTCCTATAGGCTGTCAGTAACTTTTGCTCTAAGAAGCACCGTTTAGCCACAATACATCACGTCACAGAGAGACGACAGACGACGACGGACACAAGTGTGACCGTACTAAGTACGGTCGGCTAAAAACTGGCATGCAGTACAGATGACCGGTACGATGTGCAAATTTGAGGTCGAAAGGTTAAGGTCACTGTAAACGAGATATAGGCGACCGCATATCTTACTTGAGTATACTGTTTATTGATATAAATAAAGAGTAGGTGATACTGATAATATCCGGGAGTGGAGAGAGCCGCGATTGTGTATCGTTAGGAGGGTTTCTTTTAAGTGGCCGGCGGCGTAGCCTATAGGACTGAATAAGCGACTTAAGTTTAAAAAAAACATATGTAGCTAAGAAACGTTGTGTAAACGTAATAACTTTCGACTTAAAAATTAACAGCGCAGTTATTGCAACTTGGTTCTAAACTGAATAAGCCACAAGTATAATTTTGCAGTCCGCATCCTTGCAGCGAATACTCAATACGCCCGCCCCCTAACCCACCTAACGATACATGTTGCAGCGGACATCTGGCCGTATTCCTCCTTGTTCGATCATGACTATGTAGTATGTCATCAGCATGCTTCGTGCCAACGGTACTGAAACAGTGTCAAATCGTCCACATGACATAGACCTATGTTACGTCACATCCAGTGGTTCTGTAGCGTTGTAATCGCTTTCTTTGTTGACCGGTGCCGACCGGCGCGAGGCCGACGTTCCATTCAGTCACTCAGCCGGCCGGTGTACCGTATTGTGTGAAGTGTGGACGGCGCATTAATGCGGGAAATACACAGAGTGACGCATTTAATGTCAATGTTGTTTACAACATCTAACGGCAACGCGTTGCTGAATACGGCGGGACGGTCAATTATTGTGCAGACAACGTTGCCACATTTTAGCACCTGTAAAATAATCCTATCGCATTATCCAGTGATCAAAACTTAATCTAAGTCAACAAGTAAGTAAGCCGTGAATGTATACATCGCATAGAGTGCTATACCTGCATGTTGATACAGTACATACGTCAGGTGAAGTCGTTAGAAAAATATACAGGAAAAAGTTCAACACCAGGTATTAGAGGCATTGAAAGCGTAAAGACTACTTGTGCATACAACGACTTGTTTTTATCGGAATTTGAATTTGATATTACCGGGGACCCGCTAATACAGGAGCAAATATCGCGGAAAAAATTTCGCTGGCTCGCTGGTGAAATGTATTCGATCATATGTGTAGAATGGACAAAGATCATTGTGGTTTCGGTTTGAGTTAAATCGAACGAATTATGCGCAAAAAATGATTTTTTTTACATTTTCGTTCCCAATGATCGTAATCTTTGACCTTTAACCTCAAATTTGCCCACCCAGTTTCTCGTATCCAGGTCATGTTTCCGCAAAATGTGAAGTTTCTGCAGCTTCCCGATGTCGAGTAAAGCGCCTGCACGTTACCGTTACAGACGGACAGACATAGACAGACAGACAGACGGGGTGCAACACTTAATGCAAATTCCTCCTAGGTAGGGCCGCATAATAGTGCTACGAGTTCAGCTGACGGCCGTCAGGATACTAGTTATACTGACGTGGTTACTACGGTTGGTACTTGTACTTGTGTAGTGATGAGCGGAGAAGCAGATGCTTTAAATGCCCACATCATCTCCTCTCCAGAACTTGTCGAGTCGGTTCTTGAAGGTGTTGGTAGACGGGGCATCCACATTCCACAACATTATTCGCGTCTACCACTACTCTTTGGCTGAAGAAAATCCGACGAACCCGACTTCTATTTGTCGGCTGAGACAGTTTCAGACTGTGTCCTCGCAGATTCGTGTCCGGTATCTGTGAATTCAAAGAACTGAGCAGAATCAATGTATTCTGTGTTAGTGACTATGTTACAGGTTTTGATCAGGTCTTCTCTTAGCCGTCGTTTCTCAAGTGTGCTGCCGATTGAACCCTTTGACGCCCACTGATGCCAATATGGGTGCAGCTGTAAAGCATCCTGTGCCAGACCGGGTTAAGCCTTCATTTGTAATTTTGACACCAGGCACTCTGACGCTCAGGGCTGAACGTCAGAGTGGGCGGATGTCAAAAATTACAAATGACGACTTAACCGGTCTGGTACAGGACGCTGCTTTCTTTATAGCTGTACCCATACGGCAACAGTGGGCGTCAAAGGGTTAATGGGTAACCGCTAGCGCCCTAGAAAGTATCAAGGCGGCGGCTAGACGAAAGCAAGACGGCTCGGCGTTGACGAATGTGCTTACAGTGCGGGCTGGTGTTCGCCCCGCCCTCGCACTCACAGGCACTGGCTGTCTGTGACGTCACAATTGCTTGCCCGCAGACCAGACTACAACACTGTCTCAGTGCGTCGCTCGGTAATAGCATGACGTTAGCGAAGCAATTGCAGGTGATGTTCCGGTGTGATTACGCGACCTATATATAGGCAGCTAGGCTACTAGTAGGAAATGAACCAACGATGCGTCGACCGGCACACCAATACGCACTGTCAGCAGGACGCTGTCGATAGTGATGGGTGTTTTATTCGAGTCAGGCGAGTACTCGCGTTTATACCTTTGATGTCCATTGTCCACTGTGTTGTCATGTGGGTACAGCTAACCTAAAGCATCCTGTGCCAGACCGGGTTAAGCCGTCATTTGTAATTTTTGACACTCGGGCACTCTGACGCCCAGGGCTGAGCGTCAGAATTGCCCTGAGCGTCAGAATGCCCGGGTGTCAAAAATTACAAATTTACAAATGACGGCTTAACCCGGTCTGGCACAGGATGCTTTATACCTGCACCCATATGGCAACAGTGGACATCAAAGGGTTATGTCACCACAACAGGTCAGTGGCTGTCTAACAGTGGAGCGGTCAAGACGTCGTGATGAGTTCGTTGACAATCCGTCGCCGCCGCTGGTGGTGGTTGACTGCGGTGGCCGTTATTGTTGCCGTGGCGGCACGGCTGTGCTCGGGAGACACGGGGTCATTACCGGCCGTGGCCGCATCGTACAGCGCCCATGAGAACAACGGGTGTACAGCCGTCAGGTTCGCGTACGGAGGAAAAGGCTTCAGTCATGACGACGTTCCGTCCTCGATGATATCAGGTCAGACTCAGTTCATCTGTCACTCAAGAAAATGCCATCATCCGCAATACCGCATGCTGTATACCGCGGTACGGCAATGTTACCACCGACACCACCGACCATTATTAGCAACCCGTATCAACTGAATAAGCAGCTAAAACAGTCGGGTGAATTTATGAACATAAAGTGAATGTTTACACACGTTTGAACGTCATTTGAATGATCCTTAAAGCTCAAATGCGAACTGTGACTGAGGACAAGACAGCCCACGCTGGTACGCCTCTGACCAGTACGGGCTACTAATTACGGTCGGTGGTGTCAGTGGTATCGGTGGTGACTTCAGTCAAACCGTCGGCTGCTGCACTTCAATCAATCAATCAGTGCGTTTATTTCAGGTTAAAACGTGTAGAATTGAAACAGCCGGAGACAGACAGGCAAAAATGAGAAAAAAACACACATAGAACGAGACATGCAGTCTCGGAGTAGGTAGGCCTACTTTCAACGCCGGAGATTCTCGTTGATCATTCACTGAACGAAGCGTGTAAATGTAAATGCAGGCCTATGTATAATTTGTATTGACACTGTTGAACGACAATCTTCGGCGTAGAAACTACCCGTCGATTATCACTTTCGCTGCAGTGACATACAGCTCACTGGTGGTCACTACCGTCACGCGTGGTCCACTTGAGTTATCAGTAAACCAAACTTGAACGTGTAGCCAGCGCCCAGTACTAGCGGCCGACCGACCGACCGACCGTATTATACAGTTCAACGAGCTACTGTGTATGCTTAAGCTTGATGTACACGAGTGAAATTGACAACAAGCCCAGGTTGTTAACTCTGCGATAGCTAGACGATCGTTACGGTGTTTTAGCCGACCGGTCGCGCTTATGCGACAGGCTTACGTCCGTCGTCGTCTGTCTGTCTGTACTGAATGTATTGTGGCTAAACGGTGCGTCCTAGAGCAAAAGTTACTATTGACGGCCTATAGGAAGTCGTATATGAGGAATCGATTGGTACCGAAATGAATGACATTGACCTTTGTTTAGAGGTCGTTTAAAGTAATGTCAACCATTCGCCATTGAATATCTCGCAAACCGTTAGAGATGCTTGGTTCCAAAGGACCACGTATGGGAAATGGCCTATGGGGAATCGAATGGTCACGTGACCGATGACGTCAAGTGCTCCTGAAAGGTCAAGGTCATGACCTCAATATGCTTAGGGGCCAGTATCTTGAAAACAATATATTGGTATTCAGCAACAATAGCTAATTACTAGATAGTGTGCTGTGTAAGTGAGTAGATTTATAGCGCATTATGTGCAACACCTCTAATGCTGTGAGGCAGTATGGTCGGCTAAACGGCTATCATAGCGACAGCTTGGCTTATTGTCTTTCTTCACTGCCTTATATTTAACATGCCCGATAAAGCACAGCCTCTATCTTCAATATTTCTCATTGCGTCAAAGTTCCCGCGAGCCAACAGCTCGCTAGTTGATCCCCCGCCACTCGCGGGAACCACATGGTCAGTTCGTTGCCGCCGCCGGCAACTAGCTTCCCCGCCCTCTCCTCCAACTATAGGCCTGTCTGACAACAGATTACAGACTGGACCATTCTAACAATAGCACAACGTTACGTGACGTAATACCATACGAGACGCTAAAAGTTGACAATATTTCCATCTTGGTGCACTTTGATGATCTAAGACTTAACTTGTGACGCTGCAGTGGCCGTATATTCTACAGTCTCTGATACGCCGTACCAGTATTTTTTACTCTGCATGACGTACACGATAGCAAGCTGCAGCGATCGTCTGAAAAGCTTCCGAATCAAGATGGATTTACACAAACTGCTGTTTAGCCGGTACATTCTCGCTGCTTTTTTTGCATTGTGTCTCTGATGCCTGAAAACGCTTCGGCGAACTGTAATTGTTCCCAGACATAGTAATATTGATCATGTCCTCGGGTTGTGAGACACTCTGGTGGCCTGAAGTGAGACGGTTTGGTAATTCGTCGGCATTAACCATTGAGGCCCACTGTTGCCATATGGGTACAGCTGACGTTCAGGGCTGAGCGTCAGAGTGCCCGGATGTCAAAAATTACAAATGACGGCTCAACCCGGTCTGGCACAGGATGCTGCTTTATAGCTGTATACCAATATGGCAACAGTGGGCGTCAAAGGGTTAACTTGCAGTCGACGTCACGGTTGACCGTGGTGCCCGTCTCCTGTATAGTGTTTCGTCCTCGACTACTGCGACACAGTGCTCCACGGTACATCGGCAGCGGTCATCCGCCGACTACAAAAATGGTACTCAACGCCGCCGCTCGTCTTGTTGTTGGTCTTGGTAAATATCAGCACATCACACCGGTCCTTCGCGACGTCCTCCATTGGCTGCCAGTACCTCAGAGGATACAGATCAAAATTGCTACACTGACTTTTGACTGCGTCCGAGGCGCCAGGCCTGCCTACTCCAGCTGCATTGCCTGCACAGTCGCTGACAATTCAGGCCGTCCTGGTCTCCGCTCGGCCGAGCTCGGTGATCTGCTCGTTCCACGAACCAGAACAACTAGGCTCCGAAGGCGGAGCTTCTTCATCGCAACTCCAGTTGTCTGGAACTCAATGCCGTTTCACCTTCGCTCCCCGTCCATCAGTTTCGAGCAATGTTGAAGACTCATCTTTCCAGGCTGTCTTTCACTGACTTTTCCTCTGAGAATAACTATTGAAGAGATTGAACAGTACTGAACTGTCGTTATAGGAAGTAATACCAGGGATGTTGTTTTTGGCCTTGGTCTTTTGTCCTTGCTTGTCCTTAAGATCCTGGCCTTATGTATGTAATTTAGAAGAACATTCAGGTAAAGAGATTGTGTCCACGCGTCCTAAGGGTCTCTAAATGCCTATACAAATAGATGGTTTAAGCAATGGCTTGGTCTCTGCATCTTAACAAATAAATCGCACGATGCATCAATAGAGAGTTCAGCAAAAGATTTAAAAAACCAACCTAGTTTGTCTTTTTTAAGCACACCAATTCTGTTACTAAGATCAACGGTCAAGGATCCCGCCCACGAGCGCATGAGCAACCTGGTCTAACTGATCAATATTCATTTCTTGACAGCGTAATAGCTTCAAGAAATATAGTCTTTGACTACACGTGACTGAGATGGCTGTTAACATGAGCAGTCTGAACCTAAAACCTTAGGCGATAACATCTCTGTTATCGCGTCATAAGGCGCGTACATCTGTCAGACGGTTTCAGGCCTTGTGATGATGAATGCCTATACACCGGCGATATGGACGTTGCTGACAGGGCGGGCAATAATTCAACGACTGATAAACAGACACAATACATACACCGGTACATGTGCTATACTAGACGCAATGTAGATCACTAACTAGGCTACAGGCTACTGATCTATAGCGGCGAGGCGTCCAGTACACGACCTGACCTGACCTGCCAACGGCCTGACAAGACGTGCAATGGTCGGGTCGAACAACTTCTGGAAGGGTCGGGTCGATGAACTGATGGAAGAGCCATGACTGCTGATGATTGGCCTTTTGACGCCCACCGTTGCCATATGGGTACAGCTATAAAGCATGCTGTGCTAGACCGGGTTAAGCCGTCAGAGTGCCCGGATGTAAAATTACAAATGACTACTTATTGGCATAAGATGCTTTATAGCTGTAGTGTTGTGTAGCTACATGGCAACAGCGGGCGTCAAAGTCACGAGTCAGGGCAGCGGCTTGGTGTACAGGTCTTGGCGGTGACATCAACACATTAATAAATATTACTGAACAGTTTGTGTGTGTGTATGTGTGTGTGTGTGTGGACTGCTTTTTCTGTTCAGCATTGAATGGAGCTAGTCACTACTCACTAATCACCGCATTGTATATGGACTGTACAGTACATGTATACATGTACTACCCTGTCGTGAATAAACTGACTGTATGTGTCGAGTCAAACGAACAGCGTGGTCGAAACTGCACCGAATCTGACTTTCTGGCCCGATTGTGAGACGATGTGGTATGCAGTAGTTGGCTTGGAACGGACTGCCTTGGTATTTGGCTGAAATTCGACACCGATGAGTAGGATATAAAGAATATTATTGGCACATTTACAAAAATATCGTCTGACAGTCTTTTGTTTGAGTAATGAACAACGTGTATCAGTGGTCATTCACGGCGCCACGACGTACCGAGTGGTTCTAAGGCGTGGATCGAGAAAGGAACCATATCGTGCCGCAGTACGGCGGGGGATGGAGGTACGGCCGCAGTTTGAATGGCAGCTGACACTGATTTGCAATAATTAACGCCGGTCGCTGAAGTACGATCATCAGCTGTTGTAATGACCACCCATTTCCCCCTCTCCGTTCGTCAACCCACCGTGATACACCAATAACGAGTTGCGCTTAGTCTGTCTGTGATTGCTACGAGTTATAGATTAAACTAGAATGTTGGCAGTTAACGATGCAATTCCCAACCTGGTGGAGTTACGTCACTGCGTCCCGTTATTACAGCAACGTGCATTACTACATACGCAACGCCAACTGCTTCAAATATGGCAGCACTCGTTGCAGTTGACCATGAACTAGTTTATCTGGCGTGATGTTTTGTGTGTTGTTTTCTTGCTGGAAAATAAATACATACATACATTTCGAATTTTTCGACACTCCTTTGCGTCGAAGAAAGGAAGCGCAATTATTCACGAATCTAAAACTGGGGAATTGTGTCAGCTAGACTTGGCGGGGAGGGGAGGTAAATGCACCGTGTGAAAATTTTCCTATCTACATAATTAGGCCTATGTATTAAAATCACTGTGAAAGGCAAGACGAAAGTACAATATTCTGCATATTCGAAAGCTTACTATAAATATACATACTAACCTATAATGCAGTAGAAGAGTTTAGCACAACAGCAATACTGTTCACTTGGGGTAAACACAGTGTCCTAACGCTCACATGGACTTCGACCTGGTTACCGAGAACTAGGTCAAGTTAGTCGAAGATGACACGAAAACGCATAGGCGTCGATCACAGGGTGGAGAAGGGGACATGCCCCCTCCCCTGGGGGACTTGTTGTGCAATCCAATCCAACCCCCTCGGGGTAGACCCCTCAGCCGCCGTCGCCAGCCGCCGCGCCGAATTTTTAGGCATGCCGCGCCGCCGCCGAATT
>Ga0056129_1000345_pt1 | contig 11446 bp, 10 predicted proteins | sample WorMetLIZISLAND1_FD_71118 | JGI IMG/M metagenome (GOLD analysis project Ga0056129, IMG submission 71118) | Marine gutless worms symbiont microbial communities from Max Planck institute for Marine Microbiology, Germany - Olavius loisae LIZARD... ...
AAACCCGAAAAGGTACAATCCGTCACCGCCAATTCCTCCCGTTCGATCCATTCTAACCAATTGAATCATAACGGATTATGAGGACTTGGCGGTACCTTTTCGTGAATCTTTCGGGCTAATCCGCCGCCGACAAATCGATCGGCTGGCCGTGTGGTGTGTTTAGATAGGCGCGGCGCCATTGTTCCGAACGCTCGCCGATTGAAGCGTCGTCGACAGCGCCTTTTTCAGCGACCAGGCGCTCGAGCGCCTTCTGCCAATGCCGGTAGTAGGTATCGCCCAGATCCGGGTCACCGGCCGCCTGCGCGGTCTTGATTTCGGCGCCGAGCGCTTCCGCCCATTCGTCCCAGGTGAACAGACCGGCCTCCGAAAGCGTCACGGCCAAGGCGAAGGCCTGCGCCTGCCAGGGTTCGCGGAATACGGGACCTTCAGCGTCAACTGGCTGCAAGGGCAGGGGGGCAGGGATCGTCGTCACCGTCAGAGGGCCTCCAGGTGCGGCTCCCAGAGATCGGCGTGAACGGCGTCCTTAATGGAAGCATCCGGCCCCCAAAGGTCTCGGGCCTGGAAACGCACCGAATAGAGATGCTCGCCGACCCGGTTGCCCTTGGCGTGCTCGTCGGCGAAGACGTGCACTCCATGGCCGTGATGGATGACGCCCTCGCGGCCCCGCGTATAGCGCGGCGCCCGGGTGTGTCCGGTCGGAGTCCATTCGGGTCGGACCACCGCGGTTCAAGAGCTTGACCGCCGTCTCCGCATCGGCGACGCGGATCTGGTCGGGGTCCGTCGGCGGGCTGAGGGGCTTACCGGCGGCCAGTTCCTCTTCGGTGACCAGGCCGGCCTCGACCAGGAGCTTATAGAGGCCAGCCAGCCAATTCTCGTAATAGGTATGTTCCAGGTAATCGATGGGGTGCTGGCGTTCGCGGGCGAAACGCGACATGTCGATGTTCCAGCGCCCGATCATGGCGCTGGTCAGCGTCAGGGCGAAGGCGCGTCGTTCCCATTCGGTGTGGAAGATGGGCTCCTCCGTTTCCGGTTCGGCATCGACCGGACCGAAGCCCTGCATGCCGCCCATGTCATGGGCGCCATTCATGATCCCTCTCCATCGTCCGGGCTTTTCGCCTTTTCGACGCCGATCATGGAATTGCGCGTGACCAGTTTCTCCAGGTCGTCTGCCGGCCAGCCATCCGTGCCGTCGGGGCGCTCGGGGATCACCAGGTAGCGCATCTCCGAGGTCGAGTCCCAGACCCGCACCTCGACGTCGTCTTCCAGTTCGGTGCCGAACTCCTTGAGCACCGCGCGGGGTTCGATGACAGCGCGCGAGCGGTAGGGCGCCGACTTGTACCACACCGGCGGCAGGCCGAGCACCGTCCACGGGTAGCACGAACAGAGCGTGCAGACGACGAGGTTGTGGACGTCGGCGGTGTTCTCGACGACCTCGACGTGCTCGCCCTGGCGGCCCTCGTAGCCAAACTCGCGGATCGCCTCGGAGGCGTCGGCGCGCAGGCGTTCAAGGAAATCCGGATCGGTCCAGGCCCGGGCCACCACCTTGGCACCACGATGCGGCCCCACCTTGTATTCGTAGGTGTCGATCACCGCATCGAGGGCGGCCGGATCGACCAGCCCTTTCTCGACGAGCAGGCTCTCCAGCGCCTTGACGCGCAGCTCCGTCTCGCCGGGCGGGTCCGTGTGGTCGTGGCCGTCGTGCGGCATGATGGCGATCCTCCCGGGAGCGAGTATGGCAAAGCCGCTCGAGCCGGGCAACGATGGCAAGACACGCCCAACGCGTCATCGTTCAAACTTGTGAGGTCGCCTGACGACCAAGAAACGATACTGTCCTCGAAATGTGGCTCCGGGAACCAGGCGCACCCATACCGGAGAGACGAAGCGGGGGCGGGTCGCATTTTCATTCGGCTCGGATTTCGATCGGAAAACCCGTGACCGCATTCTGATCCTTCACCATATCGCGGATGTTGACCTTGATCTGATACTTGCCAGGCGGTGCGCCATCGATACGAAGGGTCAGCATAAGGAATATCTCAGTCGTCGGAGTGGCGCTTACAAAGGCGAACTCACCGAAATCGTTCTTACCGGCGAGGAATTCCCCGGTTTCCGAGAAAAGCGCGAAATCAGTGGCGAATCTGGAGTGCAGGACCTCGTTTTCAAAGACGAACCCGAAGGCTTTCGGCGCCACATACAAGAGGATGGGTTCGCCCGGGGTGAAAACCGTGTCGGCGCGCCGGTTGGTTTGACCGTACCCGGTCACCCCCTTGCTAACGACGACACTTTCTTCCAGAAACAGCGGTGTGTTTTTCCAGATTATCATATAGGCCTTGAATAACGCGTCCATAGCGGCTCTTCCGTTGCCTTGAGCCAAAGCCTCGCGGGCATCATCCATTTGCATAAGCGCATTGGGTCCGGCGCTGTGGGCTGGCGTGATTAACGCCAACTGGGCGACGAGAAGGAATGATAAATAGCGGATCCGGCGTTTCATGGGGAAACCTCCTCGGGCTGCATCTCAACGTGGGCGTGAGGGTCCTCCGTTATCGTAAGACCCAAGTGGCAATCATCGCCTTCGCAATGTCGATCGTGCGTTCATATGCCGGCGTTTCACCGGCATAATCCCAAATGAGAAAGCCACCGTTGTCCGGGCGGCCGGCGATGACCGTCCATTGTTTGAAGCGTCGATCACCGATCACGTAGGAGACCGCTAAATCGCGGGCGAGCACCGTCCGCCCATCGGCAGCCATGACATGGCTACGCCTCTCCGCGATGACATCCAGGTCGTCAGCCCGCGAATAAAGGCGCGACCAAACCTGCGTGTATACGTGGTTGACGTTGCGGAGGCGGCCGCCCTTTTCCGCGGAGGGCAGGCTTCGGATGGTCAAGGTCGCAGCCTTCCCTCGCGACACTCCGGTCTCCCTAAAAACGATAACCGAAGGCCTCGGTTGGGATTGGGACCACGCCGCTGGATAGTTGACCTCGAACCCCGCTCCATCCTCGGCATAGCGCAATCCCAGCGAGGAAGACGTTCCGACCATTCGTTTCGGGACCGTTGCCGTGGCGGTCGCCCAGGCCGGTGCCTGTTTCGCAGACACAGTCGGCGCCCCTTTTGGCGGCGGGCTGACTGTACGCGATGGAGGTGGGGAAGGGCGCACGGTGGCGGAAGGCGGCGGGGGCGCCGCGACGGACGGCACCGAGAAGGTGGCGAAAACCTGGTCCGCCTCGCCTCGCCGTTGTGCCGCATGACCAGTGGGAATAAGCCACCAGAGAATGTAACCGCGATCACCGACAGTCGTGTAGAAAGCGTGCAACGTCGCGTCGACCTGACCCTCGGTGCCGTCGTAAGGGCCGGTATAGGTCACGTACTGACCGGTCAGTCCGTTGATGACGTGCTCGACGCGATGCAGCGCCCGGCCCGCGGAGAGTATTTTCGCCAGAATACCCGGTTCGAACGCGTGAACCAGATCGCTCGGTGTTATCGGTTCACCCGTCGGAACGGCAATAACGGCGACCGCAACCGTCTCGTCAGGGCTCATCGTCACCATCATGCGCCCCGGGGATTGGTCGACCTTTTCGACCCGCCAGTTGTCGGGAACGTTGATACGGTAGCCGAACTCCCGATCATCATGCCATCCCGCCCAGGCTTGCCCGCAAACGAGGACGGTCAAGAGGATCGCGACAATCCGCTGAAGGAATCCGTGCACGCTATCGCTTCCCATGGAAAGGTCCGGCGGACAGAGAGGCATACGTCCACATCGTCGAGGAACTTCGGCAAGTCTAACCAGTCGCCGATCAGATTGTCGTTGTCGTAGGTCAATGCGGATGGCCGGGATCGGGCATAGGGTTTGGACATCGCCGTCAAGTCGGAGGCGTCATCCCATGATCGACAAAATGATCAGGGCCGGATTCGTTGCGGCCGGTCTTCTCGTGTCTATGGCCTGTGCCGCCGAGGCGGCTGTTCCCTGGCAGGACCCAACCCTCGGGTTTGCCGTTCACATACCCGACGGATGGGAGGCGCAGCCGGCAGGCCACGACCCCAATATCACGCAAGGATTTCAGAAGGCCGGCGACCCGGATCATGCCGTCGGCGTCAGTGTCTGGAGCGGCCAACCGCGACTGTCCAACGATCAACTTCTGCAGTTCATGGCCGAGTTTGCGACGACCTCGCCCATGTTCCATCGAAAGCGTGCCGAGACGAAGTTCGACGGCGACGATTTCGTCGGTCTGCAGGTGGAATACGAAGGAACAAGCGATGACGGTAGACCGACCCGGTCGCTGGTCCGGTTCGTCACGACGGATGGAACATTGTTCGGCGTCATCGGCGTGGCACCGCGTGAGACACCTTTTGCGGATTGGATGGCGCTTTCCAGTTTAATCCAGAGCTTTCGACCGGATCCGGGCGGTGCAGTGACTTCGAATGCCGGAACCGCCACTGACCGGTGCGACGCGGCCCGCGGTTCCTGGCGTTGGTTCACCGGAAGCACCGTGGCATTGTCGGCGGGCGGTCGGGTCGGCGAAAATCCCGCCAATTCCTGGCATTGCCAAGACCCCGAGACCGGGGTCATCGTCGTCAATTGGAACAACAAGTGGATCGACACCCTGACCCTGTCCTCTGACGGCAGAGGACTCGAGGGCAAGAACCAAATCGGCAATGCCGTGACGGCGACGCGGATCGGTGCGGCCCCAACGGCCCCGTCATCGGCGCCCGCCGCGGGAGTCATATTCGAAGACCAATTCTCGACCGATGCCAGTCTCGGCAACTGGCATGGCACCGCAACAAAACGCAAGATCTCGGGCGGTATAGCCGAGTTCTACTCCGCCAACCACACGACGTTCAAGCTGGCCCGCACGGTGCCGGTGGAAGGGATGGTGGTCGAATGGCGGGGGGCTGCCGACAGAAACGGGTTTCATGGTGTTTTTGGACCTTACGGCTTTAATCTCGGTGGATGGGAAAATCGGGGGGTCCGGTTACTCTGGACCTGGCCATGCGTTCAAGCGGCTCGACCGAAACGCCGTCTATCAACGGAACCGATTCCACGACTACCGGTTGGAAAGAGCCGGCGATCGATGGGCAGCCTATATCGACGGTCGGCCGATCTTCGACGTGACGATAACGGGGCGGGTCGAACCCGGCGGGTTCCATTTTACCTCCCACCACGCGCTCCTGCGAGTAGATCGTCTGCGTATCTATCGCGCCGGCACCAATCCGCCGTGGTCCGGGGCGACAGGAGTTGCCGCGCAAACCGCTCCGGTTGAACCGCCGCGGGGAGCACTGAAAAACGACCCGCGCGGTTTCTCTTTTCGATTGCCCATGGGATGGCGAGCGGTTCGGGGCGACGACGGTTCGGTCCAACAAGTCGTCCAAACCGCAAACACGGAAAATGAAATGCAGGTCGCGGTCGAACAGATCGAACGCCGCCTCAGCGAGGGCGAGGCCCGGCAACTGGTCGACGGTATCGCTGCGGGCGAAGCGTCGCTACGCAATCGGATTTCCGATAAAGCCTCGGCGGCCGCCATGCGCAATGTTGCCGAAGGGGTGTTTGCCGGCCACTTTGAGGGTGCCGATCGACGCTCAATCGTTCGTGTCGTCTCCACCGACAACCGAGCCTTTATTATCATCGCCATGACCCGTCAACCGGACCCGGATGCATGGCAACAAGCCTTAGCAATGGCACGGAGCGTCACACCAGCGGGTCAGGCTCCGGAAGAACCGGCATGGCAAGCGCCATCCCCTCGTGATCGGACCGGCTGGCGGATCCTTTGCAGATCCCGTGATCGGTCCCGCCACAGGCCCTGCCGTGGGTCCCGCGGTTGGTCCCGCCGTAGGTCCGGTTACGGGCCCGCCGGCAGGCGGCCCCGCTCTCGCACCCTTGGCGATGCCCGCGTACCAAGCCTGGAGCGGTGTCTGGCAAACCGAATACGGCACCCTGCAGATGGGCTCGCCCGATGGTGAATGGATCTCGGGAACCTACGGAAACAGTTTCAGGATTTCCGGAAAGTTGAGCCAGAACATGCGCCGTCTTGACGGTACCTGGAGCGAAGGCGGTTCCCGCCAGGGTGCGTTCTTCTTCGAGATCGCCCAGCAAGGCGGTTCTTTTGCCGGCCGCCGGTGGCCGACCATGAACCGCGCGACAGTCTCGAAGCCATGGACCGGCAGGCGATGAAATGCGGCGGCAGTTATTCATCACCTGGGTCGTCTTGTTGGTGGCTCAGGCCTGCATTTTGATCCCGGACATCGTGGCCGCCCAAGGCCCGGAGGCGGTCAAGGCGTGCGAGCAGGTCTGTTATGCGGAGAGCCGGGCCTGCGTCAAGGCGTTGTGCCTGCCCGGTGGCGCCCTGCGCCCGCCCTACGACAAGGGACCGGACAGAAACAAGCGCTACGGCACGTGTTACAGCGGTTGCAGATATGCCCATTCGGTATCCTCAAACCCTTGCGAGAGCCTCTGCGTGAGGATGACGGACGTTCCCAGGTGCATGAACCCGGTCCTTCAAACGGCTCTGTCGTGCTGGCGGGATTGCCGGGGCGCGTGGACGGAATACGGAGCCTGTGACAAACGCTGCCGGCGCGACTCCCGAGATAAAGCCGGTGAAACCTGACGTCGCGGTCTCCGGCCGAATGGGAGAGGCGACGCCCTGGACGACCCTCAATAAGGGGTTTCCTACCGGTGCCGAGGTTGAGATCCTCATCGAAGCCAGCCCGACGCTGCCGGGCTATGTGGTCATTGACGAGGCGCCCTTTGCCACATTCCAGCCCCGCGCCGGACGTCTCGATCAGCAGGGCCGTTTCATATTCCGGTTTACGGCCCCTCAAGATCCTGACGAGTACGTCATCCGGTTCGGTATCAACTTCGGCGACGAGGTCGGCTATCACGACGACGCCATCTCAGTTCAGATCGCCGAGCCCAAGATTGTCCTCCTGGGCAACAACGCCAAATGGCGTCCCATCGAAGGGAAAGGCGACCCGGCGGCCAGATCACATCGTTACAACCTCGACCTTAGGAGCGCCGAGGCCTTATTCCTCTACGGAAGTCGTGCCCGCCAACTGGCAGACGATTTACTGTCTTATTCCTGGGGCCGGGCGATTGTCAGGGCTTACGCCGAGGACAATGTTCAACAGATCCTCAAAGGCGGTGGCTGGCAGCCCAGCCAAGACCCCCACGCCCAGGCGGTGAAATACGGCAAGCTGTTCGCCGACTATTGGAAATGGGGCGTGGATTTCAACGTCAAATTCACCGGCAATATCCTCGCCGAATGGCCGATCTCGGAAACCGTCGAACAGACCTTCGAAATCACCGGCGACGTTATGAAGTACACCGGGGTCGACGTCTCCACCTTCAAGGTCGGCGACATCCTCGACAAGGTGGGTTTGGCCGCAGCCGGTGTCGAACTGCTGCTGGGGCTGCACGACGCGGTAACCTACCAGGAGCAAGAGGACGCCATTAACAAGTTCGGCTTCGCTCTGGTCGACGGTACGCTCGGGAACATCCTGGCCGACGTCGCCGGCAGCAGCGCCGGCCTGGCGACCTGGTACGTGAATTTCCTGCTGTCGGAAACCCGCGACGCCTTGATGGCCAAGCACGAAACCGCCTGGATGGACGCGTTCGCTCAATGGGCCATCGAACGCGATTGGGTCGGGCGCCTTTCGGACAAGGCGGCACTGGCCAAGGTGGTGCGGACCCTGAAATCCGGAGAGAACCTGGAAACGATGATCCTCCAGGACCTGCTCGACACTCTGAATAGCAACGACGCGGAAGTTCGCACCCTGATCCCCATCTTCCGCGGCGAAGGGCTGGCCAAGGACCGGAATTTGGCCAAGAAATTCGTCAAGAAGCTTCTCTACACCGAGGAGTTCCTTGTCGGCAGCGGCTCCGAGGCGGTTAGCCTGTGGCCGAGATCGTTCTATGCCGTGGCTCACAAGAAAGTGGTCGACGAGATTCTCCGGGCCCGGGCCTTGGAAATCGCACATGCTTTGGTGCGGACCGAATCCGTTTTTTGGAGCCGGCTCGACTCGCAAACGTATCGGGGCCGGTTCCGCGTCGTTCTCGATGGTGCCGAGACCACGGGTGTCAGCGATCTGGAAGTCTGGCGCTACCATCCCGAAGCCATCGATGGACAGCAACGGTGGCGGACCGATGCCGAGGGTTGGTTTGAAGTGAAGGTTACCGGGCTCGATTTCAGTCACGGCGAAGAGCTGATCTTCGCCGTACGGATCGGTTCCAAATCAGGAAGCTATTTCAAGGTTCGAAAGACCGACTTCGTTGCGGAGTAAACGAATAGAGTAGACAACGTCTAACTGTTCCGGTCTTTGCCGGTTCCGGTGGGGAACTCTAGAACGACGATGGAATCGGCCGCGTCGGCGACAAAATAGGCCGCACATCTCTAGCTTTTATGAGACTTTAGAATACAAGCTATTGAATACCACTGAACATTCGCCTTCGTTCGGAGGGGGACGATGCCGCCGCAGTCCAATACCAATCCCGCCGCCGAACCCGCCGCCGAATCGGCATCGAAACCAGCATCGATACCGAAAAAGGTAACTTCCGGGGCCGTCAATTTCCTCTACTGGCTGATCATGCTGGAAGGGATTCTGATGGCGACCCCGTTCGGGATTTTGCTCTATACCTTCTACGATCCCTTTTTGGCCGCGGCGCGGCAAAGCGAGTTGACGGCGTGGATCGCCGCCTTCTTTCTTCCGCAAGCCGTCTACACGACGAGCAGTGCGTTCATCAATTTCATCCGGAACGGCGAGTATCTGTTTTACGCCGGAATAATCGGGTTCTTCGTCTTCGCAGCCCAGGTCTATTGGGCCAAGTTCAAACGAAAGGGCGTGGTCAGCAGCTTTCTCTATTCCCACATCCGCCATCCTCAGTACCTGTTCTTCATGATGGCCGGGTTTGGCCTTCTGTTCATCTGGCCCCGGATGATGATGTTGGTCATCTTCATGGCCATGAGCGTGTTCTATTTCTACCTAGCCAAGTTCGAGGAACGCAGGATGCAGGTCCAGTACCCGGACTACGCCGAGTACAAGGAAAAGACGGCCATGTTCCTGCCCGGAAATCCGGGGGGAGAACTGTTCCGATTGCTGTTCGGATGGGTACCGAGCCCGGTCGTGGCCCAAGCCGCGGCGGTGCTGCTGATCGTGGCCATGGCTTTCGGCAGTGCCGTCGGCGTCAGGAACCTGACCGTCGCCAACCTGTACACCACCGAACTATCCGATCGCAAAATCCTGGCCATATCCGTGTTTCCGCACGACGAGGGGTATTTGCGCGATGTCATCGAAAAGGCCCTGGCCGTCGATGCGGTCCGGACCGCCTTGGACGGGCAGGGCAAGGCCAGCTTCACGGCCCATGTTTTGCCGAAGGACTACGGCATGCTCGGCAAGTTCGTTTCCATCGACCAACGCCAACGGGCGGAAATCGTCGAGCAATTCGTCAACCGGTCGTCGATGACGGGTTTCCTCTGGGGAACGGATAACGACGACATCAAGGTCGTCCTGTCGAAGATCGACAAGCCAGGCCGGCAATTCGTGCCCCTGAACGAGATCATGGATATGAGCGCCAAGATGACACCCGTGCTGATCGCGGATTTACATGTGCCGACGGGAACCCTGATCCACCTGACCCTGACCAACACGACCTATTACGGCGACGTGCCGCAACCCATTTTCTAGGTCACGGGACGGCGAGTATCCGCCGCATTTCGGACCATCCGCTGCGAGCGACCATTTATCCCCAAAAGCGCACCATCTTGTGGATAACTCGCCGCCCAATCCCCATATTTTGCTACCTCACCAGCGGCTGATGTGGAATCCTTGAGACGTCATGACGCACGCCGATTTCGTCCATCTCCGGGTCCATTCCGCCTATTCGCTCTCGGAAGGCGCCATTCCGGCGAAAAAGCTGGTGGCGCTCAGCCGCGAGCAAGGCATGCCGGCCGTCGCCGTCACCGACACCAACAACCTGTTTGGCGCCCTGGAGTTCTCGTCCGCCGCCGCCGGTTCCGGCGTCCAGCCGATCATCGGCTGCCAGCTGAGCCTGCTCATGGAGGCCGGCGGGTCTGCCGACGAGCAACATGGCCGCGGCCGGCCGGCCAAGACCGGGCCCGACACGGCGCCTCTGGTGCTGCTGGTCCAGAACGACGCGGGCTATCGCAATCTTTTGAAACTGCTGGCCCATGCCTACCTAGAGACCGAGGACGCCCACGATCCGCACGTACCCCTCGAGCTCCTTCAAAAGCACGCGGAAGGGTTGATTGCCTTGACCGGCGGGCCCGGCGGGCCGATCGGGCGGCTTTTGCTCGACGGCAGGTGGGACGAGGCGGAGGCGTTGCTCGAACATTTGTCGGCGGCCTTCCCGGGGCGCCTCTATATGGAGATCCAGCGCCACGGCATGGAGGCCGAACACCGCACCGAAGAGGCCTTCCTCGACATGGCCTATGCCCAGAACATCCCGCTTGTGGCCACCAACGAGGCCTTCTTCCCGGACCACGCCATGCATGAGGCGCACGACGCGCTGATCTGCATCGCCGAAAGCGCCTACCTGTCGCAGTCGGAGCGCCGCTTCCTGACCCCCGAGCACTACTTCAAGACGGCGGCGGAGATGCGCCGGCTATTCCGCGACCTGCCGGAAGCCGTCGATAATACGCTGGTCATCGCCAGACGCTGCGCCTTCATGGTCGAGAGCATCGCCCCGATCCTACCACCCTACGACTGCGGCGAGGGGCGCACGGAGGCCGACGAGCTCAAGGCGCAATCGGAGGAAGGGTTGGAGGCGCGCCTTGAGAAACACGTCTTCACCGAGGCCATGGACGAAGCGGCGCGCAATCACGCGGCCGAACCTTACCGCAAGCGTCTCCATTATGAGCTCGACGTCATCAACGAGATGGGCTTCCCCGGCTACTTCCTGATCGTCGCCGACTTCATCCAATGGGCCAAGGAACACGGCATCCCCGTCGGCCCGGGCCGCGGTTCCGGTGCCGGTTCCGTGGTCGCCTGGGCGCTGACCATCACCGACCTCGACCCCCTGCGCTGGGGACTGCTGTTCGAACGTTTTTTGAATCCCGAACGCGTCTCCATGCCGGACTTCGACATCGACTTCTGCCAGGACCGCCGCGACGAGGTGATCCGCTACGTGCAGCAGAAGTACGGCTTCGACCACGTGGCCCAGATCATCACCTTCGGTAAGCTGCAGGCGCGGGCGGCGCTTCGTGACGTTGGGCGCGTCCTGGAGATGCCCTACGGGTACGTGGACAAGATCTGCAAGCAGGTGCCCAACAACCCGGCCAATCCGGTGACCCTGCAGCAAGCCATCGACGCAGAGGAACCGCTGCGCCAGATGATCGCCGACGACCCGGCCGTCGAGCGCCTGGTCGACATCGCCAAGAAGATCGAGGGCCTCTACCGCCACGCTTCGACCCACGCCGCCGGCGTCGTCATCGGCGACCGGCCGCT
>Ga0056129_1000346_pt1 | contig 11442 bp, 6 predicted proteins | sample WorMetLIZISLAND1_FD_71118 | JGI IMG/M metagenome (GOLD analysis project Ga0056129, IMG submission 71118) | Marine gutless worms symbiont microbial communities from Max Planck institute for Marine Microbiology, Germany - Olavius loisae LIZARD... ...
GTTTTTTACTAAGACGTAATTTTCTGCAGGTTTGCATGTTTATTTCCGTTTTCAGCACTTACAAATTTTTTTACACACCTGAAGGGGTAATTCACCCTCGTCCCCTTGACTACTCCCCCCTCCCTCACTCATCATTACCTTATATAGGCCTAGTTTGCAATCACAACAGGAAATTTCTGTTGAAGGCAATTAAAATAAAATTGATTGTATGCGACGTGTCAATGAAATTCACAAATTAGTCAACAAATGTAGTCGAGGTATTTGGCATTTTGCTCTTTCATCAGATTTACAATAACGAGAACTCATTCAGAGAAACTATTTACACACAGTACCTACATCGAATTCACATTATGAGCCATAACAGAGTAGTATACAGTAATAACCATGACACACACAGCACTTGCAGTGTGGCAGTTGCCTTATGTCAGTGATGTCAAAAGCAACATTTCAGCAATGTAAAGAGCCATAACAAGATGGATGGTTGGTTGGTTGGGTTTTATAGCATTTTAAGCACACAAGCCATGACAAAGAAATCTGCAGATTCTGTAAATAACTACATAGACTGAACTATCATTTTCCACTTTCGAAAATTATCATTTTTTATGCAACATTGTTTGGTGTTCAATTCCAGGAAATTGTCTGTTAGTGCAACTTTCCTTTTATCCCAATAAAAATGCTACTTTATAGCAGTTTTAATAATGTCTATTCAACACACCACATTTTTTAAACATAATGTATATCCGTTCACGAGTGGGTGAAACATTTTGCTTAAAATAAAAACAGTTGCAAAAAGTTGAAGTGGAAATGGATACAGAGTACGTTAGAGCAATGTTATTATGGCCACATAGTATCAGTTGATGGTTAACTACCAATACCCATATCACTGTGATATAATAAACATACTATAAATAGAACAAAATATATTAACAGTAAAAAACAATACACACGATTAGATTAAAATGTACAGAGACTATATCGTATAAACACTGAACATTGTAGCTTACGCAATAATTAAGTATATGACAAAATACTGTACAAGAGGAACAGGAAAAAGCCAGAATTCATTATCAGCATGCAGTGGTGGGCAGGAAAGTGTACACAGCTGAATACCACTGTGTATAATTGAATTAAAAGTCAATGTTTCAAGCATATAACGTAATCTCACATCACATCACAGTGCACTGCCAGTTTATAGCGGCTTACGATACTCGGCCAGGAAAAAAGAAAGGTTTATTGTACAATGCTCCCGAGCCCACAGTTACAAAGGATGGATGGACGGTTAGGGTTTAACGGCATTTTAAGCACGCAAGTAGCGGCTATATCATGCCTGAGGACCACAGTTACAAAGCTGCCGCTGTTAAGGATGCATGGATGGTTAGAGTTTAACGGCATTTTAAGCATGCAGGCAGCGGTTATATCATGCCTGAGGGAGTTTAAAGTAGGGCTGTACCGAATATTCTATTCGTATTCTATTTGGTCCGAATAGTAGGCCGAATAGTGTATTCGTATTCGGCCGAATAATTATGCAAAAAATACACTGAATACGAATAATAGTCGCCGTGCGACCAGTGCTCTCTTGCTGCTGCATAAAGCCTTGAAAGCAAACTCTCCCGTGAGCCAGACATTCTAAACAGTTACTGTCTGTATGCCTATCCACGGGAGACAGCGGCCCACAGGTGACAAGCAATCATTAGAACATGTAGACTAGTATGGTCGGACAAAAGAACACGTCTGATCGCTGGAAATGTTGAAGGATCGGCTTTGCTTAAGGCAAATTTGAATAATTTCTGACATTAGTTAGAACTTACAGTAGAAGTATTTATTGAATACTGCTGAGTTGTGCGTCAACTATTCGTATTCTATTTGTATTCGGCTGAATAGTAGTTCCAGTTATTCTTATTCCGCTGAATAATAAAATCTACTATTCGGTATAGCCACAGTTTAAAGTTTATCAGTAAGGTCGATGGCGTGTATATATGAGATTATGCGTTTAGGATGACTATTATGGAAGAGATCTTTGTGATTGAAAGCTGTATAGAAATTTCGGCGAATGATATCAAAGTCGATACAACTGATCAGTATATGCTCTACAGTTAACAGAGAATTACAAGGCATACATACTGGGGGAGCTGCTCAGTAACCAATAAACAACGCAAACGTGATATTAGTTGTGTGAAAATAACACTGCATGTCCAAAAAATACACTGCATTCGAGGAAACTGTATGCCGAAAACTTTTTCACTCAGCAATAAAAAATTCTGCTATATGACATCTTTAAGCACAAAGTCAACAGCCACAGTGCTGTAACTGTACAAAACACAATTAATTAGTTACACGCGATGTTTACTGAAAAACATGACTACATTGAAACACGACATCACACAACGGTATCAGCAGATTATGTATAACGAAATGCTGCGGTCTCGTGTGCGTATATACAGAGCGCATCAAGCTTGAACACAAAACGAAAACAGTGACCACCTGATTGCAAAATTGTATCAATTCAAGACGCGATGAATCAGATGCAGAAACCCGTTGACAACTAACAACGCCGATGCAACAGCTGTAATATCTCAATTACAATGCGCACTCGTGAATAATGCATAGGCAGACTTTTGACACATGGCCAGGGGTAAAATTGAAGTATACAACATGCATAATACACATAGAAGTAAAACTTTTGTGACATAGTTAGTAAAGTTAACCCTTTGATGCCAATGTTGCCATATGGATACAGCTATAAAGCATCCTGTGCCAGACAGGGTTAAGCCGGTCATTTGTAGTTTAGACATCCGGGCACTCTGACGCTCAGCTCTGAGCGTCAGAGTGCCCAGATGTCAAAAATTACAAATGACAACCTAACCCGGTCTGGCACAGGATGCTTTATAGCTGTATCCATATGGCAACAGTGGGCGTCAAGGGGTTGAAAGAAAAGGTACTAAAATCATTAAAACTGTTTAATTAAAGTACTTCATACATTTATTACAAATTTGTCTTTTGTTTTTGTTGTTATTGTGTTTCCAACTTGAATTTTACAAGGATTACAAATAGAGTTCACGTAGCACAATCTATAGAAACACAACGGCACAGTAACATTATGTCGGTAATGGCGGAGTAGGCAAGTTTGTGAATAAATTTTAAAAATCACTTGTGTGCATTATAATCGAGATATTATTACGGTAACAAAGCTGACGCAACTACCGTAATTGGTGTTAACATCGACACATACAAAACACCAAACGACACAATCTAAAGCTTCATTGTCAACAATGAACAACGACGGTGAACAAGAACTTCTATCAACAAATTCAGAAATACAGCTGAATGGAGAGGAGGGCTGGCTCAACAGGACATTTAACTAGCCCTCTAGCCTGGGGTAAACTGTCGGCTGTGGCCGGCCACCACTCCTTCTTCCGAGCTGTAAGAAGTTGGAGTTTAAGCCTGTCAGCGTTGATGGACTGGGATCTGGCATGGGTAAATGGTAAGAGCGGTAGATAAAGCTGATGCCATGCTGACGCTTTCAAGCGCTCTATAAAATCAGGGAGCCATTTACCATTTTACCCTTTGATGCCCATTGTTGCCATATGGGTGCAGCCATCTTGTGCCAGATCGGGCTGAGCCATCATATGTAATTTTTGACATCCAGATGTCCAAAATTACAAGTGACAGCTTAACTCAAGTCTGGTACAAGATGATTTATAGCTGATGTCGAAATGATTTTAGCAAAATTTTCTCCAAGAATTGTGCAACTTGCACCCCAGCTTGAGAGAGCCCAACTCCCGGGTCACAGAAATTATACCACTAAACAGTTGACTTCAAATGTAAATTATTACACAGTTACACACACACAAATACATTCATGAACAAGGCAATGGACGACGGATATTCACATTGGGATGGCGGGGACCAAAGTGAGTGAGTGAGTAGATTCTTAACAGCACATCAGCACAATTAGGCTATACAGTGCCATTCACTTTGGTACACGCTGGGGACTAAAGCATCCTCTGATATATACGTGCGACTAGTGACCTGGACTATTTTCGTATCCTGCAACACAAATGCTGCCGTGACGGTGCATCACTAGAATCAACATCACAAACAAAATTACAAAAACACGCAGAGCCGCAACAATTAGAATGTGTCTGTATGGACCTCGCTCCAACTCTATGTAGACACAAGTCCCAACACCAGTGTGGTTGGTTTGTCAGCAATGACTATGCAGTGTCACACTTCAAGAAAACATCACAATAATTGAAAGAGACTTCACAGAACCCATGATATACAGTCTACTAGTTACTGAATTAATGAACAAAGCAATCAGTTCAAAATTTACCATAAAGTCTGGCGTGCAATTCAAGTATGTAAATATTATGGTTTTGATGGTCACCAACACAAACATGGCAGTAGATGGCAAAAATTATGATCTTCACACGGACACAACATAGACAAACATGTTGTGTTCTGAGCTTTGCTACTATAAGAAGCAATTACTATTTCAAATTTATTCCGAATATAACTAGGTCAGGCCGAGAACTTGTTGATCGCCTCTCGTAGTTACTAAAAACATTAACTGGGCCTGCTTCAAAGCTCAGATGAGGAACTGCACTAGTTGAATGGATGGATGGATGGATGGTTAGGGTTTAACGGCATTTTAAGCACGCAAGTAGCGGCACTAGTTGGATAAATACGTCTAGTACTTGATCATGCAACGAAATTTAAGGGAAAATCATGCAAAGCTTTTGCAGAGTTCGTAGTTTCACTACAGTAAACACACTCAAGACTGCTATATCACTAAAGCATAAGTAAAACAAGACAAAAATGAAAGACTATGGTTGTTTTGTGTACCACTATGTCAGGCGTTAGAGTGGACAGGAACACTGCCCGGGAATCAATATGCACAAATTAATCCAAAATAACTGAATAATTTAAACTTTGAAAATTAAAATTTGCTATTCCTTTAGAAATAAATCTAACGCAACTGACAGCGGGTCATGGATATGGATGAACACATAGAATTACATTGTGGAACATGCAGTTTAGCACACACGGTGACGATCACGGCTAGGTAGTGATATACTAAAAACCAACAACTAATAGCACAGATGACTAGGTAGTGATCATATTCAAAAATGGTTGCATCGGTCCTGAAAAGCAGAGTTCGACTAAGAAACTAAAGATGGCCACTGGCTAATCAGCTGTCTGCAGGTGGATGCCTTTCTTCAGTCTTTCAGATATGATAAAAGTGAGTTCAAAACACATCAACATAAAACATATCAACTACTCAAAAACCAAACATCAGTGACATAAGTATCTCACCATTTGACTTTAGTGGATTTAATAAATGTCGGGGCCTGCAACCTGACAAAAACTAATTAATGGCATATCACAGTTTTCAATCCTTTGTCAAGTCATCAGAAAGCATTTACAGTACAGATGTTTTGCTCTAAGACATAGTAACAGATTTAATGGGTGTCAAATTAAATCTAACGCACACAAAGAAATCTAAGCACAGTGAACGAACTCAGTGAGATGAAGCTAGACTAAACCTGTGAGCTGCTCAAATGATTGTGCAACTATAGAAAGCTACTACTAGAGAGCAGTTCTGGTAATATCTTGACCAAATGATAGCTCAGATGTGGACAAGTAAAGTTTGACGGGGTAGGTTAGAGACCACTGGGACAAATGCTACTGGAATGTGATATATTCATGCTAGTCACTGTTTATTCTCGGCCACAGCAACAACTCCTGATCAGCTCTGGTGTGATCACGGTTGTCAAACATAGAGACGACAGACGTACACTAAATCTACATAGAGAAGTTATGAATATGCATAGAGACAAACGGGACGCAAAACAACATAGATTTCACTTCCATTCAGTGCACAGTCTTTGCTGCCGTCAAAATTCAGTTTGAGACAACAATATCCACTGGGTCAAGATGAACCGAAGTGGAAGTGGTCGTAACTGTAATTCTACAGAATTCCCAGTATCGGCCGACTCATAAACATCACAAAAAGTCCAAAGCCGACAAAAGTTCACGATGCTGCCAAACGAAGGTCACAAACGGCAAATATAAAAGCAACGAAACTACCTGAAAACTGCGATAACATCACGACGTCGGATTTGTTCAAATGTCAAACACAAACAATTGACACAAGTGATAGAGCGCTTTCTGATGTCTCCGCGACACCTAAACATTTTTAAATACAAAATACCCAACAGACAAATCAACAGAAATGTTTTTCAAGTAACTGTGGACCACAGAGTCGGTCACTCTACCATAGAACTTAGCGCTACAAGACACTTGACCATCAACGTACTGATAAAAGTAAGCAAGTTTGTGAATCACAAAATGACGAACAACGGGAGAAAAATCGAGCAAGTGCCGCTGTGAAACTACCAAGGGTGTTACAGTTGACAAACCGAAAACATTTTGCAATACCGACCCAAAGTGAAATGTTGATTTTTCTGATACAATGTTACAAAGAGCATGGAGTGAATGTGCCACATATTCCAACGCACTCCAGTAAATTAGAAAACTTTTGTCACCACAGAAAAACAACACAATGATAAAAGAGATGTGGCAAAAAAACAGTTTCTGTGCGGAGAAAAAAATGCAATTTTGCAAACCGAAAAACTTGACTTGTGTAAAACATGAATGGGACAAAAACCATTACGGCACTGTGAAAACCGTCGGTTGAAAAAACAGATTAACACAGACGAATTAATCAATAAACTGCAAGACAATAACACTTCATTTAAACCTGCAGCTGTAACAGACTCTGTACAGGACTGCATACATGCAGGGACTACACATCATTCAACACACGAACACCTATACTGTCATAAACAGATTATTTCCACAACAGTTTCAGTTACAGTTAGCCCTTTGACGCCCACTGTTGCCATATGGGTACAGCTATAAAGCATCCTGTGCCAGAGCGGGTTAATCAGTCACGTGTAATTTTTGACATCCGGGCACTCTGACGCTCAATCCTGAGCATCAGAGTGCCCGGATGTCAAAAATTACAAATGACTGCTTAACCCGGTCTGCGCACAGGATGCTTTATAGCTGTACCCACATGGCAACAGTGGGCGTCAAAGAGTTACACTCACAGTTAGTTTAAATAACACTGACACAGCACAAATGATGGTCTAACACAAACACACACGTCTCTATGTGATGACTTTGCTCATCTGAAGTTGGCGTACGTTGCAAACTCATCAAGGTATGACTGGACCAGCTCGTAGCAGAACCTGTACTGGTCCTGCAACAGATAAAACACCGACGTTTACCTGTCCGTCGAACAGTTCACATCGCATCGTTTACTCAACTTACTCAATATGACAGTCACAACAGGCGAGGCTGTAATCCCGAGAGGTTAGGTTAGGTTAAACGACATAGCTTTTTGTGTACACACCTCAAAGCTATGTCGGGACATTAATAAAGACTGCTGACTTACATGTACTTAGTCACGTGCTTACTTAATTCAGGGTTCCCACTCTTTCACTGGAAAAAAATCTAGGACTTTTCCAGGACTTTCCAGGAACCCCGTGAGAAATTTTCCAGGACCTTTTCGGAGCCCATTAACCACAAACACGCTGACTTGAGCGAATAGCAAACAACTCTGCAGGTGCCCGGATGTGCTGTGTATGGAATGCAAAAGGCGGCAAAATTAATCAACTACTTAAGTAAGTAAAAAAAAAAGTCAGCACAAACTGGGACATTTACTATTTCTGCTTCTGTTCCATTAGAACAACAAAATGCGTAATTTCCAGGAATATTTTTCCAGGACATTCCAGGACCTTAAGCTTCAATTTTCAGGACTTTCCAGACAAAGTACTTTTCCAGGACTTTCCAGGTCCTGGAATTTTTAAGAAAAAAATTCAGGACTTTCCAGGAGGCGTGGGAACCCCGTTAATTACTTGCATACCCAGTGACATTGAGTACTGACCAGGCTGGCGATGATCTCGGGTCGATGAAACCGAAGCTGTTTCACCGTCTGAAACACGTCCACTTCATGCTCATCTTTCAATCGTTCCCAGATACAGCTCACCGTTACAAACAGACCGCTCTGAGTCACTCCATCCCTGAGCATCGACACATCCACAGATCTGCAACTCATCCAGTAAGTATGTACAACTTCGACTTATGTTGCACATCATCGTTTAATGCACTAAATAATCACACTGTGTTGCGGTCTTACACACCAAATGAAACGTCTTAAATAAATGCCTGTATGTTCTTCTTCTTTTCTGGCATGCACCACTAGAAGTGTGTAGCACCAAATGTAGACATCAGTCTCCAGAGTGGATGATTCTGTGCCACGTTGACTGCTTCATTCAGGGAGAGGTTATTGGATTTCAGGTCTTGCTGGATGGTTGAACACAGAGAAATGCCTTGCTTGGACAATAGTCGATAAGTGTGGTTGCTCGCATGTCCATCTCAAATCATCGTTCGGCATGGTGGTACCATTTCATTCCTAATAGCATTCGCAAACACCACTGATCGAGAGTACGGTATCGTATGTTGAATTGCTGAAAACATTACCAGTTTACAATCAGCACTAGTGTCGACGTACATGCAGTGTATGACGACGGCGTGGTTGCCAGTTCTGATCTGTGAGCGTTCGACCATCTCCAATAAAGTCATGAGACTTCCTCTCGACGTTGGCGTCGCCAGGTTCTTACTCCAGCCGCTGAACTGGAACTGGTTCACCGTCAACGGTTGTTCTTCCTTCTTCTTCGCTAGCTGCGGCGACTACACATCAACCACAGCTCAGTCTAACATATTCCCGGAGGCAGGGCAGGTAAAGGGCATCCCAGGAGCCTCTTAAGGGTGTCTACAAATTTAACTGAACAAATTTCCAGGAGATTCCAGAAGGGATTTCAAGAAAAATCCAGGACATGTTTGCATTGCTTCGGCCTGCTATGCACTGTACCGAATTTACACCGAATTTACTAGTTCGCCTAAATATAGAACAAAAACATGATATTCACAACATGGGGGCCGTGGCAAAGATAACAGGGCGACCAGTTTCTTAAATAAGCGATCCGGTACCCAGTTTCATGACTGGAAACCAATGCAGACGATCATCGACATTTTACACAAAAATTTCCAGGAGGACCATACACATTCCAGGAGATTTCCAGGATTTCCAGGAGTTGTAGACACCCTGCTCTTGGGCCTATGGGGTGACACAATCTCTCACGGTTACCAGTCTCAAGTCATGATTCAAGTCTGAATTTTCCCCTCACATTTCAAGTGAATACTTACAGAGTATCAACCCTTGAAACAGCAGCGATACAAAACGAAATGTATGTTATTTCTCACTCCAATACTCATATGTTCTCTCATAACTATGACAACTATGTCCTATATGCAAAAACTTTACACAGTAAAGAACTCTTGCACATTGTGTATCAACAACAGTATTCACAACCACACTTTCCCTGACTTTTTTTCCGACCACTCTTAAATTCCCCATCTCAATTTGAGTCCAGTGTGTTATGATGTTACGAATGACGAAACAGACCGTCGGCTGATAGGTGAGCTTCAGTTCGCGGGCTGTAATGTCGGGCACTTGTCGGTCAACAGACATTGCTTCAATGATAAACGGACCACACTCGCATTCCTCGTTCTCCTCAGGCCAATACTGACCCATCGACTACAATGCACACCGCATGCCCACCTCCACAGTCTCATACACGTAAAAAAAACGTTACAAAATAATTTACAAAAAATGTAAACCGTTTGATGCCGTCATCTTTAATTTTTGACATCCCAGCACTCTGGCGTTGGAGTGCCCGGATGTCAAAAATTACAAATGACAGCTTAAACCGATCTAGCACAGGATGCTTTATACCTGTACCCATATGGCAAAAGTGGGCGTCAAAGGGTTAATGAAAAGACAAAATAAAAATTTTTGTAAACGTTAAAATGTGGCACGTAAAAAAACATAAAAACGTTTATTACATCTAAGCTACAATCACATAACATACGGAGTCTTGTTGATACTATGGAATCTAAACTGTATATCTGTTCTGCGTAGTCCGCAGCATGTTTTGTATCAACTGCTATGTTCCGTAAAACAGTAGTTTCAACATAGTCTGGAGTGTATTAAACGAGAGTAGCGACTATGTTGAAACGCACTTATATCGACGACCCACTTTCAGGCTGCCAGCTAGTTGGCCGCAGCCTGAAACCTCCGTCGGTAGGCGTTGTCACCGTGCAGAGGTCACTGTTGACGTATGTGGGCTGTAGTAACGCTGTGAGTTGCCGGTAGTTGTTTTGCCGTAAAATCGTGGAAATCACGGAATTATTTGCGTTATTTTGTCAGTTTTAACTTGTTTGCCGTTAATAAACACATTGTGTATTTCGTTGAGTAAATTGCGTGGTCGTTTATTTACTATTTTGACGGTATATATTGTCTCCGTATTTCTAGCATGTTTTTACAATGTATCTGTTTGCGATCGATTTTCGGCGTGGTCGTGTTCACTGAAGCGTGCGGTCTATAGCACTTCAGACAGCCAGTGTCTGGAGTGTTATATATACCGTTTATCCATTCTAGACACAATGCAAAAGATAGGAGTCTGGGAGTGGGTCGTGATATAAAGGATACTGATTACAGCAGCAAACGTTCACATCACCGCACCATGCCTTCAACTGACGATAATATGATCAGGAAAAACATTTTATCCAGAATGTTATTTAAGGACGTTTACTGAGGGTGTGTATACAAATTGTATTGTATTGTACGTATCTCCATGCATTGTATTTTTCTGTACTTGTAAGCATGCTGTTTATGGGCTGCGTCTGTGCCAGTGTTGAATAAAGGAACATCTAACTTATATGTCACATGCATCCGTCTTCTGAGCCGTAAGAGATGCTATAAAATATATTCGTATGTACTGTAAAAAGATCAAACTTCCCATCAATGTCTTAGACTCTCACACCACTCTGTCAATTGTTTAACACCCGTGATAACCCCTCACGGGCAACGCCGAGATGAATGCTACTCAACTCACCGTGTCTGTTTCGTCCCATGGATTCAACATGACGATCGTTCCGCACTTGTGCTCGTATATCATACGCCACAGGTCAATGACGGTGTGAGGCAGCGGCATCTGTGTCACGATGTAAGCGTTGCTGGCTCGGTAACCCTACAATCCACAGACACAAACGGTGGCGTGGCTTAATGGTAACGCGTTGGTCTCAATCAATGTAGTTACTCTACGCCGGGCCCGGTTAGTACTTGGATAGGTGACCGTGTGCGAGCAGATAAAACATCTCTGTATGTAGCCAGCCAACTAGGTCAACTCAGCCTTCTACCTTCCGTGGGACGGTAAAATGAGTATCGGGGTCTTGTGGGCTGAGTGATAATATATGGCAATGGTAAGTGTAGTTTAGTGGCAGCCTACAGGCAGGCTTATGGCTCAAGCT
>Ga0056129_1000347_pt1 | contig 11437 bp, 8 predicted proteins | sample WorMetLIZISLAND1_FD_71118 | JGI IMG/M metagenome (GOLD analysis project Ga0056129, IMG submission 71118) | Marine gutless worms symbiont microbial communities from Max Planck institute for Marine Microbiology, Germany - Olavius loisae LIZARD... ...
GTCTGGATGACTAACCACCCTCCTTCAGTGCTTTGACACTGTTGGTTGGGTCACCAGACCTGTGAAAACCGTCGGCTGTATAACCTATATTGTGTTGGTGCAGACGTAAAACCATGCTCAGTCAATCAATTCTGGAAAAGTCACATTTGTTGTTGAACCATCAGTTCACTGAAACTGTAAACCTCAGTTTCATTGAACGACCGGATTAAACATGTGGAAATCTGCCAGCAAGCTTGGTTATATTTAACTTAATACGAAAATTTGATTTTTATTTTGGCTTATCATTAACTAGCCAGCCTACTCAGCTAGCACCCGGGACTTGTGGCTGCCCTGGTGAATGGTTGGATGAACTTTTAAATCTGCACATACGATGCCACACAGTGGCACCATTTTTGCCAGTTGTATGTCCATATGCCAAGTATTGTTTTTTAACCAAAAGGCCCCTACAACTGTTCTTCTACTTGCATTTCAAACTCAACTCAAGTTTATTTAAAACCTGTAGCCAAAAGGCTAAAAAAGATACAATGCAGTGCACGGACAAACAATTTTAAAAATACAGTAAAATGAACGCAATACAAAAATATACAGCAAATAGTCCAATGTTTGCAAATAGTTCCATCAGAACAACACCTCGTCTCCGACAATCATTACAGACATCAATATACATCAATATACAGTGCAGTTAGTGATATTTTGTTTATTCTATCACTGATATTTAGCCAGGGCATAGTGGATAAAAGTGAATAAAAATTCATTGAACCCCTAAAAATGGATCTCTCAAAAATTGGTTGTTCTGCCAGTTTAGTAGGTCTGTGATGCATTGTTCCGCCTAATCGTTTACAACCCTCACCATGTGCTCCATCCACTACTCCCTCCGCGCAAAAGAACTGTTTACAATTTACACAAGCTTACTCATGGATTAACTATCCCACCAGTCTGTTCTAGTCTTATGCATAAAAACTTTTTCATCCGCATGCTATACACTGACGTTTACTGACATTTGTCTCTGTTTATATTGCCGCGTACCGCTTTAGTTATTTACAGACATTTTGTATGTGTTTTTGTCACTGTAACAGCATTGCATATTGCTGCAGAATGTTGATGAAAGAGCGATGAAAGTTGGACGTGAACGAATGATGGAGCGTGTGGCGGTGTTTCGTGAAGCGTTTGCTGACGACAAAGATGACAGGTCGTCGCCATGTGTCATTACAGCTGTATCCACACCTCATGTTGTGTGAAGGGGGCTTTAACCTATCACAGTATCTGTCTGTCGTTCATCAACATTGACGCTTAACTTGCTTTCTATTGAGTGTGCTGCTGTCCATTGTGATGTGGCAACCTTTTGCTACAGGCGGTGGCTTATCGTGTCGATCTCTCGGGGCCATACACTTATTCACATTTTACACTTTAATAACACCAATAAATTACTAGAAACCGCTTTTATGCATGAAATTGCCCCGTGTTGGCTCGGGAGCGTTGTAGAATAAGCCCATCTCATTTCCTGGCCTAGTATTGTAAGAAGCGAGTAAACTAGGCTAGTTTTGTTTTGCTGTGTTTTGCGTTGTTTGCTTTTTCTAGGCTGTGCTTTAGTTTTTGTGGTGTCTTTTTTTATTTGTCTTCTGTCCCACAGTATTTTCGAGTGTGTAGTGTTTACCGACGTGAATGGCACTGTCTAGCGTAATTTTGCTGATGTGCTGTTAAGAATCTACTCACTCACTCCTGCATGAAATTAATCTACAAAGTGGAATATTATATTATATGCTGTATCACATAAATACACAGTTTACTGCATGAATTTGTGTGGTCTGTACTGTTTGCAGTGGAGTGTCGTCTTCAACGGCTCTCATTCGCAAACTCATTGCTGTTCTGGAGTCCATTGAAAAACTACCAGTATACAGCTATGACTCTCCTGGTGCTGGATATGGACTACAGGTTGCCACTGCGTCTTTTTCACAGATATTTTTCTGTACACATATTTCCTTATTTTTTGATCAGAATGTTTTTGAAAACCATGTTCTTTTTCTTTCTTAGAAAAAATCTGTCTTCTGTCACTGGTTTTCTTTGCTTACAAAAAACCCAGACAGTGACACTGAAGGCATTGACAACTTCGTGTGACACTTGCAGAAGCAGTGTTTATCTAAGAACAGTGAGGTATAACTGTATATGGCATAGTAACGCGTGTTATCATAACTGTACTTGGGATCATCTTGGGCAGACTTAGGGTGCGTTTCACCAACGTCGGTCAAATCTCGATTCAGCTGAACCAGGTTCAATGTTGATCATAGATTTGAACCAAGTTCAAGTCATGATAGGTTGCACCATCGTGAAACTCGGATCAGCTGACGTGGTTCAGCTGAACCACCGTGGTTATATGTTGTTGACGCTGATTGGTCCGATTTACGGCCGCAAGTAGCGAACATCTTCAGCCAGTTGTCCGCAATGTTTTTCCTTGCTCTCATTTGTGTGTGATTATCCCACCATTACGGCGGAGAAATTTGAGGGTGGTCAGATAGCACGGTCACTCATTTGTTATTGTTATTGTTAAAAGTAAATAAAATTAAAATCGCAGTTATCACACAGTATAGCACCCGCGAGACTTCGTTCGATCTGCGCCGCAGTCATGCATTAGAGTAATAGGCTATTAAAGTAGTTATTCACTGATGGATTACCTAAAACTGGATGAAATAGGCTTACACCAATGCACTTTATTTAACTTGTCACCAATATGGACAAAGATGGCAGGGATCACGGTGCGTTGGCTGCTGTTTAACGCGAGTTGAACCGACGATCAAAGTTTGATCCGACGTCAATGGTGGTTCAGGGTTAAACCGAGTTCAACTCGTGATTTGATCTGAATTTTTTTGCTGCAACACAAAATTATGGCTAAACCGAGGTCAAGGTCAAATTTGAACTTGGTTCAAGTTTTATCGACATTGGTGAAATGCGCCATTAAAGAAATTTTTGTGCAGCCATTATATATTCAAACAAAATTCTACGTTTTAGACATTCCTCGGCCAAAAGGTGATCAGTCAGAGGTCATTGCTGTTTGGCACGTTTTATTTGACACATTTTACAGTCATAAGGAGTGAGAGGAAAATGGTACACCATTAATCGATACAGTTACACTTGCTGTAGATTCTGACGAGAAGGCTGCGGTTTAGACTTGAACGAGCGCCCGGTGAAAGCATGCTGATTGACCGGACTGGACGCAATCTTAAGATGGAACCACTGGCCACGGTGTCGTCACTTGAACGCCATCTGCTGAAAATGGTAACGTAATCTTACACCGGTTGACAAGCCACACTGTCAATTTCGTAGTACTACTTATGTATGCTATACATTAAGGGTTCTTATGATGATGTGCCATACAATTCAACATCGTGCATAGCTGTTCCAATTATTTTTCTGGCAAACACCAGTCACCAATGTCATAATTATCTTCATTATTTGCTGTTTATTATGCTGAGAGTAAAAATCTTAATTATTATTATTATCACTGTACCAGATTGCAGTGATACTGTCTCAGAGCTGCAGAGATGCTTTGTGCACTAGTGGCCATGCAGTAGAGTGCTGGTGGTTTGCGACTGTGAGGTCACATGTTCGAATCCCACTCACAGCTACTGTGTAACAATGCCAACTCAACATGCCATCCCTCCAGGGTTAGTTAATGAGTACCAATGAAAGATGGGGACTAAACAGGCATACCACGCAATACACTAACCCGATATCCATTGTCTTGCAGCTTCGGCTGGTGTCCGGCTGAGGGCTATTTAATGCCGCCCTATGGGCCCATAAGGCTCGGGAAGGACTTTACTGTTACTTACCTTTATCTCAGAGCTGCAGGAGCAATTTGCAAAAAGTCATTGCTACAAAAAGGAACAGTTGAAATATAGCTTAATCATACAATGAAGTCTGGTCATCTTTGAGACATGGCTTGAACAGCCACCATTTCAGAGCGTGTCAAAAAGATCAAAATCAATCTGACGGATGTCGGCAGAGAGTTTCAGGCTCGTGGCTGACCCAGTCACATGGTCGTCATCACTAGATATTAACCAAACGATTGTAGTTGTATCACGTCTGTTATGACACTGACAGTGAGTCTTGTAACACAGTAACAGATACAAACAGGATCGGTGACAATTATAACTGAGTCTATCATATGGTATAAAGGAAAGCTGCTAATGGGTCACTTGTGAGTTGTGTTTAACATCTTTATACAATAATAATAAGATGCTAAGATTACAGTGTCACTATCAATGACTGCAGGGCCACTTTACAAAGTCATACAAACAGTTCAGTTGTCTGGAAATGAAATGTTAAACAGAAAGGTCTTCACTTCGTGGCGAAAAGTTAGGTAAGATGAAACTGTTCGCAGGGAGACTGGGAGAGTGTTCCATAATTGCGCTGCAACCACACCTTATTGATGGCATTGTCGATGTTGTGTTGCATGTAATACAACTGGACTATTTTGCCGATGGTGAATGTTTAGGTTGCAAAGCAGTGGTATGACTACGAACGAACTAGTTTCAACTTTGTCAAGAAGCTCTCAGAGCCCGGCTTCAAGGGTATCACTTTCACACATCAGACAGACTTCGACGAGAACGGCCTGATTTACTGGATTGGAACAAATGCCCGGTTAGTCTGCTGTCTTGTTGTTAGTGGTGTGTAGTTAGATTTATGTTGCTTTTACTTTGAGATTGAGAAGATGTGTTGTGACGCGCCACCACTCTCCGGAGCCTGCCTGTGGACTATGATCGATGACCACGTGACCACCATGCGCTTTGCGACTCGTGCTGAACTACTCGTTCCTTTTGACAGGCAGACACGGCTGGGAGAGGACGTCTCTCCCGACGTGTTGTAGAGCGATGTCGGCAAAGCATGTGTTAAGTTGCATATTGTGAAATTATTGTCGCTAAACATTAGGGGCTTGTAACGATCTGTAGGATTATCATCTTTGGTTTATATTTTGTTACGTGTAAAATTATCATTTAGGAAACTCACTGTGTTGTATGTATTTCCTTCTTTTATTAGAACACGGTAGGGTGGATCCCGTGTCAATCCACTGACGGGCCTTTAACTCGTCATATGTGTAAGCAGAGAAATTTGCTGACGTTTAATCCAGTTTTCAAAATTTTTGAGCCAGCGTAGAGTCAGTGTAGTTCAAATGACATTAATTGTGGGAACTTGTGTCATAAAAATTGCCCTGAACAATGCTGACCTTGAATTCAACTGATCTACAGATTGGGTCAGTTTGGGGTTTTTCATTGTATTTCTCTGGATGTTGTTTCCTGTCCATGTCAACAGTGTCACTCAATACTATCTAGGTGTTTGTTTAACTGGTTAATATTTTATCGTCATTAGTCTTGGTTTAAATCAGGCTCTTGTGGCTGAAAACCATCTTTCATTTTGTTTCGCTGACAATGCCAAAATCTAAATCAGTAGAATTGTCAACAGTCCATTGTTGGTAGCTCTCGATCAGTTGTTTGCATTTCATCATAATTTGCTTCGAAATTATTATAATGATGATGGTAGTGATAATGATAATGCTGTTGGTGATCGTGATACTGTTTTTACATCTCTAACTCTCTTGAGGGCTAGGATGTTGCTGCTGTGGTAAACGTGAGGACTTTTATTACACATTCGTATTCCACCAGTTTTGGCTCGTAACTTTCAAAGAACGCTCATTTGTAACTCCCAGTTGCAGACTCTGGAACTGTCTGACTTTACTTACATCTGACAGCTCTAAACAATCCTGTCTAGGATGTCGTGCTCGGACATCATTTCCACTTCATGTTGCATTTCATTGGTCCTTGAAGTTTGAATGACGTGTGACGTGGCATGTGCGTAGAACATCGGCCGAGTGGGTGAACCCGGGCCAGTATGGTCTTGTGGTGGTGACGTCGTCCGAAGGTCGTAACTTGCCGTATGGTAAGCTGGAGGACATTCTGACCCGAGACTCAACAGCTCTCAATTGTCACACCAACGACGACAAGTACGTCCACGACATGTGATATGTTCTTGTGTCTGTTTAATCATCCCCTTTGTAGTTCAATTCCGAAGTAATTTTGTCATTTTGAAGAAGAGTTCCTTCATTATAACCAGCAACCACTTCTGAAATTAGCACAGTTAATGGCATTCATATACAAATGTAATTTGCAGGCACAGTTTACAGTATTTTATAATGGTGTATTTACAAGCACAGTAAGTATAGTTTCTGTCAGTGTTTGTATGGGTTTTGAATTTTTGTTACAATTATTGCTTAAAATTTGCTCATATCTTTTTAACGAGATGTTTAGAAGCTCGGTATTGCTTAAAATTATCGCTCATATCCAACAGGAATTGGTACATATATTTTTACTTGTTTGTAAGCATGCAGGTAATTATTGTGGTTGGTGTGTGTTTAGAAAAGCATGGTTTGCCATAGACCTTGGTGTCTGGCTGCTGCCGACCTGCTACACATTACGTCATGCCCGCGGCTACGGCCGGTCGGCTCTGCGTAACTGGTTGCTTCAAGTGTCCAAAGACAGTCAGACGTGGATTACGTTGTTTAATCATTCCGACGACACATCACTAAATGATCCGGGGTACAACTCTTTGCTTGTAGTAATGCTTACTTTCACCATCGCAGCATCGGCACCAGTCTAGTCCCTGATAGCTACCACTTGATATAGCCGACAGGCATAGCATGATGCCATGATTGGCTGACTCGTGTGCTGTCTGACCAACCATACCCTGCTGCTTTGTTATGATTGGTTGTCCAAGTCAGCCCACAATCCTTTGCTGCTGTGGCTAAAAATAGATATCCTCGTCCGCCACTTGGTCTGCAATATTAGTTAGCAGCAATCGATGGTTACAGCTGTTTGCCTTTATTTGATTGGCCAGTGCTGTATCCAGAAAAATATTTATATACATCCATATTCACCGCTACTGAAATGTCTGTTTGTGCTTATCATCCTTTTAAGTTCAGTGTTTAACTGGTAGCCGTTCCATTGTTCATTTTCTTACCGTACAAGCTAGTTCGGATTTATGGAAACTGCTGATGATGTATAAGTAATTGTGCAATGGCAGTGATAGGATATTTAGTTTTTAACCTATGTATTGTTCTTATAAAATCGGATATTAAATAGGTCTTTTAAGTTTTCTTTAGTAGTTGTGGTTATGTCTTTAGTCATCCATCTGTGTCATTGATTCACAGTGTCCGGCGCAGTCTCTGACAGCCTCAAGTGCTGAGATATAATGGTCCAGATGCTTAATGTCTATGACTTGTGTTTTCCTGTTCAGATCGACTGCTTCATGGCCACTTGAGCCGTCGCCGGACGAGAAGCAGGGATGGCGTTATGTGCGGATTCATCAGAATGGCAAAAATGCCAGCGGCCAGACGCACTACCTGAGCTTGTCTGGCTTTGAGATTTACGGCACAGTCACTGGAGTCTGCAATGATCTCGGTCTGTTGAGCTTCGTCAAGTTTTCAAACTATTAATTACGGCATTTATTCACAATGTTTCACGGTGTGTTTTTGGGTGCATAGATTTTGTCACTTAAACTCAGGAGGAAAGTGCTGGAACTGAAACATTGTGTTGGGTAAAAGTTAAATGGTTAAAGGAGTGTATAGCTCTTCTCAGGAACCCTACCACACAGCTATGGAACATCACCTGCAACCCGACACGAGTGAACACACCCCGCCCTTAACCCCAGCTAAGTGAGCTGGTACTCGATTTACCTATTCCAGAGGGATGCAAGGCTGAGTTGACCTAGGTTGCTGGCTACATGCTGAGATGGTTTACCCACCTGCAGACCCATCCAAGTACTAACCAGGCCCGACATAGAGCAGCTATGCTACCGCTAATCTACGCTGTCACCCAAGCTAGCACTTGCTTAACTGAAAAATGGCTGACGATAAAACTGAAGTCATGAATAAACGACTTTATACTGATGATTGTAAACATGTATGTCAGTTTATGATGTGATGCACTGAGAGCATATGGCAGGTAGTTGGCTTAGTCTACCACACGTGAACAAGAAATAACGATAGAAAGCAACAGATTAAAACAAAAGCAGATGAGCAGTGAGTCTGGTCCAAGTGACATGACACTGCTGTATGGCATCTCTGGCGGTCTAATTCAACGGCCAAAATTATTACGGTATGTTTTGAGAGATGGGTGTGTTGTTTGGTAGGCAAGGCTGTACGTGAGGCGGAGGCGACACTTCGTCGTCAGCGGCGTCATGTGCGCACACACGTCCTTCGACAGATGGTGCAAGGAGCACGCGTGGTGCGCGGAATGGACTGGAAGTGGCGTGACCAGGACGGCAATCCGCCCGGCGAGGGAACTATCACCGGCGAAATACACAACGGTCAGTCATCGATAACATTGTGTTGAAGACTCCATGGCAACAGAAACATATCACTACGTGAAATGACAGGCTGAGGAATGGTTAAACCCACAAGAGGTTATAGATGATACTTGTTAAAAGGTACAAGCTGTGTTGAGCAGCTGAAGACAGGACTGGATGAAGGTATAGTGGATCATCATTCATCAGTCCACTACACCTCCATTTGTTAGGTAAAGTGGGCTGATGTAAAACAATCTAGCTGAACAAGACCCTGATTGGTGATATGAAGGTGTTGTACAGCCAAAGTACAGTATATTCGGTAATGGCATTGACTTGGATTTGTTTGCCTACATGTCACGCATCATGGTAACACATAGTTCACTGTGTGACTTGCTCAGTGTAACATGTTTGTAAATGGTGTTTGGAGTTTGTGGTCAGTGTGCATTCTGGGTAATTTCTTAGGTAGTTTTAATCACGATGAACAAAAGGACGTTTCTGTGATTTTTCTAGGTAGATGTGATGCTTCAGTCGCTATAGACGAAGGAAATATTTTGGAAAATGTGTATTAGATAAGGTGACCTGTGATAGAAGCAGTATACCATTTATTCTCTTTTGCCAAAACTTCCTGAGGATTTCAGTAATCTTTGGGAACCTACATTGGGCCCACCGATTCCTCAGCGTTAGTGCTAGCATATCTGCTGTGGATGGTAAAGTAAGGCAAGTAGCCGTACAGTGCTTTTGAAATAAAAATAACACAAATAATACAGTGAAATAAATAAAAATTATTTGCTTTGATGGTCTACTAAAACAGTTTGTATTATGGATAATTATGATGGTGAAAGAATAGCAGTCTGTTTGGCATGAAGGATGGATTGATGTGGCATGGGATGCTGGTGGCACAAACTCATATCGCATGGGAGCCGAGGGAAAGTACGACCTAATGCTCGCTCCTTCGCACAATCCAGAGAAAACACGCAAGGATCTGCTGTCACCGCGTTCATTGAACAAGACTAAAGGACTGACGGTCGAAGGTGCTGACGGCAAGAACAAGGTACAATCAACTGCTGTTGAAGCACAACTTATGGGAGCTGTTGCAATTCACACTTTGAGAATTTTATTCCAAAGCATCCATTTAGTTGATTCAACTTATTGGTGATATTCCATAACAGTACTAACTAGAAATGCTGTCCATAGCTGTCATGTCCCCGACAAGGCCCCAAACACCATACCCTGTGAATTAGGGTGGGTTGACGCCTGGCTGGTGTCAATCAACCTGACAAATATTGTAGAACTTGGCCAAACAGTCGGAATATAAAACTTTATTATGCGTGTAAAAAAATCGGGGCTTTGATCTCCACCCCTTGGACCAAAACTTGGGTTGGGGTAGTCAATGCGTATTGATGGTTCAGCCCTGATAAGTCACTGCATAAAATTTTGTGACTCTGGGAATAGGGTATGCTTAGTTAATTTGGGTTGTTCGAATTCCCCACCCATTGGTTGGGGGTGGGGTCAACTCCTAAAGTTTTTTGTCTTGCCATAGTACGTCACCCGGCCAAATTTAGTATCTATAGCTACAATGGCTGGAGTGTAGAGATACACCGATGTGAAAAGTTTTGGCGTTCCTTGGTAAGGCTGGATTTGACCCCTAGAAACCTTCCCCTGTGCCTGACATGTTTTCTTGGTACATGCAGTGTCACCGCTGGTGGAATTGTCGTCCTAAAATGTCGCTTTTTGGGGACCACTTCCAGTGGAGTTGGAGCCTAAAATGTAATCATGTCTAAGTTAGCCCAATATGAGCTTACCCTGAGAATTTTATCTCAGTCCGTCCATAGCTTGTCGAGTTATCCTGCACACAAACCAATAAATAGAATAAATGGACTCGATCGGATTATCCTCCGACTTTGATGGGATACGTAATAACAAATAAAGATATGTAGAACCGTTCCTGTTGACAGTAGTCGACACTGATGATCTGTTTGCTTGAAAACCAGTTTTGCCTGATGTGCTTGTGACATTGCTTTATATAGTGTCTGAGTTTGTGATTTCTCTCATGGTGTTTTTGTGTGTAAATTTGATGCGTTATTACGTAATCACTAGCGTTACTTACCTGTACTGTATTTTCCAGCGAGAACAAGTGTGAATGGTACTGTATAGCCTAATCGTACTGATGTGCTATTAACAATCTGCTCACTCGGTCACTGTCGGCTGGCTGCTGTGTTCAGTCATCTGGAGGCACGCTGCAGGGCAGCAGTGTCCTCGTGAGTCGTAAGAGCAGCTCTACGCCGAGTCTGAGTGAAGCTGTTGAGCCCAAGTTGACCGTTGCGTCCACTGATCAAGTGGCATCGGCCGAGAACCTCACATCTTCTTCATCGTCTGAGCCGGCAAGTCATCTTTGCTTGGATATTATTGCCTCATCTAGATTATCCAGTCACTCATTGCTTATATGCGTATCAATTCACTGAAGTCGTTGGATTGGTAAGCCATGTCTTACATTTAAGCTGATCTTGGTCACGATCATGATACATATACCCATCACTAGTTTATCGTCGTTAGATTAGATTTTCAGACATCATCATCATATGGAATCTTTTCATTTGGTTGATCTTTGACTGAATTATCAAAAGAAGTACGAAGAATAGCATTCCTCCCTTTTTCCAATTTTCAGTGTAGTTAAGCATGGTCTAAATTATGCTGTATTATCATTGTCTACCAGATTACTGGGATGGGTGTATTTCAAGACCATCTCAGCATGTAGCCAGCCACATAGATCAACTTAGCCAGACTGTCCCTGTGTGGATAGGCGTAATGAGTTTCGTGTGAAAGCTGGAAGTAAACAGGCACACCACGCAGTGCAGTGTTCACTGTTTGTGATTTCACAGTAAGTAAAAAGGTAAAAGTAAAGCAGATGATTTATATCGCGGTTCTATGCAATTCGAGAACCACCGCAGAACCGCTCTACAATACCCCCTTGTTCACTGGACCCTATGCCGCTGCCAACAATATGGTGCTTTTAGCATGAAGGCCCTCGCAAGGTACCAAGTTATACTGCTTGGTGAACAGAGGCACATTGGGTGTGAACAACTTGCCCAGGGTTGTTGCCCGAATA
>Ga0056129_1000348_pt1 | contig 11433 bp, 13 predicted proteins | sample WorMetLIZISLAND1_FD_71118 | JGI IMG/M metagenome (GOLD analysis project Ga0056129, IMG submission 71118) | Marine gutless worms symbiont microbial communities from Max Planck institute for Marine Microbiology, Germany - Olavius loisae LIZARD... ...
CCACGATGTGCAGCGTCCTGTAGGCAGGTGCTTTTGGGTGTCCTCGAGGGATCATGGTTCCGTCCCCGTGTGTGTTAATAGACGTCCAATTCCGCCGCTTTCTGTGTGATCGTTTGCTTGACTTCTGCTGTAGTCGTGCTTTGCTTGGTTGCTTTTAGGGCATCGAAGGACCGCCGGGCGATAAAGGACAGAAGGGAAACATGGGTGTAGGATTTCAGGGTCCCAAAGGGGAATTGGGCGTACCAGGTCCTGCAGGGCCGGCCGGACTACCCGGCGAGGGAGCACCATTGACCGGCAAAGGCGTAGCAATCATAGGGCCACCAGGGGACAAAGGCTGGCAAGGGGAGAAGGTTGGTGTCGACGATGATGATAACTTTCTATCTTCTCCGAATTAATACTGTACAGTCTTTTTTACCGCGCGTCGCTGTGCAGCTGTGATAGATACTTTGACACTTTCATCGCTCTGTCTAGTCTGTTGCGTCGCCTACTGATGTCGGAACAACAGTGATCGTGTAAGTCTACTAGGAGCAATGCTAACATTACGGTGGAGTTACCCTGAGTAGAGAAACAAAATAGAGATGAGAACATTGTGGAACATTAAGAGGAACTTAGTAAGTCAATGTCATTCATAATCACAGCTTATATATGGCACATGACAGTACAGACGGCTTGTATGGATGATGATGAAAGTCAGTTGAGAAGCACATTACGCCAAAACCCCTTAACTGATATTCACAGAAATTTGTGGACGTTGGTGACACAAAGTTTCATAGAAATCCACCTTGTGTCTCTATGTATGCTTTTACGCATCAAAGTGAATCGGCTAGTTTTTTTCGTAGGGGAAGAATGTTATTCTAATTTTCTACAGCCAAGATCAGTGGACCGATTTTTATGCAAAATATGACAAATGTCATTATGTAGAAGACACAAAATGAGACCACAACGAAAGTAAAAAATTAAAAATTACAAACAGTCGTCATCATGAAAATCATTATATCGCCATGTACCAGTGAAAAATTCATTTTGGTACAATGTATGCTAAAGCAAATCGGGACTATGATAGCATGTATTTGACTAAAAAATAAAAATTTTAAAATTCAATTTGGTGAGATTTTGGCCATATATCTGCAGTTGATCGCCCAATTTGTGCGAAATTTTGCATATGCAGAACCATAACCTAAACGAATGACAGAATGGTAATTATCAGAAATTCAGAATAATTGATTAGATTCAGTAGCCTATAGGCTAAGACAAGCAAAAACTGGCATGTTATTCCGTACTGAGCGACGCGCGGTTTCTCTGCAACAGCTAAGCTAGCTTTTGTTATGTTTGTTAGGCCTAGTTCTGTTGTTGTGTGGGTCAAACCGCCTTTGTTATTTTAATGTAGTGCATGAGTAGCTGTTGTATGTACTGCCATATTGGCCAATGGCCATGCATTGAGCAGTCCAGTGCATTAGTGATTTCAGCTAATTGTTAACGACCACAGTGGCACATTCTGTCAAACCATCCATAGAAACCTGTTGTTTAGATTTGTAGCAGCTTTTAAGGTTGTTATATATTCCATTCCAACGTTTATTAGTTTTTTCTGTTTCCAGTTTCGTTTCACGGTAGCGCTATACTTTGCATAGTGTACGCATGCATTTAAGGACGAATTTCACTGAAGTTGTGTGCAGCAGAAATCAACCAAAAGTACTGAGAAAATGAAATGTGACCATTTACTGATGCAGAGTTTTGATTTCCACACGTGTCGCAAATAAACAATGTTAAAAAGGCATCCATAAGCACTAAGTTAAACTAGAAGACCTATATGTCGAGTGTTGCAATAAATAGACAAAAATAGTCACAGTGAAATGCCGTATGACATTAATTAAGAAATTGTTTTTGCGTGTTTGTCTTTGGTAGGCCAATACAGTAGACCGTTGCCTGTTTGTCGTCGCTATTACCATTGTTTAAATGTTTTAGTTAGAATTCATTTTTGTACAACTTTTATATAAGTCTTAAAATGCCAGTGAGTTTGTCTATAATGTGGTTGAATATCAACACACACACATGTATTTAACGGTAATTAAGATGTATAGGTTTACTACCTGATATGAGCATGTAATATAGGCCTACATGTATGTGTATTTTTTCCGAATGTATGCAAATTGCTGAAGTTTATTCAACCTCGCTGTTTGAAATTATAAGTGTATTGTTCAACTGGCAATAATGTTTGATTTTTTGTCATGATGACTTGATGAATGTTACCTCTGTAATACTTCGTGTATTTTGAGCTCAGGTTAACAGATATTACTACAATAAGACTAATTTTTGCATCTAAAGTGTTAGTGTCCTGCCGTTTTAATTTGTGCTTGCTGGCATTTGTGTGCAATTTTGTAGGGTGAACCCGGAGAGAAAGGACTGCCAGGATTTCGTGGTGAACCTGGACTTCCGGTTAGCATATCACCTTCATTCTGTTTTATCTTACCTTGTGAATGAAGATATTTAATGTTATACTGCATATCTCGTTCCCTGGACTTAGCTTTTAACGTTATTCAGATTTTTAGCCGACCGTACTTAGTACGTACTTAGTACGCTCGGCTGTCTGTACGGAATATATTGTGGCTAAACGGTGCCTCCTAGAGCAAAAGTTACTATTGACAGCCTATAGGAAGTCGCATTACGAAATCGATTGGTACCAAAATGAATGACCTTGACCTTGAGTCTTGGTTCCAAAGGGCCACCAATAGGAAATGGCCTATGGGGTATCACATAATCATGTGTCCGATGACGTCACGTAACGTAACCCGAAAGGTCAAACTCATGACCTCAATACGCTTAGAGCGCAATATTGATATGCAGTGTCTTGGACACATTAGCCACAAAGTACCATTACATTTTCCAACTTCACCTAGATAACATAGCGACACTACCTTGCAAAACCTTAAAGTAGCTGTTGTGGACAAATAGAAATGGAACAATGTGAATGTTTGCCTTTAAATTAGAAGTTCGCACAAAAAGTGTCCTTGTAAAAACAAAACTGTTAAACAGACAAAGAGTTATTTCAATTAATCAATTTTTTAAAGTGTACGAACACATGCCCTCAGCCGTGACTATCACTGATCAATGGCCTTTTCGATGACGCTTTGCTTCAACTCAGCCCTGACAGAAATTAACCGCCGCTTCAGATCATTGATGATTTTAAGCAGCGGTTAATTTCTGTCTGGAAAATTTTATCGTACTTTGTGGCTAATATATCCAAGACACTGCATTAAAATTGGTCAAGTATTGTAGAAGTTATGATAAAAATATTTAGGTGCGTTTTTTATGACTAACAGTGTATAACATATAGTGAGTTATGTTTCTTTATAAGACACATCATATGCCTGACATATTTCTGGCATAGTTCCTCTGTTTATCAAGTGCTGTGCAAATGTGCAACTGTTAACACATCCAATCCTGTCATCAATGCTGTATACTGTGTAGATATGTGAACTGTTCTGTTTAACACAGGGACTACAAGGTAGAGTTGGAATGAAAGGAGAAAAGGGAATTGCTGGATTTCCTGGGCTACGGGTAAATGTCTTTTATAGTTGTAATAAATTTCAGATTATACCAGTTTGCTGTTTACTGTCTAAATAGAGAAAGTTGATCAAATGGTATATATGTACACTGTACAGGCATCTACAGTATATATTTTCCCGCGTTTCGATAAACAAATTGCATAAATTAGACACTAGACAGCTGACTGCAGTCTAGCAACTGACTGTGCAAGGTAACACAGAACGGCTGTATAGCAGAATATTCTTACTGTAATTACATTTACATGTGTACTTATTCCGGTTGTGTTGTGTAGGGGAAGCAAGGAATGCCAGGGCAGCCCGGTCAAGCAGGCTATAAGGTAAGATTACTACTGTGATGAAGCTGTTTTGAGTCGTTGTGAAAGACACGAACTTGTGATGAATCTGATGAACTGTTTGCGTACGTTCACTGTGTGCAGTCCGAGCGAGTTGATTTTTGATGTGACTTTAAAACTTGGTTGCATTTTTGTTTCACATTTGGCATATAGCTTTTGTTAACAATTATGAGTAATAATTAACATCACCTAAGGAGTCTATGCATCATACTTTTTAATGTGACAAAACTAATTTCACTCAAATGCCAGCTAAACTCGAGCAAAAAATCAGTTATTTTGCTAAGCTAGTGTTCACTGTCACTGTTATACTGTGAATGTTTACAATGTTCAACATTAATGTTCTGCAGTGAACTGCGTGGTTTCTTATGGCTTTGAGTCACCTTTAAATGTTACTGCAAGCAGTAGCCAATATAAAAATATTGCACATTAAACCACTACACTAATTGAAAGCATTTTGTGTTTGTGATTTCATTTGGACTGCTGCCTCTACGGATCTTGGACCGGACTTACTGCGACTGGCATATTCGTTTGTTTTAGTTAATTCCTTTATATTGTTAATTTTTTGTTACGTGTGCTAGATTAATCTGACCACATCATCAGCTTTTCAGTCCACGTTCAACTCTCTCTGAGACGAATTGCAAAACTTTTTGATCGCCTCTCGTATTGTATTGTTCTTCTGTGACACACAGTCCGTATCTTAGGATTACATAAAGAAGCACACATCTAACTTGGTATGTAAATTGGAGTCTGTGCTCTCATTCAGATACCTCTCAAATGCTTGATAAATCATCGCAGTGTTTTCAGTGACAGCAGATTACAATGAGAAATTAAAATAAACGAACTTGCCATTTTCAGTCACTATCTGCATTGTAAGTAAGTAAGTAAGTACGAATATTTCTAGTCGGCGCAGTTAATAACGGTCACACTGCGCCGTGGCCCCACTGTCCAGACAGAAATGTCTTTAAATACCACCGGAATTCATTGTACGATAAGTCAGCGTCTTTCAGGTGCGATGGAAGACTGTTCCATAATCCGGGGCCGGCAGCCGAGAATGCTCTGTCGCCAAAGGTGCTGAATGTCCGCATCACGACGCATGTTCGGCTCGCTGTGGAACACAGCCGCCTCTGACGAGCATCGGCGACAAGGTGGCAGTCGTCGGCTAGGTACGGTGGCGAAACGCCAGACAACGACTGGGTGGACGAACGTGGCCACCTTGAAGTGGACGCGCTGACGCACTGGTAGCCAGTGTACTTGTATTGTAGTCATCTCATGGTTAAGAACAAGTCATCTTGGTGTGTGTTAATGCAGGGTGACCGAGGTGTGGATGGAGGTCATGGTTTACCAGGGTCTGGAGGTCAGAAAGGAGAGCGAGGACGTCCTGGTCGACCTGGAGAGAAGGGTCCACGTGGCACTGTCATCGTAAGTGTCGTTATCATGCGTTCAACTGTCTTGTACTCTGTTCACAAGTCTCTCTGTGAATGAACAAAAAACTTATGTTGCCTGAAATATCTTGATGATTCAGTACCTACAGAACTTGCAGACATTATCGTTGTGAAAAATTTGAAAACAACACTTTTCGTAGGTTACTTGTGATGAGAAGAAAAGCTTGGGAACGTATAATGGTGACTGGTGATGGACTTTCAGGAAGGGGTAGCAGCAAGTGACGTTGCTTGATAGTTTAGATGAAGCTATTCAGCACTCAGCAGTCAATGAAACCTCTTGAACTCATAGCAGGGAACAGTGGGCAACGACACCATATTTAGGTATCAGTAACATATCATAGGTATCACTGTACCATTAAAAAGAACTGTCTATAAAGGGCATGGGTGGCGCCGTCGGTACCATTTTTACCACACGTCAATTGTCGGTAATAGGTATCTCTCACTGTCCATCCGTCACATTGATTTAAACTGGTCTGTCTTAAGCACTTCACTGTGTCTCTTAGCCCAATGAACAGTTTGCTCTAATGAACTTGAGTTGAGTTGAGTTGACTGCATAGTTACATTAGTAAACCAATTTTATCTTACTAAATCACAAACGTACATAATCAAATTTAAATCAAATTACATGTAGTTACTGTTGTCAATAGTCAATAATTTGGCATTGATTATAATTTAGAATATGTAAACTTCCTGTTCGCTGTGTAAATGACTCTTGGTGTCGTCTGTTACACACAGTAAGTACTGCTGCCTTGTTGCTGTGAGACAGGTTGGACAACCTGGCAGATGTACACCAGGAGGACGCGGTGAGAAAGGTGACCGCGGCGACGGTGGGTCTGATGGCTACCCTGGCTCACCTGGCCCCAAGGGTTATTCTGGTTCTAGTGGTGGTCCTGGCGTACCTGGACCACCAGGTCTCCAGGGAAGAGATGGAGTAAAGGGGCAGAAGGGCCTTGCTGGTTTACCTGGTAAAGTGTTATGTTTAATCTTTTAACTGATTTTCAAGTATACAGCTGTGGTTTGTAGTATGATTTCAGCTTTAATTTTGTGGTGAAAGAAACTTTTTGATAATTTATTTTTTTTTGGTTTTTGGCAGTATAATGCCATATTATTGGTCATATTTTATTCAACGTTTGTGAATATCATGTATTTATTTCATTTCGTCTGATCAATTTACCAGAGATCAGTCACTGCATTTGATCAAGAACATTAGATTATGTTGATAAAAACAAGCCGTATGTGGTTTTATGTTTTAGGCTTACCGGGATTGGATGGGCCACCTGGCAATGGTGGGCGTCCTGGTGACAAAGGTGACCAAGGACCGAAAGGTATACCAGGGGTGACTATTCCAGGTCCTCCAGGGCCACCTGGTCAACCTGGACAAAGCGGCCGGCCAGGATTGAAAGGTGACAAGGGCAGCATTGGATATCCTGGATCTCCAGGAGACACACCAGATGGCGTCCGTGGTCCACCAGGACCACAGGGTCCCAAGGGAGACAAGGGTGTTCACGGACCAGGTGGACGGCCAGGCATCCCTGGTCTGCCTGGACAAAAAGGTAAATATTGGACTGAAAGTTGTGTTTGTTACTGTTATACATCAGTAATGGACAGAACATGTTTTCGTCTTAGACAACTTGGATTATTGTTTATTTGTTTCTCCATTGCACTTCAGTTTCTTGCAGTGTGGTCACAGAGAACACAAGATGTTACACTGCACTCTAGCAAAGCTGTAACAGTGTATTATAGTCACTCTTGACTGTGTCTGAGACAACGTGGATAGACCTTCACAAAAAAGTTTTATGTTCAGTGGTTCATGTAGTGAATTGATCTCAGTGCAGAACTGACAAAATGATGACTAAAGCACTGGTTGATATCAGCATTTAAAGCGAATTCTATCTATAGGTCTGGCAGCAGTTGACACTTATGAGTTGCTGCCTATGTATGACCCAGCAAGGTGGTAAATCCACGACTAAGCACACAGCATGCAGAAACAAAGACAACTTACTTCAGATGTAAGGCCACCTGACAGCCCTTGATCAATCGTTCCGTCGTCTCATTAGCAGCTGTTGTCTGTCGTCCTCTTGTTTGCAGTTTGCACTGTCACCGTGACATTGCATATTGATCATTGCAAGGTCGTAGCGTGTTAAATGGTGAAATAAAACTGAGTTGAGTCGATGTACTACCACACTGCGCTGTGTTTAGCGTCGTTGTGTGCACTGTTGACTCTGATCTGTTGTATATAGGTGAACCTGGTGGCACCTGTGCCACTTGCGTACCTGGAATGAAGGGCGAGAAGGGAGGTACTGGCTTGGATGGTTCGCCTGGCATGCAAGGGGATCGCGGACCACCCGGACTGCGTGGACCTGAAGGACCCCGTGGTGATGATGGGCGGCCTGGCATGCCTGGCCTTGCTGGCCCACCAGTGAGTACTCTTAGCCAGCCTGTCACAGTATGTATTATATCATAAACAGCATGTTGGCAGCATAGTGACTGCAGCAGAACGCTTGCAGTACTTGTAGAACTATTGTACTTGTATCTCCGGTTTGGCCAGTCGTCGTTAACACCTCTGATCTGACAGTCTTTCACAGCTGCTGATGTCACTGTACAGTTATGACAATGCGCACTACTACTGTTGTGTGTCTAAGTGGGATAGTTGGCCAGGCTCTATGACGCCAGTTATGACGTAATGAAGTTTATATACTGCCACCCCTGCTTTGCAGCGTGTAGCGTATGGTAGCCTCGCCTGCACCGGCGACGTTAATCAGCAGGGTAAGACGGTATCATTTGTCTGTCTCTCTGCATTTTCAAACTGATTCTTCTCCGGCAGTTTTTGTCGGAATAAGCTAATGTTTTGACACAATGTTCTCGTATGTGGAGCGTCTAAGTGTTCCTCACAGATACTGGACTCACACCTTATGACGTCAGTAATGACGTCATGAAATCTGTCATCTTGGAAATTTCAAATGATGATATCTTTCCAATCAACTTTGTGTTTGATTCTATCTGCCTGTTGTCAGCAGCGAACGAACCACATAGCTTACCGCCTTATATAAATTCATTGATGATATTCGATTATTTTTGCTGAATAAGTTTATTTCCAAGACTTCTACACTCGAGCATCCAGTGCTACTGTCATTTAATTCTGAGTGTATTTTTTAACTTGCTTTTATTGTGTGTTTTTGCTGCCTTTGGCGAATTAAAGTTTTTTATTTTTTATTATATCTTTGAATGACATTAACAGTAATATCTACCTGTAGGGTCCGCCTGGTTTGCCTGGCATACTAGGAAGTAAAGGACAAAAAGGAGAAAGAGCAATTGTTGACAGCCGTCCAGGGCCTCCAGGTAATGTGAGCTGAATTGTAGGCAATGTCTTCATTGATGTTAAATACAGTCGAAAATTGAATAATAACAGAGCACAATTATACAAGTGCTTTAAATAATTCAGGTTGATGCATGTCTCAATGAGTATATTTTAATAACACAATATACATAAATTGTAGATTCAGGAATTTTTTGGAAATGTTTATTGAAAGTTTTGAGTTCTGGAAGAAGATTTTTGTTTGATGAAAATTGTTTTAATGCATCACATAATTAGTCCAAAAGTAGTTTTGTGATATTCTTAATACTTGTTTCTTTCGTAATTATTGCTTATTATTCTAACACACAAGGCATTACTGATATGGGCCATATCTAATTTTAGATGCATTTTTTCTGATGTTGTTCAGGTGATATCTTAAAATGTTTCCAGTTCCACGTGATAACTCAGCCATATTTCTGCCACGTTTTTTGTATAAGCTTATGCACAAGTAAATCAATGATTTTTAATGAAAACGCAAACTTCTGATTGTTTCAGAAGAGGTATAAACTATCCAGTCACTTACCAATTTATCGTTAATGTGTGCTAATCACACTGATTGTTTTGTATAGGTGCAAAAGGTGATCCTGGACTTCCTGGATTAGAAGGAATGCCTGGTCTCATTGGTCGACCTGGACCTCCAGGGCTTGCAGGGCCAGGTGGTTCACCTGGTGGTCCAGGTGTTAAGGTGTGTTGTTTCTCGTATTCATCTGCACATCAATTTCATCAATATTATGACAATATTTTTGGGATGTGAAGTGGTCTAAGCAAATATGAAGAGTGAGTATTATCATGCATTTAGTTACTTGTTTTTAATAGTCCAAAATGGAGAAAGTCAGTTTGAAATGTTGTCTTGCAGTTATAATATTTGCACGTGAGTTATTGTTATATATATGGTAGCTCAGCTGTATTGTGTTTTCTGTGTCTTCTAAAACCTCAGCTTCTCAAGTATTTTATCTGTATTTTGATCTATGTTTTTATTTTTCATTTGCATTGTTTATGAGGGCACATGCAAATGGTCTTACAAGCCCGATTGTCCTGTGAAAGTAATCATGAAGTATAATCATGTGTTTGTTACTGTATATACATGTGTGTGTACAGACAGCATTACATTACTGAGTATTCAAACAAGCTTGCTGGTATATTTTTCTACAAGTGGTTTTGGTCTTGCAGTTTCATTGCCTGGTTGAGACTGTTGACCATCTGTTTGACAGGGCAATCGTGGAATGCCAGGCCTGGATGGTCGACCAGGTGGACCAGGTCAACCTGGTCGTCAAGGGCAGAAAGGTGAGCCAGGAGCCGGCCGCCCTGGACTGAAGGGTGAGCCTGGACGACCAGGTCCCGGTGGCCGTGATGGTGATTCAGGTCAGAAGGGTGACAAGGGCTTACCAGGTCTGTCATCGTGTTTGCTGCCGCAGCCTTCTTGTTTCGTTCTGTATTTCGTGCAAAGCGAAAATTGCTTTTGTCACCATATTTTAATCTTGTGGTGTGCTTCGGGATTTGATTTGAAAAAAATTCATATGTGTCGAGGGTGATTTGCTGTTTTATTTGAAGCTTTTAGACTTGAACTGGAAAATACATATGAATTGCATTTTCTGAAGCTTTGAATTTGAAACAGCATTTGACAAGTTCATGTACGAAATCATGACAAACACATACAAATGATCGCTGAGAAACAGCTGCTTCCTCATCAGTTTGCTTATTGTATAATGTATATATTGAGTAATTGCACCATTGTGTGCTGGAATATAATGACAAATAATACTGGCTGTGTGTGTTTGATTTGCAGGGCGAACTCCACGTGAACCTGTGAAAGGAGACCGAGGTGTGCCAGGCGGCCCAGGTCTACCTGGATTGCCAGGCCTCGAAGGTAGTCCTGGTGCACCTGGTTCTCCAGGTATGGAACCTATATCCAGTTTACAAACAGAAAATGTTTACTTTAGCTCTACAAATCGCTATTATTGTTACTCTTCCTGTCTACAACATGCATATTATAGTTATGCTTTTGTGACAAATTGTGCAATAACACTTTTAAGTTATACTGGAAAAAGTTAATAGTTATATTTGACGTTGATTTAAAGTTTGATGCAGCTTAACTGATGCAGAAATGTTTTATCTTTAATCAGAGAGTAGCAGCAGAAGGCATAATATGCATCAGTTAATTATGTGATGTTATGTCTATGGTAATACCATGGTTTGTCATAATTTTGTGAAACTTTTCAGAAGGTGCACCTTTAAAATACAAAACAATACTACGGTGCAGCAGCAGATGTATGTTTTGTGCAAGGTCGTCCTGGGTCACGGGGTGCCGATGGACGGCCGGGAACGAAAGGTGACTCTGGCCGAAGTGGTAGACCAGGCGATCCAGGAGCCAGAGGAATCACTGGAGTTCGTGGTCAGAAGGGTGTTCCAGGACGTCCTGGTGGCTATGGTTCAAAGGGAGGGCCTGGATCACCAGGACGGACTGGAGAAAAAGGTATTTCTCGTTCTGTTATAGTTGTTGTCTGTGCGCCATATCTGAAATCCGTGGCAGACTCTGAACAGTGTAAGCCGGTGAAACTGCCTTGTTTACTGCTGACAATTCGTCAAGTTGACAGCAGTGCTGAATCTCTTCTCACAGAAGACTGGTTAGAGCGCAATAAACAGTCCATCACAAGGTGTCGACATGGGTCAGAAAAGTTGTGATGCGAGATGACCGTGGGTACAGATGTGGCTTGGAAGCTGTGGGAGGTGCTTCTTTAATA
>Ga0056129_1000350_pt1 | contig 11414 bp, 2 predicted proteins | sample WorMetLIZISLAND1_FD_71118 | JGI IMG/M metagenome (GOLD analysis project Ga0056129, IMG submission 71118) | Marine gutless worms symbiont microbial communities from Max Planck institute for Marine Microbiology, Germany - Olavius loisae LIZARD... ...
AGAGACAGACAGACGGACGGACGGACAGACACGTTGCGATCACTAATACCTGCGCTAGCATAGCTTTGCGCGGGTAAAAATGTCTCTCTCAGTCACGATGAAATTGTCACGTTAGTGATATATGCTGCGTTTAGTTTTACAATAAATGGTTTCGAGTTTGCATGCATGACTTCACCTTTGGCTGTTATGTAAGGGAAGGTTTGTAGTTGTGCGTCAATGTTTTTTGTATACCACAAGATGGCACCACTGGTTAATGTCATATTGAAAACCACACATTTTGGGATATTTATTGCGCACGTTTCTGCAATTTTTTAATTGTAAAAGTATTTTTCTGCAATCTATTGTGATGCTAGTATGTAAGGCAGAGTGCAGTAGGCATGTTAGTTTTGCACTGCCTTTGAGGTAGTTTTTTAAAATAGTTTTTTTCCAGTGATGTGAAGTCTGGGCAGGGGAAAGCCCTCCCCACCATCCCCGCTATAAAAATTACAAATTCATTAAGCGACCAGGTGTAATTGCATAACTGAATGCTATATACTGTACCTCGCAGATAGAAAATAACCTGCCCATGATCAGTGATATAATTATCAACCACTGGTATGTTAATAGTGGAAATTTTGGTGGCATCACAGTTCAGTGCCAGCAGTAGTGGTGGCAAACCGATACTTTTGATAGGCTGACATAGAATTTCAGAAATTAGGCATTCTATTGCAGATACCAATTTGTAATGAAAATCATATTCACAGTTTGAGATTCAGCTTATAGATTTATATGCACTGGCATTATTTGTGTTTCTGTACATTGCCATGAATGACACAGTTTAGACTGGTTTATTATAAGTTCCATTTATTGCTGTTTTACATTTTAAAAGTCTGGGAGAAATCAAATGGGCGTTTACCTTCAGTAAATATTTCGTACTGTTATGCCATCACAGCATTAATCTGCTTTGCAAATTTTATGGCTAGTTACCAGCTGAGTTTATGCAACAAAAATTTATTAGCACTGTGAGTTTTATAAAGAAAAATTATTAAAGCAGAATAAGTGAGGCTTTACTTATACAGCATATTTCATCACGTATTTATATGTATTTTATGGTGTGTTTGCAGCATACTCTGCCCAATAATATGCCATCATCAAGAATTCGTGAGATACCAATTTTCCGAGAAGCAGATCAGCACCAGTCACGGCCAGCAGTTTCTGGTCGAACGGCGTCACCAGCAAACTGTCCATCGTCTCGAGAAATACCAATTCAGCGGGATACAGGCATTGGAGATCGTACTTTTGGCGACTTCTTCCGTCGCCAAGATCGTGACTGGCCAGACCATTGCAGCGCCTTTAGCTCTGACATATTTGACAAAGAACCATTCTCACACTCATCTGGATTCCGTTCGCGAGCTGGCTTTCCATCCCATGTTACGAATGATTTCTGGGGTGACCGCCGTTCACCCGTACAGATGCAATTTTCCAGACAGCCAGGTGACACCTCGTCACCTCGTCGTACCGAGTCTCCTGTTACCACATCATATCCACCAGAGAATACCGTTGCAGCCGAAACCACCTCACTGTCAGTGCCAGAACAGCCCGATCACAGTGTTCCAGTCATTGCTGAACCGGCTGCAACACATTCTGAACCGGCGCCAAGTACCGTGCCGTCGGCAAACCACCAAACCGAAACAACAACTGATGCCACGGACGGTTCACTTCGTGTTGAAGAACCTCGACAGCGACCACGTTCACCGTCTCCGGCACCTCCAAACATGACACCGCTGGAGATCATTGAGCAAGTGCTGGCGGAAGGAGCTCGATTGAAAGCCGAGGTCGAGGTGTACACCGGTGGTCGCAAAGAAAAACCATATCTTCGACTGGAAGAATTGCTGACCCGTCTGATGCTGAAACTTGATCGGATCGAGTCAGAAGGCCGGGATGACATCCGAAGTGCCCGCCGAGAAGCTGTCCACACCATCCAGTCTACTCTTGAGCTGCTGGAATCTCGATCTCAGCCAAAAGAATGTCTGCCAGTTGCCAAACCTAGTGAAGCAGAAGAAAAGTCTGGAGACATAGAAACATCGTGTACAAATGACAGAGACATTGGTGAAACTAAGACTAACACTGATGCTGCTGCTGTCAAAGAAATGGTTCTTGGTAGTGAAGTACCATGTTGACTATGACATTGATCCTTCCAACTTATCTAGCGTGCTTCAGTAAACTAAACTGATGGCATCGGATTACATCTTGCAACTTTACATACAACTAATCTTTGGCAAATTTTGTCGACTTTTATAATAATTATATTAACTGTAGTATACATATTTAGTATATTTTGTGTGGTTTTGCAGTGTTGCTAGGCAATTTCGAGAGTTTATTGTACATATTATATTAATGATTATACATATAACTACTAATATTTGAGTTTGAACATGTTAATTAAAATCATCGAATATCTTATTCTTATTTTTTATTTCAGTGTCTAATTTACACAATTTGTTTGCCTTGTGTGCGACAGCATATCCGGTGTGCAGTTGTTGTAATTAGTGTGCATTATTCCTAGTGACATTGTAACATCGATATGTCAAATCAATAAGGAAGGACTATATGTGGCATATCCCCGAAAAGGCCCCCATTGAATGGAGGTGGGTTTTGCCAATGCATAGAATTCAGCTGTTCTTCTGAATTTTAGAGAGCTCTTTCAAACATTTGGAGCGTAAAATATTGCGGGTGTGAAAAGTTTTGATTCTAGTGTATTCTTATCCATTGAGCGAGGATGGAGTTGACCATGCACGTTCATTATATGTCCTTATTGGTCATTCTGCCAAATGTCTGCTTGGGTGCTGTTTATCGATGTGATTTACAAATTGGCTGTCACCTTCAGAGTGAGGTGTGGTGAACAATGCATTAAGCAAATCCTGTAATAACGGCTTGTCTACTGCCTGTGCTGCAGTCGCTGTATTTCGTGTTTTTCTTTTGTGTGAGTTAAATAATTATTATAGTTGATCAGCTTGGTGATAGTGTGTCGCTGCTAAAGGACAAAACTCAACATTTACTACTATGAGCAGACTATTAATGAATAGGCAATGTGTACTAAATCACCTCTTAAAAGTATGTTTATATTTATGGTTCAGTGATGAATAATAGAGTTTTACTTGCATTGTAATGTCTGGTGTGTGATATCGAATAGAATGAGTGATAATTGGTCTTTATACTGCACAACACATTTAGTAGTTGTTAATGTAAGTGGTACCAAACTTGTCCAAATTTACTGCCAGTTGCAATCACTTGTATGTCTGTGGTGTGTACATAGTTGCTTACATTTTCAGTTAATCTACTAAATATTTGAGTTTGTTTATTTTGTCTGTGGTTTACTACTCCTAAACTCCGCGTCCTATGACGGCAAAATTTTGCACGCAGATGCTTACCGACCATGTGCAGGACTGGCTGGCTGGCCTTAGCGGGAAGTGGCTTGTCATTTATATTTATATGATTTAACAGCTGTGTTGACCACCTCTGTTAGTGTAAGCCAGAAGAGTTTTTTCTGTTGGTATTTTCTTGTACCCAGATGTGAAACTTATGTAACTTTTGGCGATATGTGTTCAGACTACACACAGACTGCCTTGCTTCAGGGCTTGTGTCCAGTTGTGTCAGCCACATTTTTACTGTGAAATATTAATAGGAACTGTATATGATCTATGGAACCTTGTGATCCTTGATGACCTTCAGTGACATTTAAGAGTCACTTCAGCTGCTGGATACGTCTTGTGGCCAATATATCATAAAGTTTGTGCATCCGTTATCTAGCAAACTCACTATACGCGATGAAATTACATCTGACCTACCACGCCTCTTCTTGTTGTGGATTTGAAAGATCAGTGAAGATAATTTACCTGATATTCGTAGACAAGTGATGGTATCTCACAAATAGAGCAAGGTAGAGACATGGTCACATAATGAAGGCTAACTGTATTAGAAATCTTGAACCATGTGATAGTGACCTTGAAAGTTATTTCATTTATATTAATTTAAAGCATTTTAAATTCAGTATGTCGCAGAAAATGTGGCAGATATTTGCTACAATATGCTTAGTTGTACGTGAGGGATTATTCATGATCGAACTGCTGCTGTTGAAAGTGCTGAAGACCAGTTGGAATTTACATGTTAATTGTTAGCATTTTACTTATATATTTTTGTGCTATATAAATACGTCTTGTGATGTAGCAGAATTTGTCATAATGTAGGCAAATTACGACATTTGAATGGAGCAAATAAGGTGCACACTTGAGACTAACCCAAGAAACAAGATAGCATTCTTGAGTGCAAAGGCATAGAGTGAAGGTGTAGTCGAGAAAATGGAATAAAAGGTAGGGTGCTGTGTGGTAAAGATGACCAATTTTTTAAACAAATGTTCCTGTTCCTGGTAACGTTGTCTTTTTTGTTAATGCATCAATGTTCAAAAATGATTAGTTGTTGACTGAATTTGCAGTCTGTGAATCTACAGAACAGTAGGTAGATGTTAGAGAAGAAACAAAACGTGATAAACAAGTGCATTAACTGAACTGATTGGCAAATGCAGCTAGTCTTTGCTAATTTACGGAGTAATTCAGAGCAGTAGTGCAATGCTGTGCTTGTAATCTCATCACAATTACGGAATACTTTGGTACCATTTGTCCATCAACGTTTTTGCATGGTTTATTGGACAACAGAGCAAAGAAATTCAAAACCTGCCATTCACCTGCATATTTATGAATGTTATGTTCAATCGAGTTTCGAGTATTAAAACTCTATAGAGTTTCGAGCTTTAACTGAATAAGCAGGAAACATCGAATACGCCCATTTTTAATACTCGAAACTGAGTTTTAATACTCGAAACTCGAGTCGAACTTTAGCAACCCTCCATATTTAATATATACTATGGCTAAACGTGAGACGCATGTAGAGGTTGAAGTGGCTTTGTGTGAACGTGTGTATAGTGAATAATGTTAATGTTATCTTTGTTCTATGTTCTTACTTTCCGCTATGATTCAGGTGGTTATGATAGAACATAAGTGATAGCTCTCTGAGCCACTGTTTCAGCTGCCAAACTCCGCTGTGAACGTCGCCATCTCACTGTGCAAATAGGCTTAGCCAACGGCAAGCTAACTGCAAAACTCACAAATTGGGTTAAGCTTCTACGTCTGCTGTTTAGTAGTAGTTCAGGCGTTGTTTAGTTTATTTTGCTTTTGAGTGAGTTTCGGTTTGCCTTGTGAGTTGTGAGAGATTTTTAACTGCACATCAGCACAATTAGGCTACACAGTGCCATTCGCGATGTTACACGCTGGAAAATAAGGGACAGAAGACAAATCAAAAACAGACACGCTACAAAAACTGAACACAATCCAGAAAAGAAAACATCACAAAACACAGCAAAACAAAACTACCCTGGTCGCCTTTTATGCCACTCGGCCAGCAAACGAGGTGGGCTTATTCTACAATGCTCCCGAGCCCATACGGGGCGTTATTATTTTGCTTTTGCACTTCCCTAGTAGTATGATTTAAAAACGAACGTGAATGGCACTGTATAGCCTAATTGTGCTGATGTGCCATTAAGAATCTACTCACTGTATAATTTATTTCTAACAGCCATCGTTAAACATATTACCATGTGACACTGGTGCATAGTGCAGATTGTGTTGCAACAGCGATGTCTGTCCGTTTTTCACATGCTACTGTTTGTCAATGAGGCTGAGCATATCATACGTTTTCACTGCATGTCAGCCCGATCTTTTCAGTTTTATCAAAATCAGATCCAATCACGAAAGTCTGGTGGGGTCACTGTGGAAAACTTGGGATAATTTGACAACATCCCAATCTGTCCAAAGAGACTTTTGAAGAGTCCGGCTAACCGATGTGACCGTGGGAAAGCTGACTGATACCAGCCTTGTTTTATAAGTCAGTAGTGTAAATGCCTGTAGTGAGATACTTGTTTTGTAGGTGGTTAAAACCTTCATCAAAGATTAGATACGGAATCTCGAGTGTTGATTGTGAGTGCTGTTTATAACCAACTTCAAGTCTTGGCTACAAATGTGTTCGCTAAATGCCTTCAAACTCTCTGTTAGTAAGTAAGTAAGTTGATGTTTTGCAAAGCGCCAAAGTCTAGAAGAATCGGGGTGCTGGGCAAGGTTGCGAAGGGGCGAAGGAATGACCGAAAATCGTGAGTCTTGAGATGCCGTTTGAAGGTGCGTTTTGCTTCTCGAATGTTCAATGGTATTGAATTCCAAACTTTTGCTGCTGCTGTGTGGAAAGCCCGAGAACCGAAAGAAAAGTTGTAACGTGGAACATAAAGGAGCTCATCTGAGGTCGAGTGCAAGAGTCTATGGTGGTGCAAGAGGTCAGTGAGATATGGTTGATAACTAGACTGCACAGCTTTGAAAGCCAAAGTTGTACAGTGTTAAACATTTGACCGTAATGTTTTAGTATTGCCTGTAATTTGTTGTAAGTTGATGTGACTTCTTGCTAGTTACAGTGCTGCTGAGGGTTAATTTCTTACGTGTAGTTTTATTGTTAATACACTGTCACTGTGGTTTGTATAATAGCCGGGATGTACAGAGGTGGTTTACGTTAATGGTTGTTTTCATTGATTATCTGTTTTCCATTGTTGTGATGACACAATTGCAGAACTTTATCTTTGCCACAATGAAGTGGCATTTTCTGTACCAGTAGTTTTGCAAACAAGACAATGCCTGCGTTATATATTGATATTGTGTTGGAGGCATGAGCTATCTGAGTAATCATTAGCAATCAAACCAAAACGCGGCAGGCTGCCACTGCAAATCCCAGCATGCTATACTTACTTATTACTGTTTTCCTCACAGGTTATGTATCGTCTTTCATATACTTGTTGATGAGCATGCTTTGCTACATCACTGCTATGTCGTGCACACTTGTGTGGTGATTTTTGTCGTTTGCATGTTTCACAAACTTTCTCGGATGTTAAGGAGTGTGGAAGTGTTACTAGTTTTGTGCTTGTTAATTGATGTTCATGTGACACTCTGTTGCTGTTCACCAGGCAATGTATGTAAATCATTCGCACACGCTTTGATGGGCATATAACGTCGTCCCATAGTGAAGATACCAGTCATCTGTATTGTATTACTACCACTAATTACCTTCACTTAAGAGATCTAACCCATTTACATCTTTAAGGATGAAGATCCCCATTTACCTTGTTAATGTTTATTAACCATTTGACGCCCACTGTTGCCATATGGGTACAGCTATAAAGTATCTTGTGCCATACCGGGTTAAGCTGTCATTTGTAATTTTTTTCATCCGGACAAATGATGGCTTAACCTGGTATGGCACAAGATGCTTTACAGCTGTACCCACATGGCAACAGTGGGCCTCGAAGGGTTAACTGTAGAACAGTTGTGTAGATTTTGATATCATGTGTGGAACCAGAATTTCTATATAGCTTCTAATCTGAAAGATCTCTTCCATAATATTTATCCTAAACGAACTGTTTCTTTCGTACATGCCGTTGGTTTTACTAATAAACTTTAAACTATTTCAGGCGTGATGTAGCCGCTGTTTTTGTGTGCTTAAAATGCTGTTACCAACCAGCCTTCAGTTAGGAGATAATCAGTGTTGTGGTCCTCAAGGAAAGTCCTTGTCCTCAAGGACTAATTTTCAAGTCCTCGTCCTTGGACATCAAGTCCTTGTCCTTGTCTTTGAACCTTGACTCCTTGTCCTCGTCCTTGAGTCTCAAGTCCTTGACAACAACACTGCAGATAATATATTTGACCTAGTCACTGTGCCAGCTGCACCACTGAAAAATAATTGTGAATATGCATCTGTGAAATTTTGTCAGTATGCTTTCATACTTGGGAATGTTGAGTATGTTTTTGGAGTGATAAAAGTTCACAAAATACTTTTTTCATATGACATTTGTTTTAGCACAACTACCGGTACACTATATTGTTAAGATTCGCCATTAATTTGCCCCATGCAAGCCCCCAAAAGCTGTAGAATTAGAATATGCCAGATCTATTCGCTTGCCAAACTAGCCTCTAGTTTCATTTGCGTTAGTTTATGCATATGTTAGTAATTTTCTTGCATGGTTGTGTAGGTTTTTTGTTTTTAGTTGTAATTGTGTTTAGTTTGTGGGTAGTTTGCACCAGTCAAAAGATGGTTGGGACGATCATCTCTGAATGACCTACAATGTAACTAGCAGAATATTAAACCCTACTCAACTTAACTAAGAAAGCTGGCACTTTCGTGTAGGTTTGTACTCCCTTGAGTGCTTTCGTGTTTTATGTGAGATGTTATCAAGACAGTCTACTCAATTTTGACAAGGTTTCAATTTTTAAGTACCAATAGTTGTGTTTCGTTACATAACTCATTGTCAACATTTAAATTGCACCTCAGACTACTATGCACGAGAAACTGCCCATCTCTCTTGTCTATTTGTTCATCCAGTTTTTCGTATGCTGCACGTCCGTCTTTTTGTTGTTTTTTTTTGTTTTTGTAAGGTGTTCTAGCAGTCTTCTGACATTATGCCACCATAATGATATTCATTTGCTAACTAACTCACGCAGTGTGTGATTGGTGCGTTGATAGTGTGTGTATGTGTAATGTATGTCTGCCACAGTGTGTGTTAGCCCTGTGTGATTGTATATAGCTACATGTAAGGCAGAGAAGGCTCAGATTTATTTCTTTAAAAACTATAACTGTGGGCCGCTATTTGAATGCTAAAATGCCGTAAAACTTATCCATATGCCGGCACAATATGTGCTGCCCAGAAGATCGTACGACTGGTGGGATGTCAAGCATTAATGAATGAATGAGTCAATCAGTTTATTGATTATGTGTCATCGTGCGTGTATTTTGCTGTGTAAATTGTCCTGATGTTGCTGTGATCATTGCTGCAGCACTGTCATAAACTGTTGATTTATTTTATTTTAGTTATTTGCTTCTTTATTGTATCATTTTATGATGAATTCCCTTCCACAATACGTCCTGGTACTTAACGATGGTAATGCAATATTAACGATTTTTACATGAATCTAGTTGCTCACCGTTTTACTGTCAGCAAGTGTACGATGATAATTGATGACGAACAACACAAAGATGTTAATTGTTAAACGTCTCTAGTGGAGTTATTATATCATAGAAAGTTTTCCTCTGCAGCTGAGTTTCTTTGTGGTTTTGCTTTGTGCGTCGTTTAAGCTGTTCTTGTTGTATTTTTCGGATAGTTTGCTTGTTTGTAGAGCGCTTTATCTATTAGCAATTTACGATTTCTGTTTTGTCGAAAATCAAAATCTTCTCTATCGATGGCTAGTTCAAAGTGTTTCAGTCTGTCTGTACCGACTAATTGGCTGATGCAGTCGTTGTCTGTTTTGATGTGTGCCTTGTGTGTTAGCCTACTGACTGTTTGCAATTAGTGATATTTTGTGTTCTAAATGTTACTATAGTTCTATTTGTCATCTGGGTAGCTCCTGGAACTACAGCTAAGTTGTAGGCATTAAATTGGACTATATTTAAACCGTGTTTTATTGTAGTTTCTTGCTATTCTTGCAATACTTTTAGTATGTTTCTGTGTTTATTTAAATGTTTTTTTAGTATTTTAGCATGGCATGAGCATATCTGTTACGCTTGTCTTACTGACATTGTTTCTCCACTGTTTTTGTAGATTCTGTTCAGCTAACAAAGTGTAGGCCTACATGTAAATTATTGAGTTAGATAGGCACCATTGATGTCTGCATGTGGTAGGCCTATTATGAACTTTCCAACCGACCTTGTGAAGCATATGTTAGTCACACTGTCTAGCACTGTACATTTATTTGCCTACCATTGTTTTTCTTGCTTTTACCGTTCATACTGTGTTATTGTTGATGGAAACTCATGCACGTTTGCCGTATAAAAATCAACTGTAGCTGATTGTACGAGTTCGACATATCGTGGCATATGCAAGAAAGTTACATTGACTGATTTCTTAAACCGCTGTGCTTTGTACGACTGTATGACTAGCTCGTTGTGATGGCTTGGTCTTTCTGCTGTCATTACTAATAAACTAAACTATTTCAGGCATGATAGCCGCTGTCTACGTGCTCAAAGTGTCGTGAAACTAACTATCCATCCATCCCGTTTAACGTCATGTAAACTCCACTATGTTTAGCTGGCTTCAAATGCCGACATAGCTAATATTTGCATTACTTGCGTCAGAACAGATGATTATGGAACGTCTGATTATGTCAAACAAAGACGAGCTTGAACTTAACTTACCTCTTGACTTTTCTAACATTTACGTCCGTCCGTCTGTCGTCTGTATGTAACGTTATGTATTGTGGCTAAACGGTGCGTCCTAGAGCAAAAGTTACTATTGACAGCCTATAGGAAGTCGTAAATTGAGAAATCGATTGGTACCAAAATGAATACCTCTTGGCCTTTGTTTAGAAGCCTTGGTTCCAAAGGACCATCAATAGGAAATGGCCTATGGGGAATAGAATGGTTACGTGACCGATGACGTCACGTGACCCTGAAAGGTCAAATCGTGACCCCAATACGCTTAGAGTAAAATATCTTTAAAACAGCTGGAGATGCTGTTTAGCAACAATCACTAATTGTTAGTCTGCAATGAGGCAGTACGGTCGGCTATCCTAGCGACAGCTTGGCTTCTTGTTCACTTATTATGCGGTCCTGATTCTAGGAGGCCACGTCAGTCCGTCCGTTTTCGTATCTGTATGGCGTGGCTGCCTCCAACTTCAAACGATATGCCCCCAGAAAGGTCAACATTGTTGTGAAAGTTTGTTAGTCATGTCAGCTGCATCTGGCTGACGACCTTTGAGAACATAAAGCCACGGTATGGTTAGAGAAGAAATAGACATAATGCCCGAACGAATATAGGAAGTTTAAGCTTTGATGATAGCGATCAAGCATTCTAAAAGCGTAAGCTTGAAGGTCAAGGCTGACCTCATGAAACCTAGGAACGAAATACACCATTTTTGTCGAACGCGTGGTCATATACCGTCTTCATATCTGACATTCACGTGTACCCATGAAATATCGCATAATTACACAGTTCAAAAGTCAAGTTCACAAGGCCTAGAATAGCATTAATACGATACGATAAGAGACTGACTGATAACGTAGACTGAAGCACACGTAAGTACCAAAAGCCAAAAATATATATAACAAGAAAGCTGTGCTATCGCAAAGATGACCGCGCGATGCGCGCTATATAAGTAGATCGTGAGTCGTTGCGGAGATATGGCCATTCGAAATTATTTGTTCGAATCGAAAATAGCGCCATTAGATCCGCCGTCCCCGAAAACCCCAACCTAGAACAAAACATGAAGTGGATCGGACGACCGGTTGCGGAGATATCGCCACTTGAAATTTTTCCAACATGGCGGTGGCCGCCATCTTGGATTTGTTCGAACTGTAAATAG
>Ga0056129_1000352_pt1 | contig 11375 bp, 7 predicted proteins | sample WorMetLIZISLAND1_FD_71118 | JGI IMG/M metagenome (GOLD analysis project Ga0056129, IMG submission 71118) | Marine gutless worms symbiont microbial communities from Max Planck institute for Marine Microbiology, Germany - Olavius loisae LIZARD... ...
ATATCATGATGTGTATGCTAGATTTGCTACATTGTGTTCTGGATGACTCTTACTCTTGATGTGTTGTGCCGGACTATGTTACAATTTTTTTTCTCTTTGTATACATGTAGTCTGTCTCCTTCTGCCTTTTTTTATATTTGCTACCTTATGGTGAATAAACATATATATAGTTATGTTTTTCGTGTGACATTAACATTAACAGCTATTAAGAGACTGGAAGAAACTATTTTTTCATTCTGTTCAAAGGTCTTGTGCCAAAGACATGTGAAGAGCTTTTCCGTGGAATACAGCAGCAGAAGAAGAAACAGAATGATGTGTCATATGAAGTAAGTCGTGCCACTTTAATTGGGATTGCTCTGAAAGTAGGTTGATAATTGAGATTGTATGACATTTGTTTTGTCACTAGTGCAAGACTTTATCTTGCGTAATTATTAGTGCTATTCCTTACTGCGTGGTGCTGCTGCTCTTCCTTATACTGACAGTTACAAATACCTGGGACAGTTGATTGATGTTATGTTATCTGATGATCCAGGTTTGATGAAACAAACATCAGCTCTCTATACTCGTGCTGACGTTATTATCCAGAAGTTTTCCACTGCGTCCCTACACACAGAATTGATGTTATTTAAAACATACTGTACTCCAGTATATGTTTGCCAGCTTTGGTGTTATATGTTTCAGTATTTATACCGTAAACTGGATGTTGCATATAATGAAGCATTTCGGCAGCTTCTAGCTGCTGCTAAAGACCTTTGTTGCTTGCTGTATTGACAACTTGCATTTCTTTAATAATCAGAACACATTCAGCTTTAGTGTCAGAGCATTTTGTGATATATTTCATCATTTCTTAGGACATTTATCTTCTAATTACTTTTTGACTTTACAGAGTAAATTCGAGGGAAATTTGAAACTGCATGTGATAGATTCCCTATCAACAGTATGATGGCATGCAATTGCAAGTGTATTTACAGATGCTTGTGTTCATAACTTAGCATTTTATCTTCACTTATTTAATCAGTGTTTGCTGGAACGTCTTGCATGTGCCTGATGACAGGTGCAGTTCAGTATGATTGAAATTTACAACGAAAAAGTCCGCGACCTTCTTGGTGCAACTAAAGCGCCTGAGGGAGGCATGCAGGTCAGAGAAGATACCAAAAGAGGTTTATTTTACGGTAATTATACATCAGTCTTGAAGTCATATATACACATTACACTGATTGTCAGTAATCTGTTGCTTTAATTTAAAGGCCTTATATCAATCTTGCATGAGATTCATACAAAGAGTAGCTGTTAAACTTTCACAGTTAAAATTCATCAATTATGACAAAAAATATTTCTATACCTTGACATTTCGACTTCCGCCGGAAGACTTTATCAGAAGAATGAAAAACATCATTTCTTTATCCGGTTCTTGTAACAGTAAGTAGTAAGTAGTAGATGTGCCAAGAAAACAGTCATACATATGACTGAGTTGGTAGCTGCCCTCCTCACGGTTCATGGACGTGGATCGTCTCCTTGATCCATCTGGTGGGTCTGTCTGGTTCCGTAGCTGTTAAACTGTTTCGTATGTTTATCATGTTGTCTAAACCCTTTATGTAAGGGCTGCTGCCTTGTAGCTTGTACATGTGTGTGTGTTTGCGGTCAGCTGTTGATGGCAGCTGTTTGCTGCTGTTTGTTCTGTGCGTAGTTGTTGGAATGACGTCAGTTGCCGTTGATAGTTTCGATGACATTGAGCAGTGGATTGACCAGGGCAACAAGAAACGTTCAATCGCTGCAACAAAGATGAATGAGACAAGCAGGTGTCAATCACTCTGCCAATAATATCGTCGTTTCTTATTACTGCAGTTGCAGCTTTGTGTAGAAAACAATTAGCATTTCGTTAAATTTGTAAGTCATTAGTTAATTTGAGGCAAGTATGCAGACTAAACTGAGCCGTATAGATTTTCTGGGTCGTGTTAAAAAGAATATAGAGATCGTCAGAGAAACTGTCTCATTGTAGAATTAATTGCAAAGGATCGTGTAGATACGCTTTGGATGAAAGGACGAGTCTGATATTACAGCGGAGACATGCAAATGAAAAAATATATATTACATTTACTTTTAGATAGATGATATTTGTCAGGTTTATAAACATGGTATTAACTGCCAGTCATTCTCCCAGCTTTGCCCAAGACAAGTGCTCTTTTCATGGCATTATTTGCTCTCTGAATTCAAATAAAGTTCATCATTTCAGTGTGGTGCTGTCTGGCAAATGACTTTGAAACGAAATGCTGCTGTTACATTGCCATTGTGAATATTGTTAGGAATCTGTGAGACTCATTTCAATTCCTTTTTGTTTAGGATGAGTCAACTTAAGTTATATGGATGTCAGCTGCACACACAACATTTTCCAAAGTGTTTCACTGTTGTAAAAAATACTGTATACTCTTTATCCTAGGACACTAAGTGAGTAGGAATACTTTTATAGCCCAGTTAGCACAGGTCACACTGCACTGTGGCCCCATACACCAAATAAAAATGTCTTAAGTGAACCCCAGAACTGTCTATTATGACAAGCTTGGTTTCTTCAACTACCGCGCTATATAAATCTTCCTATTGATTGATTGATTGATTGACTGATTGATGTGTGGTGTAGAAGCTGTCTATGTGAATTGTGTTTGATAGTCGAGCACATACGATTGTGACAGTGATGTTCACTCAGAACCAAAGGAAAGAAAACACCTCCATGCAATCAACCATCCACCTCGTTGATCTGGCCGGCAGGTTACTTCAGTTTGTCACCAGCTGTATTAGAAAATTATTATGCTTATTTTGTGTGCATTATTTTTGTAATTGTGTTTTTAATTATTCACTTATCAATAAACATTATTCATATATCAATAGACCTATAACATGTGGTAATAGATTCATTATGCCCAACAACTTTGGTACAGAGGATTTTGTCTGGTTTGTACATCTATTCGTCTATGTTCAAGACAACTCACAAAGTCCTAGTTATATTTTGATGAAACTTAGTTGGTAGATATTGTCCTTGAGAATAGGTATCCAAGGCTGCAAAATTTTCTGTTGAAAACTCAATGTTGGGTTACGTTACAACAGAACAAACAAATGTAGCACTGTAATACTTCATGGCAGGGAGCAGGTTTTTAGCAGTCAAATGCACCCCTAATTCAAAGTGGTGTGACCTCAGAACTCAGATTTTTGTGATCCAGAATTGCTGTGCTTCAGCTGCACAAAGCAATGAATTCAGTGGGTCAACCCCTTCCCCACCGTCGGTAGATGCGGGTTTCAAAGTGAAATTTTATCAGATAAAATTTCACTTTGAAACCCGCATCCACCGACGGTGGGGAAGGGGTTGATTTATAGCTGAGGATTGCCTGTCATAGTTGGCAGGATTTGTGTGGCCCCTTTGTAAGGACTTGTTGTTGCTTAGTGTGTGAGAATCACGTCTGTCAGGTGGCAGGTAACAAACACTGTGTGATCCCATATGACAAGTGGCATCATGTGCGCATTTGAGGTTTGTTAATGTATATGCGCTATACAAATTGACGTATACTTTACTTTACTTTACTTACTTAATATCTGTACTGGCAATTTGTTCTGGTGCTGATAACGTGCAGCGAGAGACAGTCACAGTCTGAAACAACTGGCGACCGTTTCAAAGAAGCCACAAATATCAATCAGTCTCTGTCTACACTGGGAAACGTTATTTCTGGTATGTATATATACTTAATGTCAGACTATTTTTTGATAACCATTTCTGATGACAGGTATAACAAAGAATTGACATGTTGGGTTAGATAGACTTTTGTATCACAGCGGGACCACGTTTTACTTACTTATTTACTTGCGTACAAATGGTGTTACTAGTTACAAAATTTTATTAGCAGTTGCCATTTGTTCAAAGAAAGTTAACTGCTGCTCTGGAGTATTTTACAATCAGCTGATGTTGTGTAATATCCTTGCTGCATATAAACATTATTTCTTAAGTTACTCATGTTGAAACTTACGAGTGATTGTGGATTAAATTGTTTTTGCTGTTCAATGTAGCTTTGGTGGAGTCTGCAAAGTCTGCCAAAGTTAATGGTAAATATCACTGTTATTTGCTTGATAATTGAGCATTTGTAGCATTTTGTAATACTGCAGAGTGTATGGAGCCAATGTAGCAGTTATTATACTTGCAGTATGGAGTTGCATTGTCTAATTTTTATCAGTGTATGCCAAAAACTACAACATTTAAGTGGCACATTTTGATGCTTGATTTCCATCAAATATACACTATTGTACATAATGCTATGAAGTTAAAAATTGTAATGTGGCAAATGGTGCCTCCACATGCAGAATAATGATGTGAGACGGACAACCAAGCAACTGCACCTTTCAGATATTGTCCAAACATGGTATCTCCCTGTTCTGTCACAGTGTGAAACACATGAAACAGATGCCAAGAAGATCATAACAGCTTCCCCTTGAAGAACTGGAAGAGAGCACCGGGATATCACATGGATGAAGATTATCCATAGTATTCGATGGGATCTGAAATCCAACAACCTCTTTCTGAATGAAGCAATTGACATGGCTCAGAATCGTCCACTCTGGAGACTGATGTCTACATCTGGCACTATGCGCTCCAAGTGGTGCATGCCAGAAATGGATGAATGATGGCAAATGGAAACTGCTGTGCAGCATTCTCTAATCACTTGAGTTGCTGCACAGCTTAGAGGAAACATTGGTTGTTGTCTGATTTGTTCTCCTGGAAACTCAATAACATTGTAGAGATCGTGTGTTTCATTGACTTGCTGTCTTTAATGTTGCAGTTCCGTATCGAAATTCAGTGCTAACAAAATTACTGAAGAATGCACTTGGTGGCAATAGTAAAACTATTATGGTCAGTTTCTTTCATCCTTGATGTATATCTGTAAGTACCTGTAAACAGAGTTGTCAGCTTTGTAATTTAATAACATTGTTTCACAGCTGTTGTATTTCACTACAGAATAAAGATTCCTTGACCAGTATTAGTATCCTTCCATTGTTTTGATATTCTCAGTGACCCTAGGAAATACGTCTCAAATGTAAATCGTTGTTAAAACTCTGAGACCATGTAATGTACATTATGACAAGTGTTTTGAATTTTTTTATATGAGACAAAAGTATGAGAAAGTTGTTAAGCCACAAAATTGGTGGCGGGCTGCCACAGAAAAGCCATAAGTCCACCTTGCTGGCAGTTAGAAATCACATAGTGAAATCGTTCATTTAGCAAACAAATGTAGACTATTGTTATGTAAAGTGGGAGAAATTTGTGGCTATATATTAGATAGAGAAATGATGATGTCACATTGTGTCATAAGCATGTGCCATGCATTTGTGTTGTAATTTTTTTCTTTGAATTCATTGGCGTCATGCAGGCAAACTACAGGTAATAGTGGTGAGAATTTGGCATTGTAATTTGTTTTCAAAATAAGTTTTATTTATTCATCAACTTCAGATTACTGTATGCCATTTTAACCCACAAAATCATTTAATCAAACCTGAACCTAAGTTAGTTTGCTATTGTATTATTAACAGGCAAATGAGTTTTCCAGTATGGTGATAATTTCAAGTGAATATCACTAGATTATACGACACACATTGATATAATATATATAATGCATGTGAGGCATAATTATAGCTTGTCTTTCTGTCTCTGTACTGTTTGACTTCTATATGTTGGATTGTGTGTAGATCGCAGCTATTAGTCCTGATGCAGAGAACTATGAACAGACTCTCTCCTCTTTGAGATACGGTTCATGTTTCAGCTCATTACTCGTCCATTTTCTCATTCCTGAATAACTGACTCATCTGATATTTGTGCAGCTTATGGTATTGTGCTGAAATTTGTTCTGATTTGATTTGATGGCATGATGCTTCATGCTTTCATCATATGCTGGCTGTCCAATATCTTTTAATTTATCTGGATGAACACTGACAGTAATTGTATTATGACTTCCTTGATGAAATATGTTATAATTGTCATCACCTTTTATTTCTGTAGCATCGTTGGGATGTTTCACCTGCACAACAATGCTGAAAGGTGGTCTACGACATGTGACCAAACATAATATTAAATGATAGGCTAAAAATGAAAATCTATGAGAGTCTCATGGTCTGGGAAGGCAAACTGAAGGCAACAGCAATCTGTTGTGGCAAGAATTTGTGGAACTGTGCAACCAGACAGTAACAGTTATAATCAGTTATGTGACTACTGGAACATGATATGCTGATATTCCTTATAACAAGAACAAGTTGTAACTTGTAATAGCTCAAAACCCAGCCCCATCATCAGGCAGACTAAGCAGACAGTGGCCTGTTATCTGTGGCATTTATATGTAATATTACACCTTGTGTGTAATTGAATGTGGCAGCATGCGATCTGGCCTTGATCAGGTATAGAAGGCTAGAGCCAGCAGTGCTGGACAGGAGTCAACCGGATTGTCTGCGAACTGCCGTATTTTACATAGATCGATTTTCAGTACTGGTAGATGTGAGTCGCAGCTGATATTTGTTGTCATGCTGCAGCTGATCGTGTGAAGCAGATCAAGACCGATGCTCGAGTCAACCACATTCAGACCGACAAACTCATCGCTGCTCTCATTGCTGAGAAAGAGAAGTTGTTGAGAGATCTTGAAGCTGCTAACAGAGGTGGAACGTGTGCTGACGGGCTGACTAACGACGGTGATTACATTTTCTGCAGTAAACAGAGTTTGTAGAACAGACTGCACTAGTGAGTGTTGGCTGTGTCTTAGCAGCATTCATTGTTTACAAGCTCAGATGGTGGACTTACGCCATGGCATTCTGGGATTTATTTGTGCCAAAACCTCCATGATATGACTGATGTCCAGAAGGGTATCTAACACTGCATCTCTGACCTTTTAACACAGAAGGACAAGTTGAATATTCATGACCACAATCCACAAGACTACATAACGTTAAGAGGTGTTTCAGTCTGTGATCTTTTGTTTCCAGTATAATCTATCTTGACTACCATCCTGTCAGTAAAGAGAGAGTTCGTGAGCAGGATTACATGAACACGAGGTTTTATTTCGGAGGCAAGTCTTGCCAGAAAACCAGTTCTACTGCTACTGTGGAAGTTGGTAAGTACCAGAAAGTTTTTTAGCAGTAATAAAACAGCGTAGTTGAACTGCAGAAATTTGAACACAGCAAACAGCAGAATTATTCCTTTTATTAAACATCGGCAAAAATTGTGGAAAATTTGTCCCTGGAAGGACTCTACTGCATATCAACAGTTTCACATTCAGGAAGTCGTTCTTGACTTTGGCATTGTAATGATGATGAACGACTGATGCAAAGTCTGATTTGATAGTGGAGATTACGTGTTGTCGTGACATTGTGTAGAAATCGGACGACTAAAAGCAGAGCAGGAGTTCGAAGTAAGTGTCTGCTGCTTGGATCTTGATGATAATCACTGGTCGATAACATATGTCATTGTTTGTGTCAAGTTGCTGAATATTTGCTAAATGTTTGTCTTTGTCTTTTATGTTTCGTCTGCTTCTTATGAGCCAAGTGCCTGAAATAAAATCTAATGAGTGAGTGAGTGAGTGAGTGAGTGAGTGAGTGAATGAATGAATGACGGAAGGAAAAAAGGAAGGAACGAAGGAACGAAGGAACGAACGATATTCCAGAGGGTTTCAAGACTTGGTGACGTAGTACACACACTTTGTGCTCACTCTATTTTTTGCTTGCATTTGTTGGGATTGTTGTTTTTAATATTCAATTTTACTTCTTCATCTGTATTACTTGACATGACAATATTTGACAGTCAGATGTAAGGTTACATCAACTCTTATACTGTTCTCAACAATTTTTAAGAGGTTTTGACTGCTGATTACACTGAGGATGCAGTTGAGTGAATTACTCTGTCTTTAGCACTGCCTGTATTAAAGGTAAGGTACAATAACAGTGAACAATCCGAGGATTAAATTATATGACAAATTGCTAAGTAAGTAAGTAAATCATATGTGTGACATCAGGGTCTGGGCAGAGTCTGGAGTATTATGCTAGGTGATGGAATTAATGCATTCATTTAATAAGAAGCCTGGTCAGAGTGTCTGTCTTTTTCTTCCATGTTTAACACAGGCTTGTATGCAGGCAATTTACGGTTACCAAACAGTAAATTCACTTGACATAATATGCTGTCTGTGTAAGTTTTAACAGGAGCATCCATTGTTTTGTGTTTCAGGTGATTTAACCCATTGTTACCTTTGTGAGTCATTGATGATGCTAGGAAGTGCATCTTGTGATACTTCAGCGTTGCACATGGCCTGTCTGAGTAACTGAATGACTGAATGATTAAAAGTGTCTTTGCTTCATGTTAAAACTAGCAACATGTATATAAGTTTTTTTCATAAAACAAGTATGTACAATTTACACTTACAGCTGCAGCGGTACAGAGAGCAGATGGCTGACATGGAGAAAGCGTGGGAGAAGCGACTGGCTGAAGCTCGTAGAGACAACGAGGTGTTGATCAATTCTCTCTAATGTGCTGACACTGTTCATTGTATATGTGCACTTTTGAGTACTTGTAATAACATCTTTAGTATGTGATGCAACAAATACTGGTAGCTGGTAGTGATGGTTAGTAACATCGTCTTAGCCTGTTCTGATTTGTTAATCATTGTTAATTAAGTTGAGTGCTTGCTGCAGCAGGTCAGTCAGTTTTGCATTTCCCTCCATGTGATGCTTTTAATTCATAATACTGCGATACTGTTCTGATATTAACATGTATTTTGTTATTGTTGTGAATTAGGAAAGAATAGGTAGAGAAAAGAAAGAGAAGGAAGAGGCTAAAAAGATTCCACATCTGAGTAACTTAAACGAGGACGCTGGATTGACGGGCAAACTACAGCATCTTTGTCTGCCAGGTCAGCATTCTTCAACACCTCAACGGACACCACTGTTTCTAAGCTAATGTTAGACACACGTACAGGCAGACCACTGTCATGAGGATATCATAGTCTACTACAAAGGCAGGCACAGAAGCATTGAGCTGTGTTGATACTGTACATTTCACTGAAAGTCGTTGTTTTCGTCGAAGAAATGCATTTTGTTATTTGCTGCTGCTAGTTTTATTACTTCAGTGCCTTAGCATGCTGATGCTACTGGTTGGACACAGACGGGGAATCTTGCCTGTACAAATACCACTGTAGTAGTCCGAAATGATTTCCCGGGAAACATTTGGAAACATGAAGAATCTGGAAAACAGTTACATGCTGAGTTGATTTCCATTAGCATTTTGATATCAGCCTTTTCAAAAAGTTCTGCTGTGTCACACTTATCAATCGTAAAATGTAATATGCGATTCAAAAGCCGATAATTTTCTGTCGTTTTCTTTTTGTTTTTTGACCATTTTTGCTGTATATTTTGTTATTTGTCACTGTTGATGTACACTTTGTTTTCAACTACATTTGCTTTTTGTGTTTAGACAGTGTTGATTTAAATTGTTATGATAAAACAGGAACTTTGTCAGTTGGCAAGGAAGATGCGGCTGTTACATTGCATGGTCCTGGAATTGTGTCAAGACATGCTGAAATTGTCAACAACAGAGGCGATGTAACTTTAGTCCCACGTGATGGTGCAGTTCTACATAATGGAAAGCTGTTACAGAATCCAGTCAAACTTCATCATGGTGACAGGTAGGCTTTTTACCTAGCAGCATGTCATGTGCACACTAGGTATATATTGTCGTAATTGTAATTTTGTTTGTTTTGGTTTGCTATGTGTCACACTTATACATTACCATAAAACAGTTTAACATGTTCAACTTTCTTCACCACAACATAGTATTATGATTATTTTAGTATCTTTTGCACTAATCGTGGATATGAGCATTAGACACAAGTCGGATGTAGAAAGTTCACGATTTTGACCTGTTTTTGTTGTATCTTGCAAAGACGAAGAACAACACAAACCATGTTATGGCCCATTTTCGCGACAGTCTTAGTGAGCTGACATCAGAAAACTGTCAAACATTAACCCAGTCCACTGTCATGTTTGATCTTACCTTCAACATAAGCACTCATGACTATTCCACTGATTCCAGCAGGACCCAAGTCTACCTCTGGAGTCTAATACCTGGAGGAACCTTGGTACATACAGTCAACAGACAAATGAAGAACCCATACCTGCCTCACACACTGCCTTTACTCTTGCCAGTTCTGAGGCCTTTGGTTAGTCACATCTCTCACTGAGTCAATGGTCTGTATCACATGAGAGTGAAGTTAAGCCTGTGAACACCAAGATTTTTCATGCCAGATAGCTTTCCTGCCTCAACTCTTCCAATAAACCAGGCTTGGAACCAGCACACAATACGTTCTTTCTTTCTACAAACCTTGATTGAAGGCACGTATGGACATAATTAAGATAGCAAGTTATATGTTATCTATTATGTGGTGACATTGAGGGATTTTGAAGATTATTTTAACGACTGGAAATTCGGGCCAATATCACGAAAATTTATATCATCTACACTAATTGAAGTGATTGTAAGTCATGTGTGAACTACTGTTTGTGGAAATTTCTCAAGCATTTCCTAGATAGAACCATTGTGGCCCAGTTTAACCCATGATGAACATTGGTTAAAGTAGTTTGTTGCGCCAAACCTTAAAGTTTATGACGCTTTACACTTGTTCTGCTTAGAATACGTTTTGGCTCCAACAATCTTTATATATTTTGTAACCCGTCGGTGGCTGAGGAAGCACGTCGACAACACAAAAACATCACATTCTTCACGTATGAAGATGCTCAGGAAGAGATTGCAAGGAACTCAGGCCTTGACTTCAGTAATGGTAATGGTTTATCAGTGTGTGTTTTGAAGATTCAATATTTTATTAACACAAGTGTAGCAGGATGCAGTATAAGCTACTTTGCATTGTGGGTCTTTTCTGTCTCATCCAGTTGTCGTCAGTGACAACTGATGATACGGCAAGCATCGGGCTTAGTTTCCAGCATAGTTGTCACCATTTCGTACCATAGATTAGTGTGCTGCTTTCAGCCTCCCTTAGCATATCAGTTGAACCAGACAGTTCAGGTATTTTGTTATACATTTTGATGATGAAGTTTCAAATGTGTGCAGGTGTAACAAAATTTGAATGCTAGAATTTGTGACATTTTTGCGGAGATATACATTTTTTGAGTTCTTTCTGAGTTTTAAGCTAATATTTGCTGTTACTGACGCAATGCTCTGGTTTCTAGTGTTTCAATAATAGTACACTGTGAGTCAAAAAAACTGTGCCACTTTTATTTTTACTGTAACTTTGGCAAATGTTGGTCGATTTTTAAAATTCTTTCAATTTCGGAATCAGAAAGAAATGGCTCATAAC
>Ga0056129_1000353_pt1 | contig 11370 bp, 6 predicted proteins | sample WorMetLIZISLAND1_FD_71118 | JGI IMG/M metagenome (GOLD analysis project Ga0056129, IMG submission 71118) | Marine gutless worms symbiont microbial communities from Max Planck institute for Marine Microbiology, Germany - Olavius loisae LIZARD... ...
CTAGCAGACGCGAACGGCGGGTAACTGGACGTTTCGCTCCTTCGTAAGTTCGCCCCGTTGGACGTATTCAACGTTTCCTCAACATTTCCTCCACATTTCCTGCTTATTCAGTTAAAACCCGAGCATGTATTTCGGCGCGATGCGCGCGGTGGCGCGGTGCGGTATTTCGTGACACCCGAAAAAAAACTTGTACCAGATTGACCGACGCACGTGCAAGTTTCTTGTATAAGACGACTTGCACAAGTTTCTGGTGCAAGTTTCTTGAGCATGTGTCGTCAGCATTACAGTACCGTCTGCCTCATCATTGTCGTTACATGCTCGTAGTATTATCGACAATGACAACAGTAGCGATGTGTTTTCGAGACATCCTCGTGCCTTTGAAGTGAACTGGTGTTGAATCGTTTGTGATTTGCTCTTACAGTAACTATGACGACGTTTATACGTTTTGGTTAAGTGACAGCCGGGATTAGACTCAGTGACTCAGCACTGTTTACATTTATTCAGTTGACTATTTTCCCGAAATAATGATGTTCTAGACCATGCACTGCACGTATTTTTTGTTTGTTTTCGTTTGTTAGCGGTCGTGACTCACTGCTGACCCACAATGGATCAGCATGGTGATGATCAGGACTCTCTGATGGATACCGAGGGCAGCTGGGATGCCAATGACGACAGTTCCGTGTATTCACCAGCCTCCGCATCTTCATCCAGCTACTACATCCCTGCCAGTGTCGACGGTGCATCCGTCAGTGGCAGCTCAAAGTCGGGAAGAAAAACCAAAGAAGATAAAATCTGTGGTGTGTGTGGGGACAGAGCGCTCGGATACAACTTTGACGCAATTTCGTGCGAGTCCTGTAAAGCTTTCTTTCGACGCAATGCTTTCAAAGGAGTGGTAAGCAACATAGCTCTTTACTGTGTGTTGTCAGCTATGCTAAGTGTGATAATAGGTATACCGCTGACTGTCTATCTGTCCATTCGTCCATCCGTCATGTTGTGGTATGATTTCAAACAACAATGGGCCTACAGTTTTCATCAAATGGTAGTCCAAAGACTCTAGTTTTTGTGACCTTCTGGTATGAATAAGTCTTTATATGTTAATAAATCTAACACTTAATTACTATGGAAACTGCCAGAATTGTGGTTACAGTTTTGGATGGTTTTGCCAAAAAATGCAGTTCTAGTTTACAAACCAAACTTCAGTTCAATGTCATTCTAATAAGCATTTACTGTACGTGATGGCTAGGGATTATATCGTAGCAAAAAATCCATATCGATTATCCTGCAATCTGATATCTGAGGCAGGCATTGCATCTCAGCCCAGTGACTGAGTGAAGCGGCTGCGGTGCGTGGGCGGTGGCTGGTATTGCGTACTGTGTGTTGATTGATTCCCGTGATGACAACGTACGCGGCACGTGCTGCCCGCTAGATGGCGATGACGCACGTTCACATGATATCGTTGACACGGCTTACTGTACAATATCGTAGCCTGCCGCGGCTGGCGATCGATATCGCGATATCGGCTTATCGATATAATCCCTAGTGATGGCCTTGAAGTATCTGTCAGCAACACTGCCTTCACTTGAACATAAAAATAAAAAATATACTTGTGTGCTATGTGTGTTAAATGAAAATATGGTGATGGGTGTGTAATTGCATTTATTTACTTGCAATATTATACTGTGATTTATTTCAATGTGTTTTTAATTTTTTACACACTTAAATGCTAGACGTTATATTTAAAATGTGTGCTATATCACATGCTGTTTTTGTTGTGAAATTGTTCGTAGGACTATTTTAAGTGCCCATACGATGAACGCTGCCGAATGGATACTTCAAATCGGCGATTTTGCAAGCGTTGCCGACTAAAGAAGTGCTTTGAGATTGGGATGCGGAAAGAGTATATACTTACAGAAGAAGAGAAGCTACGGAAGCGGCAGAAAATCGAAGAAAATCGCATTCGTAAAACATCCGTCACATCCGAAGACTCCGTCACACATGCACAGTTAGTATGATCAGCTTGTATTTGTTGTGTACAGTGTGTAACAGACTATGGTGTGCTAACAACCAGTACTGGTAGTCATATATCTGATACATGTAACATTCCATATTTATACAACATGTAAAGTTGTTCATCACTGTGTGTTAAACATCAACAATTATTCTGTTGCGTGTTATTATCAGGTCGACTTCCGAGTCGATCTAATAAAGTCGGTCTCAGTAACCATACGTCACTATGTCCATCCACAAAGTTTTCCCGATTTCAACAAAATTTGATGTGTAGATAGAAGTCGATTATTGATACACGATGGTACTGGTATGCCATATGAACCGATCCAAGGTCAAGGTCACAGAGCCAAAAGTTTCTAAAATGGTTGATTTCATAATCTGTCTCCTCCGCCGATATGCATGTAATCAAAAGACTCGTGGTGAATTATGATACTCCAAGACAATATCTAAATTTTAACTGGACAGATTCTTGATATTCTTGCCTGTTCTGTGGCATGTAACCTTCCAGCTTAGGATGTTCCACCTTCAGCTGACGAATTTTACCTCATACGAGGAGTCGACCAGCAGTCCCATACACGGCTTATTTATTTTAGATTTATTAGCCCTGACAAAGTTGGAGGATTATGCAGTTGGTTTAGTTATTTATTTATCCATTCGTTCGTACCTTAGTACACATTATAACTCCAAAAGTAGTTGATGGATTTTGATGAAATTTTTAAGATAAGTTTATATTGATTGACCTCAAAAGAAACTGATTTCATTTTGGGCCCCCAACACCCTTGGAGTGGGTCTCTAACATGGGCAATATTTTTGAATGACAATTTAACCCAAGGTGACATTGCCACAGAGCAACCAAATTAGCACAATCAGCCGAGGGGAAGTCAAGTCATATAAGCTATGTCAACAGTGGACAGCACTTCGTTTATTACTGCATATAGTCCATATTAAGCTGTTACTAGAATGAGCAGAAACCTGACTAACCATGACGTATTATATAGAAGTTGTATATTATTTTCTAAGGGGCTATAGATACACATTTTTGATGATGTGATATAGAGATATGCTTTGGCAAATATTCTTGCTGCTCTCTCTCTCTCCTTCAGGCTGTGGATCCCTCAGGTGAGGGGTCAGCCACACGGGTTCTCCTTCTCCATTCAGCTCGATCCTTGGCATCCTCCACGTTGAGCTGCAGGTCCTCCATGTTGTGCTTGACGACGTCGATCCATCTCTTTCTCTGTCTTCCTCTGCTCCGTTGTCTACCCACGTTTGCCTCCAAGATCCGCTTGACACAATCATCCTCTTCTCGCCGTTGTATATGCCCATACCATCTCAGCCTGGCCTCCTGTACCTTATCCGTGATACACGCTACTCCAAGGATGCGACGGATGTCATCATTTCTTTTCCTGTCTCTCAAGGTAAGACCAAGGATCCATAGTAACATTCTCATTTCAGTTCTCTCCAAGCGTTCCTCTTCCCGCCTTCTCAGTGTCCATGCCTCTGAACCATAGATCAGTACTGGCCTTACCATTGTTCTGTATACTTTTCCAAATATTCTTGCTGCTGATTACTTACAAAAGTGGGACACCTGCATAACTGTCCCATGGGTTGTTAACGATAGCTGGATTCTTGCTTAATATGTGATGTGTATACAATGAATGAAAATACATTGCAGTTTGCAGTGGCTGTTTGGTTGTTGATGGTTTCAGACAGTGTGGAGAAAGCAGCAAAGTTGGTGAAGTTTCGTCGCAGACTGTCGCCCTTACAGCTGCCGAGTCTGAAGCCATAGATGAACTATTGCTTGCCTATCGTAGATCACTTGAGATACAGATGGATAAAGACGTGCCGCGGGATCGGGCCAACCTCGCCGACCTGGTCAACATTGCTGAGCTCAGCGTACGACGGGTCATTGCTATGGCTAAGCAGGTCTCTTCAAATGTTTCTCCGTTTTGTGATATTTCCAAGTTTTTTAAAAATATGTGTCGTATCCATATTCTGTCAATGCTTGTGTAACATTCAACGAGTAACGATTGAATACTTTTTCGCCATTAATGATCCTGTTCCTGATGTCGTGAACAGAACTCTTTGTACGGTAAGGTTTGGTTTTGTCATAATTCTATAAAAAATTTTGTGGCTAGCTAGATTGGAATTTTTTTTAATCTGGCATTTGTACTATTTAGTTTCCTAGTAACCAGCACAAGAGGACTTGAGCATAATTCTAGTTGTTGTGTGTGTTATAATATTATCGTATTAACAGCAAATTACTGCAACGAGTACTGCATGCTTTTGTGCTAAAACAGGCAGTCAGCCGTGAAGACTAATATAAGTACTGTCACCATTGATGGAAATGTTGTCTTAAGAGAGAATTTTAACACCATTTACTATTGCTGTGGAATTAATGCATTAAACAATCATCAGCTGTTTAAAAAAAATTAACGTTGTTAGAAATCAACACAAATTCTACGAATCAGTGCAAATAAACTGTGGTTATTTGATGATCGAATTCAGTGTGCACTAATAATTTTTCAGTTGACAAGCTAATAAAAATGACACGTAATCATTTGCTCGTCTACAACATATGGAATTGATGCGTTAATTAGCATATTAAGGTGCTATTAAAATAGTTAATCATGTGTTAACACAATTACAAAATTAATCACCTGACAGCTCTACCATTTGCGTTTTACTTTCTTGCCAGTATTTGAAATATGGTAGAAATTGTTTTTTAAATTGATCAGGTTATGACTATGTTTTCACCGATTGTTCAGTTGCATTTTTTGAGACACATAACATGGCATTTATGAGAGCTTAATTAAGTGACTAGACGATGGGCGGTGAGTATTGTCTGCTGTGTATCAACTGTGGTACAGATCCGATCGTTTAAAGCTCTACCGCAGTCCGATCAGATTCACCTGCTGAAAGGCGGCAGCATCGAACTCTTGATCTTGCGCTCCGTGATCACGTTTGACAAGGAGAAGCAACACTTCCTTGACCCGGTCGACCGGCCTGAGACCCGTGCCATGAACATCGACCAGCTGCGCGTCGGCATTGCCGAGTCCGGCACCGGGCTGTTTGACGCACACATGAAGTTTGTCCGGACGCTCGCCGTCGACCTACACGCCGACGAGACGACTCTGATCCTGCTCCTCGTTATCTCGCTGTTCTCGCCAGATCGCGGCCGCCTGCAGTGTGAGCCGCTGATCGCCGACCACCAGCAGGAATACTGCATGCTGCTGCAGCGCTACCTCCAGTCACGATACCCGGCGGCCATCGCCCAGTCGCTGTTTCCTCGCCTGCTCATGACACTTACCGACATACGAAACCTCGACGAAGAGCACTCACACGTCCTGTTGAAGGTGAATCCGGAGGGCATCCAGCCGCTGATGAAGGAAGTGTTTGATCTGAACCTTTGATTGACGCTGCAGCCGGCTAGTTAGTGATGTCGTCGGGATTACGCTGCTTGCCGATCTTTGCACCATTGTGAATGCATTAGTATAATTAGAGCTCTTTCTAGGTGAGTGATTTGATAGAATTAATCTCACCGTAAAGCAGTGGGTCCCACGGCAGTTTTTCAATTGGTAGCCTAATCCCAGTCTAACCTGGTCTTTAACCCTTTGACACCCACTGTTTCTATGTAGGTACAGCTATATAGCATCCTGTGTCAGACCGGGTTAAGCCGTCATTTGTAATTTTTGACAGGGCTGAGCTTCAGAGTGCCCAGGTATCAAAAATTTCAAATGACGGCTTAACCCGGTCTGACACAGGATGCTTTATAGGTGTACCCATATGACAGCAGTGGGCATCAAAGGCTGTACGTTTGTAGAGCCATAGTTTGTTAATGGTTTAGTTACGCTCGAGTTCTGACGTTATCAGTTTTGAGTCAGCGCACTTTAGTTTGTTCGTAATTCTGGTTAACTGTTGTAATATAAGTTTTGACGTATATCGAACACAGCATGTTTGTTGAATAACTTTGGTTTAACCTTAGCAGTTTTTACCGTTTATCCCATTGTTAAAATCCATATCTGTTTTTTTTATTGTTTTAAGGATCTTTGGCAACCCGAATTGCTTTAGAAATTGTTTACAATATGAAATAAATTGTAATTTGTTTTTTGTGATGTTTTATTCTCGCTTAAGGCAACGGTATCGGTTAGCAGAATGTATGCCTTGAAATTATACATTTGGCAACTGCACTACAGGCACTGACATTAGCCGATAGGGACAGTCGTCAGCATAGGTTGTTAAAATGTCGATCGTCATACTTGGCCAACAGTGAGAGATCTGGCATCAAGGTCTGACACTGAATGTGTAACTGGACTACTCGTGGACACACCAGCTCGCCAATGGCATACGCAACTGATTCCTGTGACACAATCTTTGATACCTCAAGTGTTTCTGGATTTTTATACACAGCAATTTTTCCAAAGTGACACTGGTATGTATGTGGTTGACCTTAGTACCATCGGACTTTGATTTTGTGGGATATGAAAAAAGCTGATACATTGGTGAGTTGGTAGGTCTGAGAGTTGTCTAGGAACCATCGTTTGGTGACCTTTAACCCTTTAAAGCCTACTGTTGCCAATTTGTAATCTTTGACATCCGGGCACTCTGACGCTCAGGACTGAGCGTCAGAGTGCCCGGATGTCAAAAATTACAAATGACAGCTCAACCCGGTCTGGCACAGGATGCTTTATAGCTGTACCCATATAGCAACAGTAGGCTTTAAAGGGTTAAAGCTCATTTTGGCAACCAACAACATGGTATTCCGTTATTTTTCCGCCACAGACTCTCTCAGCTAAGGTGACCATATCTTATCCGTCAGTTGCTAGTCTGCCAGGCGACTGACTCGTCAGCGTGTTGTGTTATAAACTAGTTGTTACGTGCGGATTGATTATTTATTTGTTTTGTCGCCGCTGTTGACTACATTTCGTTGTATTTTTTTTCAGTACATGATGGATTGCGGACACTCATCATTCGCTATGATATCACATTGTTGTCAGTGGATTTTTCGTAGTAAATTGTACATTGTTTAGGTACTAACACTTAGGCAGTCCAGTCCACACATATTTAGTTAATTACTGTGCTGTTCATAGGCAGTGCGTCATTCACTATAATGTCTCATTTCACTCATCCCAGCCAGGCTTTTTGCCAGTTGTGTCTTTGGCCATTTTTCACCTATATTCTAATCGGCAGGACTTTGGTTATAAAATCTGCAGACTGGTGTCCATGAAGTCACGGTGTAGAAACCGCCCCGGAGTTTTTTTTCGGGTGATCGGTCTTCGAATAAAATTTATGAAAGGTTTAATGTTGCAGAAATTATGTGAGTTTGGCACACTTTTGTCAACATTTGCCGAGTGTTACCAACCTACGGTGCTCTAACACTGTATACGCATTATGATGCAGTGGAGCATATGTAAAATTTTTCTGCATTAACCCTTTGCCACCCCTATTGTTGACATTGGTACAGCTATAAAGCATCCTGTGCCAGGCCGGGTTAAGCAGTCATTAGTAATTGACATCCGGGCACTCTGATGCTCATAGCTGAGTGTCAGAGTGCCCGGATGTCATAATGACGGCTTAACCCGGTCTGGCATAGAATGTTTTGGCAACAGCGGGCGTCAAAGGGTTAAGTCGAATTTGTTCTGGCCAATAGAATTTTTTTCCCAAGCCTGGCGGGGATTTGAACTATTAAAGGGCTTTCTAGTTGTTTTGTAGTAGTCAGTGCATGATCGATGCTTGTGAGTTTACTACTGGCTTTGATCGGGTGCACCTAGACCATTGGTTCGGCCTGTAGTTTAGAATATCAACCTAACAATAGTTGTCATGGAGTTGTCACATGGCTTGTCATAATGTGTTAACTGCTATTCATTGCCTTTTTGTAAAAAAAACAGTTAGTTTTTATTTCTGACTAACTATGTGAAAACAGCATACTGTTTATTCTCAGTGACAGAAATATTCATTTACTTGTAAGGCTGTCCAGTATGGTCAGGTCATACATTCATTCGTTTCTGGCAAGTACCACTAGAAGTGTCTAGCACCAAACGTAGACATCAGTCTCCAGAGTGGACGATTCTGAGCCACGTCAGTTGCTTCATTCAAGGAGAGGTTATTAGATTTCACATCCTGCTAGATGGTCTTCATCCACGTAGTATTAGGAAATCAACCCTAGCCATTAACCCTTGACACCCACTGTTGCTATATGGGTACAGACATGAAGCAGCTTGTGCCAGACTGGGTTAAGCCGCCATTTGACAATTTTTGACCTCTGGACACTCTGAAGCTCAGCCCTGAGCATCAGCGTGCCCGGATGTCAAAAATTACAAATAACGGCATAGCCCAGTCTGGCACAAGATGCTTTATAGCTGTACCCATGTAGCAACAGTGGGCGTCAAAGGGTTAACATATGAATATGTATGTACTTACGATATCGTACCGTATGTGTGGATAACAAAATGTGAAACAGGAAGTAGATCTAGCATGAGGTTTGGGTGTGTTAGTGTGGCTGTATAGAACTCTGTGATTGAGCTCCGTGCAGTGAGTGAATTGACAAACATGTGCATGGTGTTGTTTACCGGTGTTGTTACACTAACTGACGATATGTTACTCGCTGTATAAACTGTATATATTTCTTGCTGCTCCTTGCTTTCAGTAGGTGTTGTCCAGAGGCACGCGGTGTTTGCTGTGCGATGCGACAACAAGTAATAATCGTTGTTTGCGGTCTGTCGTTAACACGCTCGTCTGATACGCGTCTGTCGCTTTCAGCCGTCGTCGCACGTGTCATTTTGTATCGCGTCGTTCGAGTGTCGTAGCGCCACATGCGAGGACAGTCCTAGTTCAGTTGCACTGAACACACCTGGTGGCTCTTTTTCTGGGGGTTTTTGAATGCCGTGCCATAGTGGTGACATATCAAACTTCGGCCAGGTTTCACCTGCACCTATAGTTAGTGCTGGGCCGGTTTTAAAACAGAAAACTGCAGGTAGTTAATAGAACTGAAACTGCTGTTTTATGTCAGTTTTCTCGCAGCTGTTAATTGTTTGATAACTGAGTGGTTTTTATTCAAATGTAACATTTTATTACAAAGTTATTACAAAATTATTATTATTACAAAAAACAGCAAACTGAGCCACAAAATGGTGATTTTGCAAAAATCAACGTCTTATTGGCTGTATTGTTATAAATCCTGACAATATCGCCCGTTTCTGGTTTCATTTGTTATTCTTTGTTGTAGTGAGGTGTATTGTAACAAAACCACACTATTTTACACAAAAACAGTTTAAAATGGCTGTGCTTTTACAACTCTTTAAAAACCGAAATCAATACCAAAATCTTGGGTTTTCTGAAAAATGCTGAACGAAATTGAATCTAAGTTTTTGAAAGCGAAAGCTGTCACAGCACCACGTGTAGTGAATGCTGCAGTGGCCTGGGACAATCGGATGTTTTCAGCCTCCGTGTTTAGCACATCTCACTGGAACCATCACCTTTTCAATACAAACCGTTATGCAAAACACGAGCCGATCGCGAAATACCATGTTTTCTATGCACGATTTTAGCAAGCGGCGTGCTTCCATTGCATATGTATATATTGTTGTTGATGTGCGTGCGCATAATTTGCAATGAATTATGCAAATTGTTACTTGAGAGTTTTCTGCCTTGTAGTTAATATGTGTGGATAGTGTTGTGAAGTGTGTGTGTTTGTGATAGCATCTATTCAGCTCCATTAACCCTTTGACGCCCACTGTTGCCATATGAATACAGCTATAAAGCATCCTTTGCCAGACTGGGTTTAGCTGTCATTTGTAATTTTTGACATCCGGGCACTCTGACACTCAGGGCTGACTGTCAGAGTGCCTGGATGTCACAAATTACAAATGACAGCTTAACCCAGTCTGGCACAGGATGCTTTATAGCTATACCCATATGGCAACAGTATGCGTCATAGGATTAATAAATAATAGTCAAGCTACTCTGACATGCCCTGCAGTGTCCATTGTCTGTTCCCAGCGCATGTCACCCAATCAGAGCCAGGATCAGTATATGTTTCGTTGTCAACTTTAGTGTCAGTCACTGTCAGCCACAGGAGGGCTATCGGAACAGTAATTCTTTTGTGCACGTGTTTGTTCAAATTTGAAAGCATAATATATTAACATACAGTTCTTTAATCATAGCCTTGAAACCTCGCTATTAAACTGCACGGTATACTAGTCCTTACTGATTACCTGATGCTCAGATTCAGGTTATTTTTGCTTTGTACCTTTCATAAATTCTTCGTAGTTTTCTGTAGTCGCATTACTATGTTTCACAACTTTGCTAAAAAGTAGTAGTAAAATGAATTGTAAAAGTGTATTGTGCACCAGCCGTTCCACAAATCTTCAGCCCTCTTCCTGTTAATTAACAGTGTAATTAAAGTGTCCAATCTGGGTTAATCTTATAATCTTGCTTCTGTTTAGTCTAGAGTCATGTACTGTTGATTACGGCCAATAGATTGCTTCATATGTAGATTCGTCTTGACGTAATGATAAGGCAGTTTTTCATGGTTTTCGGTGTTGTCTGTAATACTTGCCTTCTTGTCGCAAATAAAAACCAGAAATATGTAATTAAGTAATCCAGTTTAGCTAGTGTGGAAAGCAAGTTAAAACCACAAAGCAAATACAGTTTTGAGTACATTTTCTACTCTGTAACTTTACTAACATTGTAACAAGTCATTGGTTGCCATGTTCGCAGCGTTTTACATCATGAATTGTGCAGTTTTCATTGTTTTTTAGTGTTGATGGAATGTTTTAGATTTAGATCTGTTTCAGATAGAGTCTAGTCTATTTTATTTAGTGTTCTGTTGGGGATGAAATAGAGATTTTTAACTAATGTTTTTAAATGTCGAGATGAGCATACCCTCAGCTGCTATGAGGGGTCTTGGAGGATATTTGATCATAATTCAGCCTTACACCAGAGAGACCAAATTTAGTTTAGTACATGACACGCAAGGGTTAGGGTGAGGTTTCTATGGGTCATGCCCGACACCAACCCAAGAGCAGAAATTTTTACACCTGCGATTTCCATTCTGTGGTCATAAGGACAGTGAACGTACAGAAAGTTTTAGGTGTCATTCTCCCCCATCCAGTGGAGTGGGCCACAATAACCCAAACCTTGCAATTCTCTGTTAACTATAGAGCATATACTCATCAGCTGTATTGACATTGGTATCATTCGCCAGAATTTCTATACAGCTTCTAATCTCAAAGATCTCTTACATAACATTCATCCTAAATCCATAATTTCTTTTGTACACGCCATTGGCCTTACTAACAAACTTTAAACTTCTCCAGGCATGATATAGCCGCTACTTGCGTGCTTAAAATGCCGTTAAACCCTAAC
>Ga0056129_1000355_pt1 | contig 11366 bp, 8 predicted proteins | sample WorMetLIZISLAND1_FD_71118 | JGI IMG/M metagenome (GOLD analysis project Ga0056129, IMG submission 71118) | Marine gutless worms symbiont microbial communities from Max Planck institute for Marine Microbiology, Germany - Olavius loisae LIZARD... ...
ATAACAAAAACAAGTATAACTAAGTAATAATAATGAAATATTATTCAGTGTGAAGCTAACTAAATAGTCTATGTACTAAGTACTTGTAATTTGAACAAGAAACTGTATAATTGGCAAACACCAGATTTCAAACTGTGTATAACTATATAGGCCTAGGCCTAGGGCTAGAGCCTAAACTTTGAAATTCGGGGAAATGGAATTCGGTGAAATGAAACGAAACACGTTGAATTGGAGCAATTTTTGCATGCTTTTACGTCGCGCGGGTTTGACAGCGTCAGCTGGGCTTTCTTGTTATAATTAATTTAATAATGTAACTACTACAGTGACTGAATTTATAACAGTTACAAGGTGTACATACTTAGCGTGCCTCTGCTGGTGCAATGCTGTGCACGCCTGCTACAGGTTACTGTGCCTGTTTGACAGCGTGACGACTTTCACAAGTGGCCCCACTGGGCTCAGCGACTTGAGCCGAACGAAGGCTTTGTTGCCGGTGCATAGGAGAGACATGCTGCCCGGAAGGACAAACTGACATGTCCCGTCTAAATCATACTAGATGTAGTTGAGAGATTTATGTTTAATTTTAGTGGCAGACATGCTGGTATGATTTATATAGACAGTGTTGTTACTGTAAGCTCGTCTTGGATTATGAGCTGTGTGTGGTGTGTTAGCGGCTGTGTGTCATGTGTTATCGGCTGTGTGTGGTGTGTTAGCGGCTGGTACATATCTGTGGTGACGTGCGTGCAAGTCCTGCCGAGACTGATGAGGTGATGTTCCTCTGTACGCTCTGTGGCAAGTTGAAAGACGACCCGTATCTCATCAACTTTTTCATTGAGGTATGGTGATCAGTGCTTTGTCTTCTTCATCTACACACTTAGTGAATTGGTGCCCAGAGCAGCCTGCTGTCTAAATACACCAAGCTTGGTCCTGATTACATCTTGCAGCCATTTGTTCTTGAAAACCTTGGTTCCTTTGATTTATCGGTGTCAATTTTTTAATCTAATCTCGGCAACAATTCGTACGTCATCTGGCGAGGACAAAGAAACTTCATTCCTTTTTCAGCGCATCTCTGTTCTTATTCAATGTTTCAATTCTGTGCTTTTGCACGACTCTTTCACCAAGGACGGTCCGGATTAATAGCCTTCCAGACTTGATTTGATTTTTAATTTTTGTTTTTAACCTTCAGGATCCATAGTACCGAAAAATAATAGTAATAATATCGGACAGCATGGTTTATAGCAAGTGCAACAAAATGAAATAGCATTGTGGAACAGGTTAGAACTAGCTATAAAAACACAATGCAAAAATTTCACTAACATGTAGGCTAGGTGGATACTGACTAGAGGTTTGTGAGTAAGGCCTATGAGGCATTGTTTCTCTCTACATTTGATGTATACTAATAACTTGCTCAGAACTGTACTTTGTAGCAACTGTCATGCTAGCACTGTATACAGAAATAGTACACATACTTGCTGTCAAGAGTTGTGGCCAGAACTGATCCGCATCTGAAGTTTGCCAACAGTTACAGTAGTTAGTTAGTAGTAGTACATTTCTACAACACATTAGACATAGCCTATAGTGCTATGTGTCCCACTTCACTGTGAAAATGCAAGTTATCAGCGGCGATCTGAAACTATTGATACTCCGCGTTGGGCCCCAGAAAAGAATTGGTAACGAGTTGCAGGTCATTGGACCCGCGACAGAGAACGCTTGATGACCAAACTTGCTGTGACGATGTCATGATATGACCAGCTGACTGCAGACACTGATGGCTGATGACCTGAGGTTAGTCCAGCACTGGACTGAGCTGACTCCCAGACTTGCAATCAACCTCAGAAGCATCGACAAGATTTGGCCGGTTGAGAATTGTACCGTTTGCATTTGAGCAGTAACAACTGAGAGCCAAACCCAAGCCCTACTCATTTTGCCACAATATAAACACGTTTCTTGCAATTCAGTAAAATGCAGATTTGTGTAGTGTGGCATTCTTACACGTTCAGTGTGTTAGTTATGAGAGAATCAGAAATGTCTTCAGGTGATTCTAGCAAGAAGTTGGTGACAGAGCAGTGTATTTGAGCGAATCTGGCAGAGTGTTCCACATTTCTACTAGATGTAACGTCATAGTTGGTTATAGGCAGTGGCTATTGGACTGATCTATCCGTTGGATAGATTATCAGTGTACTGTTGTAGTCTGTCATAAAGTGACCTAGGGCTGAATGTTTAGCAGGGTGCATATGGGTGAGAGAGTCAGGGGCTTGAGCTTTGGCCCTCGAGGGCTGACATAGCCCCAGGGGGCCCCTGTAGGCTGACAGCCCTAGGGGCCCTCTGTGGGCTGACATAGCCCCAGGGGCTGACATGACTCCCTTGCTTGCAATTATGTGTATGATCTTTAAAAATAGAATTAAAAATGCCACTTCCAGACTTAGTCCCTGTGTGGGGTATACCTCACCTCATTTTGGCCTCTGCACCACCCAACTCACGCTCTAACATTAACTGATGGCATGTGTAGACATCTAAAGCTGCACCTGCCAGTGTTCCTGCAGCCAAGGATGTGACGCCATCAACGCAGCGAGCTTGTCGCTTTAGTATTGTCGACTCGTTGCTTAGCTTGGTTCACAGTGAGGTATAATAATTAACGGTCACTTATCATCTTTGCATCGGCGTATTTGTGACTTTTTGATCTAAGTTCATGACTGTTCTTTCTTTCTTTCTTTCTTTCTTTCTTACTTACTTCCTATGCATGCTCGTAGAAATCAACCTTTTAATCTCCTCTTTGTACTCTATCTGTGAAACATCATGATTTTTTAGTCGATATTCTTGAAGTACCGGTATAGACTTCTAAAACACCATGACGTATAAGGTGGTCGGAACTTAGTCATTTTATGGAGAATTGTGGCTTATGATCAGGATTCTGATACTGTGATTAGAACAGTAAAGTGGGCTGCTGACTCTGGAATTCAGTCCAAGTTCACGTGCATATTCATTTGATGAAGATGTCGATATTTGTAGGATGCTGCTGTCCCGTGTCTTAGATTGACTTGTAGTGGTAAAGCCGTAGAAGCTTAGTAACTATGACTCTCACAGGTTTAACAACTGAATGACTGTGAGGTGCAAATTTGTAAAGAACGTGCAGTAGCTAAGTAAATGTTATCAGAATGTGGAATTGCAGGATTATCTAATCCATAATTATCCGCGAGGGCCGAAAGTCGCTGTGGTCATCTGGCTGTGCACTTTCTTGTTCTTCACACTGTGACTCCATCAGTGTGGGAAGGTTGACAATGACCGCTGTATATGCTGATTTTATGATGATGTCTAGGACGCGCACGTGAGTGTGAAAGCCTGTGAAGGCCTGGTGCTGATAGCAAGCATTCCGAACGACAGCTGTGCTAAGAACATGCTGGCTCACACGGCGTTTATGGATCAGATGACCAGACGCCTGTGCTCTCTTTACAGTGCACTGCCAAAGGTCATGGACCCAGCTGATGTGGAGTCAGTCGATGCCAAGTGGGGGTCGGTTATCACACATGATAATTACACGTTATTTCAGCTGCATATACGCAGAGCACACTACATGCTATCACCCGTCCATCCCTCCGTCTGTCCATCACACAGATGGATCAGTCAAAAACGGGTGAAGTTAGGATTGTGCAGTTTTCACTGTATGGTAGTCCCATCCATCTAGTTGGAAAATTTATCGTAATTTGTGGCTAATTTATCCAAGACACTGCATATCAGTTTTTGTTAAAATCAGTCAAGTATTGTAGAAGTTATGATAGGAAGATTTTTGTGTGTTTTTTATGCCTCGCAGTGTAGTTGATTCACGTAGCCAGTGCAGTTAGTTCTCCTGCTGTGACTGTTCCATCGGTGCAGTATGGAAGTGAATGTATTTGTCTTGTGTGATCGTTTGCCATGTCGAGAGTGTAATGTCTGCTTTTGACAACAATATTAGTTAGTCCTTTAGTAGAAGTAGAGAAGTTTGGTCTAAGAAGTAACATATTGACATTGTAGGTTGGACACATCTGCTGGTCTGGAAGACCGACACGTCTTTGTCGGCAAACGTCACCTTGTGTCGCTGTTGTCGTGGCTTGACTTCTGTGATCAGCTGATAGCTAACGCCAATCCCATCATCAGTCGGTCTCTTGCCGGTCACATCCGCCGGCGTCTGCTTGATGAGTGCATTGAACCGGAGCTCGTGCAGACGTATGTGTTGTGCCTTCTGGCTTTTCTCAGTGCCATGTTTAGGCACATTCTGGCTTTTTACAGTGCCATCTCTAGGACCTGGCAACTGACGGGTATGGACGGCTGCAGAGCTCGCAGGGACCATATACTAGATTGTGACAACAAAGGTTCATGAGAAGTCTTGCCAATGGGCCAGAAGGTCTCGAAGTAAACACGGCACTGAATCTCTTAGTTTGCTTTTATTAACGACCATACGCAGCCACGCACTATATAATAATAATAATACAGTCATTTCTATAGCGCTGTTTACGGATCGTCCAGGAGCGCTAACAACTAGCGACGTATGCTCTACGAAATAGTTCAGTTTTGAGGCAGCGCTTGAAAAGACCAGTGTCACTGATGTAGATGTAGATAATTTTACCATTAAACTACTGGATTTCTGTATTATTTTATTAGTGTTTAATTGCATTGGCGAGAAAACACGTAGGAATGGACATAGTACGGAATTGAAAGTTTTTGTCTTGTGTGATCACAAGCCATGTCGAGAGTGTAATGTCTGCTTTTGACAACAATATTGTTAGCCCTTTAGTAGAAGTAGAGAAGTTTGGTCTAAGAAGTAATATACAGCTGAATGAAAGAAATCTGTTCAAGTGATGTCTAAGAGATAAATGTGCTTTTATATTAAGTCAAATTTTATGTATTTTAGTAATCAAATTAAGCATTACTGCTTGAGTGCTGATGCTTTTTGCTTACACATTTCCTTCATGTTGTATAATATTGCTATACTAGTCATTCTTTGTTGAGTAATGTGTTTGTTGTTGAGATCTGCCAACTCTGCCGAGTACCTACCTTCACACCAAATGAAAAAAAAACAATGTCGCTTCCAAATTAATTAAATTAAATAGCTACAAAAAAATGAATAACTAACAAAATGCAAAAACATCCTGTAACTGTTTACCTTCTATTTTTCTGTTTGTGTATCTGCTGACATCAGTGCTAATAATAACAATAATAATCTGACTTATATAGTGCCAGTATGTGCTAAAAAGACTTCATGGCGGACAGGACTAGTTGCTGGGCTTAAATGTCTGACAGAAAATATGTGTCTGTAACTTAGATTTAAATACTGTTTGCTTATTATGTTATAATTATTTGTGGTCTATTAGCTGTTTGACTAAATGAACCAAAAATAACACCCTTACTTACTTACTTACTTTATCGACATTTGTGATGTCCGTTGTAGTTCGGAGTCGGCTGCTATTACCGTCACGTCTTACCTGTGTCGTTGTGTTCGACTCGTCTCATCACCTGACCTGTTGTCAGGTGAGTCTCGTCAGAGGCTGACTTGTTACTACAGCTGGTTTATTTATTATATTAGGGCTGCAGATTTTAACCATTATTTCGACAATTAATTGTTAAATATTTTTAATGATTAAAATTTTTTGATAACGATTAATCGCCGCCGCCTTTTTTCTTTAGACCCGGATAACGTGAACATGCAGTGTGCTTGCGTGACTGGATGTCAAGTTAACAGAAGTGTATAACAACTTGTGATACTGCTTGTGTTGATAATTTACACGAAAAAAAGAAACAACACATTTACACAAAGCATTAGACATATTTTATTATTTTCCATGACACAAGGCCCACAACACGCTACAAAAAATTAACTAAAATTAACTATTAATTGATCGTTAATTATTACAAAGTTAACTTTTAAATTTTTTTTAATCATTATCACCCCTATATTATATAAATTCATAGGTTCTCTGGGATTAATTGGGTGTAATTGTTAGGTTGACTCACTCCGCCGAGTTGATCTAATAAAGCTGGTCTCAATGTCCGTACGTCTCTCCGTCCGCAGAAAGTTTTCTGATTAAAACAGAAGTTTCTGTGTATGTAGCTGTTGATGAGTGCTATATGTTATGCCATATGACCCGATCCGAGGTCAAGGTTACGGAGGTCCTAAAGTTGTGAAAATGGCTGATTTCAAAGTCCGTCTCGTCTGTCAGTAGCACGTAATGAAGAGACTAATGGTGAATTGACTTGTGATACTCCAAGATGGTATCTAAATTTTAACTCCGGAACAGATTTCTCATATTCATCCTTGTTCGTTACCTTCAAACTTAGGGTGTTCCGCCTTTGCCAAACGAATTTTGCCTCTCGAGAGGAGTCAACCAGCAGTCCCGTATGCGGCTTATTTATTCATTTGCAGTTGTCATGATATAAAGCTGTCAAATTTGACGTGACATCTGGTATTGCCGAGAAAGGATCAGTGACGAGTTTTTAGGATTCTAATAATTCACTTTTCTTCTGGGTTTTCTTGTTTCTCCAGCACAATACCCTCCTTTTGCTTCAGAATTGCTTACTAGATGTCGCTATGAGTGAAAAGCTGGGCAGAATGGCTAGTTGCTTCACATTGCTGGCTGATGCTGTTTGCTTGCGTTATTTGATACATAACAGGCTCCACGTCTTGTTGCAGTAACTGCCCAGTGCAGCCCCATCAGCTGTGGAATAGGCTCAGTACATGTCCTGGCTGGATGGCATGAATAACCCCTATACCAGGCTTTAGTTTTCATCTGCTGTAGCTTATTTAGTTGTCTTGTTTGGGTTTTTGTGTTGTTTTTGGTTGTAGTTATTTTTTGTTTTGTTAATATCAGGCAGGCGATTGGTTGAGATGTTTTGTATCGGTCAAGAGATTGGCTGAGAAAATCGTCTCTGAAATGACTGTAATGTGTCGAGTTGGGGGCATTAGACTCGACTTAGCTTGTAATAATGATGATGTTTTGTTACAGAATTTGTTCATTTCGTCCTGGGAGACGACACTGAGCCTGAGACAGCCGACACTCCATCAGGACAGCAGCTGCGGAGACGACTCATAGAGCGATGCGACCACATCTCAGATGAGGCATGTACTGAGGATGCGTTTACACTGATACTTGTACGAGTATGGGTAGCCCTTAGCCCTGTACGGGTTATAGTAAACACGAGTTTGCGTGTATTCCAACAGCATGTATTGCATGTATTATTTATTACAAGTGCGAGTTACTTTGAAATACGAGCAGTTTTTTGTGTACAGTTCCTCTTTTTTGCCATGAAAACAGCAAAAACGGTCGCCAATCAGTTTTGACTTCAATGCTTACGTCATTATTAAGGTACACACGTGATGTAACATTGACGTAACATTACAGGCGCCGCACCAGTCACTTTGCGAGTTCTGATCTCTGAATGATCACATAGTTCTTTCATTGCAGAGGCGATGGTTGCCATGGCTGATAACTACTGTAATATCTCGATCATAATGTTCACAGTTTTGGCTTTAAAGCTATGGTCTGAAGTTGGTTGGAGTGTGTATTATACATGTGTAAAATTTTTTCCTCAAACTTACGTACCACTCAGCCATTTTGCAAACGAGTCAGTCTGAATGGTCAGTAGCATTAGCGAGAAGACCAGACTTAATGTTGTTGCTCTGTCTATAGATTATGTTACGATAACTGTATTTTCATCTTTATAAGGTACGTTTCAGTAAGCCTGTGTTCAATGCAAAAAAAATCACACAGATGTCATCCACAGACTTGCGCTGGGTACCTCGGCCTATTCTCGCGTGTCGACAACCTACCCGGTTGCCGATGGCTGCATTCTGTCGGCACCAATCGCCCTAGTAGTGCCTATCAGCAGACTGTCGACTGTTGGTAGCCGAGCTTCTCCAGTCTCCAGCTCACAGACATGGAATGACCTCCCGGAAGACGTGACATCTGCAGAGTCATTGACCACATTTTGTCACCTCCTCAAGACGCATCTGTTCAGGAAGTCTTTCCCTGACTACTTGCTGGACATCAACTGACTGTTTCCGGTGGACCTAGCAGTAGTTCTGCTACTTAAGCCACCTAAGAAATCTTTTCATTGATTGATTGATTGATTGATTGATTGAGATGTGTGTGGCTGCAGGTGTGTATAACGACGTGGAAGTTGTTTGAAACTCTTCTCAGCAAACAGCACCGTCACGTCGCGCACAACCTCGTACTGCGTAACCTCGCTAGCCACGCCCACGTCAGTCGGACGTCAATGCAATGTGACACGGCATCTGTACATGACATGGCGTCTGCTACGGAGACGAACTGTATCGACTGCGACAGTGTGAATACACACGACGATGAAATCACCGTCTCAAATCACGTTACAAGTGCTTCTCTTTCTGCTCCGCAAACACTTCCGTGTGACAACTCAGACACTCTAGCATCAGGCGACGACGGTCTTTGTCACCCTGCTACGTTCACTATCCACTTCCCGTCATCTCTGCCATCATTAGACGCTGTGGTCAGATCAACGGAAGATAACAATGTGTCCACGTCGTGTGATAAAGATGGGCCGCCGTCTCCATTGGCCAGAACCGATGTGATGGCTTCAATGGTTTGGGACAACTTTGATATGATTAATTCGGTTGCCGGTGGTGACACCGATGTACGCAGTCATACGGTGTCTAAGTATCGGTCGACGTTCGCTTCTAATTCGTTGCCAAGCCACGTGACGTCGCCGACTTTGTCAGAATCCAATGAGGTTTCAATCCAGAGCATCATTCATGCGTAAGCGTTATTACAAACGTTTAATTAATCTTTTGACGCCCCTCTGTTGCCATATAGGTACAGCTATAAAGCATCCTCTGCCAGACCTGGTTAAGCTGTCATCTGTAATTGTTGACATCTGAGCACTCTGACGCTCAGCCCTGAGTGTCAGAGTGCTCAGATGTCAACAATTACAGATGATAGCTTAACCTGGTCTGGTACAGGATGCTTTATAGCTGTACCCATATGGTAAATGTGGGCATCAAAGGTTAACATTTATGAAATTGTATCAAATAACCTCTCGTATGTTATATACCAATCCGGTTAGAAAGTGATGGTCCTATTAGAAAACTTTCAAATCGGCCACACACCGCCTGGCTCTTGTCATGTCATACCATTAACGACGCTTTGATTTGTGGTAATATAATTGCAGGGCATTGTGGGTCACGACCACCATTTCTCCCATCTACTGTCTGGTTGGGCAGTGCAGACAGGCATTTATGTTTATTGATAAGTAGTTCACTTGCCATAATGCACTTATCATTACCACATTGTGGTTGTGTTTGGTTGCTATTTGATATTTACAAATTAACTGTAGAAGTAGCAACCAGTGGGTGACAAATAACCCACAACCCACATAGGTGCCAGTCTCGGTCAACTGGACCGTGTTAAATTTTGTGCCCTGTTCACTTAGTTTGTACATGGAGTAATAACTATGGTCCGTTATTATTATTATTATTATTATTATTATTATGAAAGCAAAGATTATAGTGACACTTTACATTAAAAATGTTACAGGGGCACTTTACACAGTTGTTGCCTACAAATCAAAAATTGGACACCTTGAATATGGCATAGAACTGAACAGATCTTAGTTCAATAGAATGTTATTGTCTATTTCATGTTATGGTATTCTTTGTGGGAAAATGTTCAAAAAATATGCAGCATTTTGACAATACAGTGAGTTTGTGTTTGCAGTTGGCTGCATTTGGTGCCCGATGAAGCAAAGACATCACAGTTTGCTGGTGAGACAGGATACGACTCGTATTTACGTGATGCACGCCAACAGGTCTCACACCTGTCTTGTCTTTTACCTGTCTGTTACCTGTCTGCTTCTCACCTGCCTGTCTCTCACCTGCCTGTCTCTCACCTCTCTGTCTCTCACCTGTCTCAGCTGCCTCTCTCTCACCCAGGTCTGTCTCTCGTCTCAACCCTGTCTCTCACCTCTCTGTCTCTCACCTCTCTGCCTCTCATCTGTCTGTCATCTTACCTGTCTGTCTCTCACCTATTTGTCTCTCACATGCCTCTCACCTATCTGTCTCTCACTGTCTCTTGCCTGTCTGTCTGTAACTTGTCTCTTATCTTATGTCTGTCTCCTGTCTCATGCTTGTATCTTACCTGCTTGTCTCTCATTGTCTCTGTCTGTCCTGTCTTGTTTGTCTATTGCCTGTCTGTCTGCAACTGCAGTTATTAATTTAACAAGATAAAGCACACACACACACACTAGCTCTGGAAGTCCTAGGCTGTGGCTTCGGTTCTTTAGTCGTTGTTGTGACTGTGACTACTATAGCTATGATAATCAATACTTGTGTTTTGTTGCTGGAATGGCATTATTGAATTGAATAAAAATCTAGTTTTTAGTCGCAAAAAAATGAAAATGGCTTATTTCTACGTTGCAGTTTTGGACAGATTACTGCTTATCAGTTTGATTGAGAATGATGTGGAAATAGTTATAGAAAAAAGCCAATTGTTGCCACGAAGGAAAAACCATTAGAAGAACTGGCTGGAGTTGAGTGTACAGTAGAGAGGGTGTACTTGTTGCCAGCATTCACTGATGCTGGTAATGTGGACGCAGAGGCTGAATGGATTCTGTAGCATGACTAGTTGATACAACATGGAACAGATTTACCATTAATCTGACGAAGCTGTAGCCTCTGCCTCCCTGCTTCACGACCAATTTAGATGAAAAAATGCAGTATTTCAGCCAAAGCAATAACAATTATAGAGATGAACTAAGTTTAAATGACATTCTGACTTAATTATACCTTTGCTGAAGGTCCTGAAGGCTGCAAATATACTATTTGTCTTTGGTCCTTTTCCTAGTATCAAAAATGGCATTGTGTCTGTTGAAGTATGGTTTTCATGTGGGGTGGAGAACTGGAGATGTATAAGGAAGCAGGTCTTCTCCCACTCGCTGTCCATGCCAACCTTGCCGCAGCCAAGTTGAGAGAGCGCGCTTTGCGACAACTCCTATAGCCCAGGCTGCTGCCAGTTCCATCGAACCGCGCATCAGACGTCATGGGGCTGGAGGTGCAGCAGGAACGTCATGGCGCGACTCAGCCACTGTCATCTTTGAACGTCTGGGACTTGATGGCTTTCCTCGGGAAAGCTTCTCCCAGGGTCTGGCACCGTGGTGCAGTGGCGAGGGAGTGTCCTTTACTCCTGACCTTGGTACTCTCTACGGCTCCTCGGACGACCCCAACCCAGCAGCTCGGCTCTTCGCTGCGACGTCAGCCTTGGCTCGTCTCCCTCCAGCAGAGGTTTAGCTCTGGACAGACGGGTCTGTTGTGCCAGGCGTCAGGGCCGGGGCCGGATTTGTCATTTACGTCAACAGTCTGTTGTACGCCT
>Ga0056129_1000356_pt1 | contig 11361 bp, 6 predicted proteins | sample WorMetLIZISLAND1_FD_71118 | JGI IMG/M metagenome (GOLD analysis project Ga0056129, IMG submission 71118) | Marine gutless worms symbiont microbial communities from Max Planck institute for Marine Microbiology, Germany - Olavius loisae LIZARD... ...
ACTAAGTAATAATAATGTAATATTATTCAGTGTGAAGCTAACTATATAGTCTATGTACTAAGTACTTGCAATTTGAACAAGAAACTTTATAATTGGCAAACACCGGATTTCAAACTGGTCAGTGTACAACTATATAGGCCTATAGCCTAGGCGTGAAGCTATGCGTTGGCAATTTGGGGAAATGAAATTCGGTGAAATGAAACGAAACACGTCGAATTGGAGCAATTTTGGCATGCTTTTACGTCACGCGGGTTTGACAGCGTCAGCTGGGCTTTCTTGTTTGATTTATTGATATTGGCGATAGTGCATCCCCCTTTGACTGGTGGGCAATATGTCTAGCGTAGATAATAGTGACCTTGCAGATGGCTAGTAAATATAAAATCACTCTCTATGTGGACATGTGGACGGAAAATATCTGTGGTTGTGGATTCAGGATACACCAACTTGATTGAGTTGTTGGCGGCACATTAGCATGTTATTGATGAACTAACTAAAACTTACAGCTAACAGCTAATAGTAACATTTTACTAGGTCATGATGAAATCGGTAAATTAGTCACTATTTATAACAGAATTCTTCGAATCTGAAAATTTGGTACTTTCGCAGTGGTTGACTGAGTGAGTGTGCATTTGGTGTAAACATTAGTCAAGTGAAATTTGATTATTTTATGGTTTTTGTTTGGCGAGCTTGAGCTGCAGTGGATATTGCTTGGTTCTGTTTGTGACTTTTGACGCTATTAGTTGACGTATTATTTACAACATTTCGTGCCAGTGAGAATTTAGTATTGCATGTGTCCTAGGTGAAAGTTGCCTCATAAGTGCAGACCATTTTCGTCTTGTTTTGTTTATTAGAATAATTGATGATTTGAAAACTGTTGATGGTGTCTTGATGATGCATGCTTGTGCGTCTCTTTTTCGTTGTAGAAAGTTCATCGTCCGGTTGCTAGGAATGGTTTAGAAGTAAGTGTCATGTGATGTGATGTGTTACAACTGAACTGTCTCGGCTCATTTCTGTTGTGTCGTCTCTCTTAAGTTTTTTCGTCTGTTTACAACTTATCTCCTAGGTTTTTATTTGTTTGATATCATTATCTGTAGTTTGAGCTTACGCTGTGTGTTGTGAACGGAAGTGAGTGTTGTCTGATCAATGGTTGAGCATGTTACGACACATTATCAATACACGGTGAACTCCTTATTTGAGTCTAAATTCAAGAAATGAAGCAACCTCGGCTGAGTGTTAAACACAGACTTTTATTTGCCAGGCGGCAACACCTTTGGCACAATTTAACTAGTAATATACTCATCATACTCTCCCTGTAAGTAGTAAGCATTCTAAAGCTCAGTTAACTCCCCGAGAACAAATGCTTTATAATCGTCTTAAGAGTAGATCATACATATTTAACCCACTCATTCCTCGTAAAGGATGAAGATCCCTCAGTATGTATACCTTGTAATTAACTGTAGAACATATACTGATCAGTTGTGTCGATTTGATATCATTCGCCAGAATTTCTATACAGCTTCTAATCTCAAAGATCTCTTCCACAACATTCATTTTGAACGAATAATTTCTTTTATGCACGCCATTGGCCGTACTAATAAACTTCAAACTGTCTCTGGGCATGATATAGATGCCGTTTGCATGCCCAAAATGCCGTTAAACCCTTACAAACAAACCAATTAACTAAATGCAGACCTTAGATTTGGTTGCACGTGAGATCCTACAAGAAAGCCTAGCTAACACCAGGTAAGCGCGCGACAGCCGTGTGTGTACTAAGACTTGTTTTTGCCATCTCGCCCCCGTAGCTGAGTAACGCATTTCGATATCAACGCAATCTATACACCGCTGAAAAGTACATATTGGGCTACAACTCCGTCACTGACAATAAGGGTCTATCTTCATTCGTTTATCTGTTACTGCCTCCGAAATATGAGAAATGTGGCAAAATTCCAATAGAATTTGACCTTACAGCAGTTCAAGGTCATCCAAGGTCATCGATCTTGGTGTCAATGGAAAGCCCATATGTGACTTCCTATTAGTCACTAATTGTAACTTTAACCATATCTGCAACCATTTTCGAGATATTCACGCTTGAAGATAGAAAACTGCTGATTTCATCCACCCCTGCCTTGTTTAATGCCCCCGCTCGGGGGAACCCCTTAGAATTCCTGGATGAAACTTACCCTGCAAAAACTGGAGGGATGGGGCTACTGTATGTTGAAAAGTGCATGATCTTAGCTTCAACCGTTTTTGAGATATTGGCAGCTTAAAGGCCGGAAATCGCCAATTTTGCCTACCATGACCTTGAAACCCGGGTCAGGGGTCACTCAAGGTCATTGATTTTGATACCAATGGAAAGCGCGTGTACACATTCCTATTAGTGATCAATAGCAACTTTAGTCCTATCTTGCACCGTTTCGGAGATATGGCGGCTTAAAGTTCGCCAATTTTGCCTACCCCTCCCTCATTTAACGCCCTCGCTCTGGGGGAACCCCTGAGAATTTCGGGATGAAACTTGCTGTCGAAAAACTAGAGGGATGGGGCTACCGTATGGTGAAAGTTTCATGATCCTAACTTTAACCGTTTTTGTATGATCTACCCGTCTGACGGACGGACAGACGGACGGGCGATACCATATACGCGCTGTAGCATATATGCTGTCGCGCGTAAAAATGGAAGAAATTGTACTTCGAACATGCACATGTTAGAGCTATCAGATCACAAGTTATGAGGACTTTATGACTGTAGATAGAGCAAGAAGTCTGCAATACTAAGTGTCCATGTTCTATCACGGGACTGTGTGTGTTAAAGGTGTCACCACAGTCGTCGGCCGCGGGACGATCGTCCGGAGGCGGAGCACCACCTCTGATGTTGAAGAAGCTGACGTCGAGTGCCAAGAGTTCAGCCGTCGGCGTTCAGAGGCGCGCAACCATCAGCCAGGCGGACGAAAGACTGGCCGAGATTACCAACACGACACCCACTAGTCAGACGCCAACTCAGGAACTGAAGAGGTGTGTCACTCGCTTTATGAACTCTGTGTGTGCCTTGTTCCGAAGCACCGTCGTTTCACAGCTTGTCTGGTAGTGACGTGATTTTTACAGTAGATTAGTTCGGCAGTTTCTGAATGACTGTGGCGTTGATGACTAGCACTGTCCTGATGTATTCTCTTCTGCACAGAAACAGTCTGATAGCTGCATGTTGTCATGACGACGTATTGAGCGTCTCTCGCTGCTGCAACTTCACAAAACAGTCCGCTGTGTCAGCTACGCAAGAAATCATGCAAACAAATATTGTGTCTGATGTTATTTTAGTAATTGATAATTAGTCTGTTGCCTGTGCTTTTCTTCGACGCATATAACTTCTTTGTGACGTATGAGTAGCCGTGTTCTGAACTGACCATATTTTTACAATTGTCGATAAGCTCTCACTGGACAATATTTCAACTTTTCATCCGTTCACCATCGACTGCATCATTACTTGAATAAGCCGGTCTAATGTTGCAAGACCAGAAAAACATGCCCGAAAACTTACTTGTTTAATTTGACGTATTTTTAATGTCGCGTTGTGTTGGTTTTGCTATAACTTTGCAGTATCTATATACAAAATCGTGGCTACCTCATGTAAGTTTATGCCGCTGCTTTTATTCGACGGCTGGCAGTAGATGACGTAGGCTTGTTGGCAGTTTTTCTTTCCTTCGTCGTCTACTGTTGCTGCTGCGTGAATGCACTTTTGCTTAGCATTTGACAATGCTTCGTCAGCTTATTACTTGCCGCATCTGCTGTTAAGCTGGTGGCGGGCTGTACAACTCTGAAGGTGGTACTTAGTGTTACTGTGAAATTTTGCAAATATAGCATGATCATTTGCAGCCCGAATCACTCTCTTTTGGCACTTTAAATCAGCGTGGGCTGTTAGCTAGTGAAAAGTGGGACTTCTTAAAACCAGACTCAATGCAAGCTATTTGTTATTTTGCTAGTCGGTAGTCTTTAGAGCATGCTTATTTCCGATTTGAATCAATTTGAATCGCTCATTGAATTGATTTGAATTGATTCGAATCAGTTCATTTTGTAAAAAAAATCGACTTTTTGCTTAACTACTAGTCCTGCAGTTTTTATTACTTATTTATTGCAGTCTCAGCTAAAATAAGTTGACATCATTATTGTACACTTAAAATACAGTCGTACGAATGCAATGCGCAGTTATTGAACAAGAGCACTGCAACATCAGAAAAACAACACAAACAAGCGTAGCACATAGCATTAGTCGTATCTTTTAATTACTTAACAATCAGTGTACCATCCATAATATATATCTGTTGAATTACTTAGTCAAAATGAAAAATCAACGAGCGTTTGAGTTTATTGGTGTCAACATTGTTGTCTAATCAGCTGTTTAGTGATGTTGTATCTTGATTAAGTTACTGAAATACACTAAGTACCAACTCGAGGTTGTGTCTGCATGGTTTAGCTTGCAGAATGATGTAACGATATCTATGACTTTTATCGTTAATTCTTACTATTCTGTTTCGTGTTTTAAACACTTAAACCCGCCAAACTCCCTCAGTCTCTGTCTGGTATGTGGCGGCTCACTGCGGTATGCAAAATGTTCGCTAATTTTTACCTGACATTTCATCCTTACAGCCACAAAACATTAGCAATTAAGTCAATATTGTTACATAGAGCACGAAGCTGTTATACTAAGTGTTCTTACTGGCTAGTCTTTCTAGCATTTCATTTCACAGCTGGTGTTCAGCTACTGTTCAGTTGGTGCTGCCATCTACTGAGTGAATATATAACGTGCATCACAGCACCTGCTGGATGCTTGGTTCAGCTTCAAAATTGCTACACTGACTTTCGACTGTGTCCAGTGCACTGGGCCTGCCTACTTCAGTAGCACTGCCTGCACAGTCGCTGACACTTCAGGCCGTCCTGGTCTCCGCTTCGGCCGAGCGTGGCGATCTGTTCGTTCCACGAACTAGAACAACTAGGCTCCGAAGGTGGAGCTTCTTCATCGCAGCTCCAGTTGTCTGGAACTCACTGCTGCCTCACCTTCGCTCCCCGTCCATCAGTCGCAGTCAGTTTCAAGCAGGGCTCAGGCTCATCTTTTCAGACTGGCCTTTCACTGACTTTTCCTCTGAGAACTATTGAAGAGATTGAACTGGACTGAACATTGTTCAGCTCTTGAAGTTGTTGGAGCTTTATGTGTTGGTTTTGCCTACTGCGGTGCAGCTAGTGTACTAACAGTCCGCCTCGCGGTGTTAGTAGCTGATATGAAATGTATTAGTGCCTGCATCAGTCAGCTGTGTTGCATGGCACAGCTGATGTTAGTTCATTCTGTTCTGCTTGACCAACTACTAACCCACTAACAACATTCAGCACTGTAGTGACGTGAACTTTACTTCAGCTTAAGTGGTGTGAGCTGTCGAGGCATTAAATCCATAAAAATCCCAAGTTATGGTCCTGACAGATTCCCTTAAAACTAAAAAGGTTGGCTAGTGCTGTCTGTGCATATGTTCTCTAGTCCTCTCAGCAGTCAGATGAATTGCATTGCCTGGTTGTTGGTATATGCCTTAGTAACCTAGTATGCAGGATGGGATCTAGTGATAATCCCAGTAATTATCAACCCCATCTTATCCACGGGGGTGTCCGTTGCTATCATTGATTTGCTGTAGATTTCTTCGCTAGGGTCCTTCATACATGCACTGCTGTCATGTGCTTACCTTAATGTACTTACCATGCGAGTAATACCGAGTAACTGCGTGGATGTCTGCACATGTACTAACCATTTGTAATGCATTGCCTGCACCTCTGATTCGCTGGCAACACTATTGAAATATGTTTTCACTAGAAGGCTTTGTAGTTTACAGCAATATGCTGGACTGGATCTCAAGTGGAACATGGGTCATAATCATGTATCCTATGTTGTTTATATAACAAGCAATGTACCCCAGGATTGTACATTGTCGCTTCAGTTCTGTCCTTTAGCACAGGTCTACACAAGAGATTGTTTTCTGTTGATAGCATTTGACATGTGCACTGTTTGTATGACAACTAGCTGTGATAATAATGTGCAATCTGATGTTGATTAAGTGATGCTGCTAAACTGTTCAGTTTGTCAATTGAGCTGAAAGAAGACCTTTTAGTTACCAGTCATATTTTGCTGTTGCCTGTAAATCTCGTATGCAGGCTTCCTTTACACTAAGAACGTCTGTTGTTTGACAAAAGAATAGCTTGTGATTCCTGACCACTGTGTGGTGATGTAGACAAGATCAAATCTTACCAGCATTCGTATGCAAAGCAGATTTAAGGACAGTCTGGCATGCAGTATGATGAACAACTATGCTAGCATATCCACTAGCATATTCTTACAAGTGCTATTCCGATATTGATGCACACAGGCATTAATCATGTAAATGCCCAAAGTTCTTTCTGTGAATTCTAAAGTAAACGAAATGTGCAAAGGAGACTTTCATGTGTACAGGCAGTTTTTATTGATGAAGAAAACTAAACAAACTCTGTGGTCAGTGACAGTAGATTGATGAAGCTGTGGTGCTGATAACATTGTGTTGTGTGTAGTAATGCATCGCCATCACAGTCGTCAACTACGCGGCCCGTCGCTGCAGCGAGCGTTCGTCTTCGAGGCGTTCAAGACAAACCTGCCAGCTTATCTCAGCAGATCCCTCCGCCGCCAGAACCAATAGGAATTCATCCTCCCGAACCACTCACACCGTCCGCCATGTAACTATCGTTTCTCGCTTGTTTGTCAGTCTGCTGATGATAGCTGCAAACTGGGACTTTGTTTTCCTGTCAAATTTGGCATCAGCAACCAACTGACATTGAACAAGACAATTAACGAGTAGATCTGCATGCTTTAAAGTCTTTCCAAGTGGCAGCCTTGTTTTGCACTTTAGAACAATGTAATTTAGTTTTGCCAGATAAAACTGCACAATTGCGCTGAACATGCATGTAAGTGGTTGGGTAGTAGCTAATGTAATCATTGTGTTATTTTTGTGTAGTTAGACTTACTTAGAGCGTACCTGTCACAATAGATTATAACAGCTTCCCATTTGGAGAACTGGAGGAGACCACCAGGACGCCCTCGTACTACGTGGATGAAGACTATCTAGCAGGACCTGAACTGAATGAAGCACTCATTGTGGCTAAGAATCGTCCACTCTGGAGACTGATGTCTACGTTCGACACTACGCGCCCCTGGTGGTGCGTGCCACAAGATGAAGAAGAGGAAGAGTGTACCTACTCGTGTAAACATTCACTGCTTGATAGAATGTGCAGATGAGTACGTCGATTTTTATTTTATGCAGTATCGCAGAATTGTTAATTTAGATCATACAGTTCACCAGTGAATCATTCTATTTGTCTGTCTGTCTGTCTGTCTGTCTGTCTGTAGGTCCAGTGATGCTGGTGGTTCACTGAAGCACTCGGCAGTTTCCCCGCCGGCCGGCACAAAGTTTCCACGTGGTATTTCCAGTCGTCGAACGTTTCACGGTCAGATTCCTGGTCGTCGGTCAGCGGGCACCGGCGGCAGTGGCGCTGTCACTGACGGCACTGACAGTCCATCGTCTAGCTTCGGCAACCAGTCCAGCCGACTGTCGTTCCTTAACAAACTGACGTCCAAGTTTGCTCGACGGTAAGTTGCTTACAGTTAATCGGATGAAACTATATGGTAACATTGGGGCGTTGAACATTAAAATAAATGCGTTGTTCTCATCAGTAAATCAAAAGTAGCAGAAATGGCAGGAGAATTCAGTAGTTCACTGCTCGTCATGGACACCTGAAGATCATATCATGTAGGAGGATGTGCAGCAGATACTGAAATCACACGGTGTGGTCCGTCCAATCCATCCAGACTGCAGTTGGGAAGGCAGCGTACAGCAGCAGTGAGGCCACACAGCAAGCACTGGTATTAACACCAACAGTGACGTGATGTAATTTATCACTGCATTAAGTTCACTGTTGCCATACAGTTGCAGCTGTAAAGCATCCTATGCCTGACCGGGTTAAGCCGTCATTTGTAATTTTGACATCCGGGCACTCTAACACTCGGTCTGAGCGTGACGCTCAGCCTGAGCGTCATAGTGCCCGGATATCAAAAATTACCGGTGATGGCTTAACCCGGTCTGGCACAGAGTGGGCGTCAAAGGGTTTGACTTGTGTGCGCTGTCGTAGTCCGACGAGCGAGAGCCGTGACGCGGTCGGTCAGCATCTGTCACCGGTTCCTCCGCCGCCGACGCCGAGCTCCTCCAAGCCACGCTCACTGCGCTTCACATGGAGTATGAAGACGACCAGCGCCATGGACCCGAACGACATGATGCGTGAGATTCGACGTGTTCTTGGCACCAACAACTGTGACTACGAACAGCGCGAACGATTCCTTCTGCTGTGCGCGCACACCGGCAATGCCGGCGCGGGCGACTCCATCGTCCAGTGGGAGATGGAAGTCTGCAAGCTGCCGCGACTGTCGCTAAACGGCATACGGTTTAAGCGCATCTCTGGAACATCGATTGGGTTCAAAAACGTCGCGTCGAAAATTGCCAACGAACTGCAGTTATAAATCGCTAATAAATAGGTGCATTTGCCGTTGTCGTCTCGCTATTTAGGTCCAACGTGCAAGCGGTATTGCCAGGATGATATGAGTCAGCTGACTGTTTAGCTTGTGGTCTCTTGTTTGTTGTAAGATGCCGTGCCAGTCTTTCATTCAATAGACTTTGGATGGATCCAGTCACTGCTATAACATTATCGTGTTACTGAGTCATTTCGGTAAAGAAACGTCGTTCGTCGGTTGAGCGAAGCTTTTTCATGACGTACTAAATGTTTTCAGAATGTTCAGAGGCAGTATAACACTGTACTAACTGGTTGTGGTGTATTGGTGCTTGTTGCAAGAGGCAACTCTGTAGGTGGTCAACGACTGCGTAATCGTCGTCTGAATGAACTAAATCTATAACTTCATTCTGTGAACGTATCGACGGTGTGTTGATGCCGCTGTCGCGTATAGCATAGATCTGCTCGCCGGAACATCGAGTGGTGAATCTGGTCATGGTTTGGCGAGTTGCGTTAACACCGAGTTGTGTTCTTTTTTTATTCAGTCTTTTTTAGATGTTATCTGCATTTTGTGCGTTACGTCGGTCCGCACAACTATGCTTCATCCGACGGCGTGATGTAGTTCATTGTCTACATCAACTGATCATGTCTGTTTTAGAACTTTGGCTACATGCCGCCACATCACCCTTGGTATTATTACAGGGTTCCTATGAGTCGTGAAATGTACGGAAATCATTTTAAGAAAATTCTTCCTGCATTGAAAGTAGATCAGAAAGTGGATTTGTGTTGTCGTGAAAAACATAGCCAGTGATTCGGCAGCTTTATGTCTGGTAGGTAGCCTGTTTCCGTGATCTTTCTAAAATTTGGAGTTATTCTTACCTACATGCATCGGTCAAAAATTCACGAGCAAGTCTAACTTATTATCAACTGTAAGCTGGCTGTAATTTTACAAACAGATTGAGTAGGTCATAAATTTGGGTTTGTTATTGAAAATTTGCCGGAAAAAAATCCGAAAATTTGTTCACAGCTGTTTTGTTTGCATAGGAGCCATTTTTATACACTTAAAACAGTTGGATTGCCAGTTAATGCAGGAAGTGGCCAGCAAATTGTACCATCCAACATGTTGTATTTGTCTTTATTTTGCACTTTTCCTTTGATTCTATGACTTGTGGTATTGTTGTGTAAACTGTGTCAAATGTTCCACTTTTCTGCAAGCCATATTCGTGCACTGTTACAACTGCAGTCTCGCCATCTGAAACCGACACGTTTTCACTGGCCAAATGACGCGTCGTACAAGGTGCAGCAAAAAACCACTCCATTTGTTACATTCAGTTGTGTACCGTTGTGTGTTTTGGTTAGCTGTCGGCTTGAATGACTAACTGTTTCCGCACTGTTAGAACTACTCAGTGCACATGTCATCATATCATACTGCTGCACCGACTGTCGTTACCAGTGATTAGATCTAGACTGTGCTGGATGTAGTCTTTCTCTGTGACCAGCTGTAACATATGTGGCATAGTAGTTCCAACAAACAGCATAGAGTCGTCGAGGTCACATACGACGACTGACCGACTAACTGACTAAATATTATTATTATTTATTTTGTTGTCTAACATCCAACCTTGAAGCGTGTCACCGGTATGATAAACAGTGCCTCCATTGCTGCCACTTGTAGGTTTATTCCGGCTGGGAGCCAGTGGACTCGTGTATTTTTAACAAATTTGTTTGATAAATACTGTAAATAGTACTAAATACGTAGAATTTCTGTCTCGGTATCGCGGTCCATACTGTCAGTAATTCCAGTGTCATGTTTACACGCAGATTGCAGCATATCAAAGTGTTAGGTCGGGGGTAGGGAGGCTAACTAGTCCAGTACACGTTGGCAGTCAGTCCAGTTTGGAAACAATGTTATGTGCCACACCTTTCGGTATAGACGCAGTGGAAGCAGAGAATGGTATCTGTTACAAATGTCAGTGAATTTCAGTGTCTGTCTTGTATTATGCAATGAGCAATGTTTGTACTGTGAACATAGAAACTTACATACAGATACAGATACATACATCCAAGGAAATTATGCTTCACTCATTGTTTTGAGCAATTATCACATTGTGAACGGCAGTTCTGTGTAGTGTAAAAGAGCAGATTTTGACCAGTACAGATTTGAAACATAATAATTGGTTAACACATGATTTGACACAATTTATATGTCGTACACATATTCCTATCTTTACTGACAGTTCAACGGAAGACAGACAACAAAGCAGAACTTGCAGTTATTTTTCTATCTAAATCATATTTTCCGAAACTCTCACATAATACGTCTATTTGCATGTATACAGTAGAACTCCTAGCAATTAAATTAGCACTACAGTACATCAAAAGTTTTCTGTGAAACATCTGTATTTTTACTGAGTTTGTCTCTGCTCTGTTCTGAAATCCCTTGAATCCCAAAGATACACCAACCAGTAGTCAGTCCTAACTATACTTAAGATAGCAGATGAATAGTATAGGCAAAGCCAAAAGGCTTCTAAGCCTGCATCTTTACTGACAAGAAAGCCCAGCTATCGCGGACAAACCCGCGCGACGCGAAAGCCTGCCAAAAATTGCTCCAATTCGACGTGCTTACAACGTTGTCGCAGACAATACTGGCCTATCTTCATTCGTTTAGCTCTTGTTGCGTCCGAAATCAGCGAAATCCCGCGAAATTCACTGAAAATTCAAACTTATGGAGTTCAAGGTCATCCAAGGTCATCGATCTTGGTGTCAATCGAAAGCCCATGTACGACTTCCTATTAGTCACTAATAGTAA
>Ga0056129_1000358_pt1 | contig 11339 bp, 12 predicted proteins | sample WorMetLIZISLAND1_FD_71118 | JGI IMG/M metagenome (GOLD analysis project Ga0056129, IMG submission 71118) | Marine gutless worms symbiont microbial communities from Max Planck institute for Marine Microbiology, Germany - Olavius loisae LIZARD... ...
CTAGCATTCTTCGTTTTGACACAATACCGGCGCGTGACAGACAGACGCACGGACAGACAGACAGACACGTTGCGATCTCTATAACCCGCGCTAGCATAGCGTCGCGCGGGTAAAAACCACTCCGGCATCAGACCAAGGTTAAACGTCAAGTCCATAACGAGGCCGAGCCTCGTTCTGATGCGACGAAGCCAACGCCCCCTCGGTACAGTAAGTAAGTAAAGGTCAGACACACGTCCCCCTCAAAACGAAAGTTTGCATGTCGTCGAACGGCATGCTTGACAGATACAGATGTCAACACAGATCAGGAACGGACCAGTTCCAGAGCATCCACCAGCAACCGCTCTTCTGAACAGATCTTCGTGAACTTGACAGTCAACAGCGACCACTCAGGACGGAAGATGTGAGATGACCACTTGGTGTCGACCGTCGATCCATCGTCCAGCATGACTCCGCCTTTCAAACACAAAAATACACAACAGTCGTCAACCACTGATTGTAGCCCTTGACCAGTAAGGCCGCATAGCTCCCATAACCTCTTCCAGCCGATCGGCCAACCAAAATAAATACCAAACTAAACATGGACATACTGGAATCTGAGGTTAACTGCCCCCTTGCACCTATCGGGTGTACAGTAAAGGATGTAACTGATCACTAACTACAATCAAGGCGGGACAGTGAATCTGCCATAACATTACATGACCCTCTGTTGCTCTTTACAACTAGATCATACTGTTGTAGGGCTAGTGCCCACCTGAGGAGTTTAGCATTTTTTTGGTGCTGATTCAGCTAGATATTTAAGAGGATTGTGGTCCGTGAAAACTGTTATGCTAGCACCAAACACAACATTTCTAAAGCGTTTCAGAGCCCATACTATTGCAAACGTTTCACGCTCAATGACGGACCAAGCACATTGGGAAGCAGTGAGCTTGAGACTGGCATAAGCGACTGGGTGTTATTCCCCATTATCACCAAACTGGCACCATTGACAGGCTACGCTTGTAGCACTCACATCTGCGCACAACAGAAAAGGTTGCCCTGGATTTGGGACCAACCAACAACACAGGCGTTTCAGAGATCTTTGTGCGAAGTACTTCAAATGCCGACTGTTCCTGAGCACCCCATTGCAGCACAAAGGGTTGACGTTCAGCAGTGAGATCCGTTAACGGCTTAGCAATTGCTGCAAAATAAGGCACATAAGTACGATAATACGAAAACAAACCCAGCACTAGCTTAAGCTGTTTCTTTGTAGTCGGCGGTTTCATCTCATACACTGCCTTTGTCATATCAGGATCAGGACGATGCTTGCCACAACCTATGAGATGCCCTAGGTACTTTATTTCAGGCTTGGCAAAAGAGCACTTGCGAACGTTCAGCTTCAACCCCGAGGACCTTATTACCCCGAAGAATTGCTTCAAATGCTCCAAATGAGTTGCAAAGTCGCCACTGAATGCGGAAAGGTCATCCACATATGAATCACTGAACACTCTCACTGGCTAAAGAATCACGTACTGCACGCACAAACGTGTTGCCCGCTGCTTTTAGACCAAAGGGCATACAGACCCACTCCCATAGTCCTTGATGTGTAGCCAAAGCAGTGAGTCACCTATGTTCGGACTCAACCTCCAACTGATAATAGCCACTTTTTGCATCGCACACAGTGATCCATCGGCTACAACCAACACGATGCATTACATCAGACAGATTAGGCATGGGAAAGCTGTTAGCAACTGTAAAAGAGTTGATGTATCTATAGTCACAAGCCATGCGCACAGACGTATCCGGTTTAAGCACACACACACAACACCAGATACCGTGTGGCTTTTAGATTGGACTATAAATCCTAGTTCTAAAAGCTCTGGGATTTGTCTCAATTTCTCTTTTTAGGGTCTCAGGCACCATATATGCACGTGTTGCACGAGGTTTGAAATCGGCAGTTACGTTTATTTCATGTTGTACCACTGTACAGAGACCAGGAGTATCGGAAAAGATATCAGCAAACTGGTCTAAGACAGACAACAAAGCATTTCTGTGTTCAGCATTCAAATGTATGAGTCTATTTTTGTCATCACGCTCACTTGGTAGCTATTCAGTAGATGGGGAGGGAGCAGTGCACTAACAACCTCCCCAAAATCTACGTCTTGGTCTTTTATGACACCTACGTTTTGCACACGATCCGCAAAAGGTCTCAATTTATTTGCATGCAGACATCTACATGATGACTCATCGGTCATCTGCACTTCATAACTGTATGGAGATCTAACACGAGTTATGTGCCCTGTTTCCATGTAGCAAAGACTTTGTGTGTTGAGTCTTTTTGAAGCACTACCGCTTGTTGTTCAACTTGAAATGACTTGTCTGTGGTGTGTTTGTTGTATTGTTCAGTGTATTTCTGCAGTGTAATGTTGGCGTGTATGCGTGCATAGTTGCGAGCACTTTGCATGACACATTCGAGGTCTTGTATGTACTGATGGACAGACTTACTGCTATCGTCATCACATTCTCTTTTCCCGTCCAAGACCCACGAAGTATTGACAACGGCCCCCTCGGTACACGCCCAAACAATAAAAAGTGGGGGATACACTGGTGGTACGGTTTGGTACCTCCCTAGGTACCACACCAGGCATGGTACCGCTTTGTGCCATTGCCGGCCGTAATCGTGTATGGCATGATTCAACATGTTCTTGAATGTAGCGTTAATGCGCTCTATGACATCTTAACTTACTGGTAAATAAACCAAATCTGCTAAAACAGCCTCACCAAAGATGTCTTGCAACTTGATTTGTCCTTGTTTTTTGCGGAGAAGGGCTGATGTTGCACACAACAGACTCCTTAGCAATGGACAACTCGGTCCCAGAATCAGACATACACCTACCTATAAGGACCTGAGTTTCCTATCATCACCTGTATGTAAGTGAGTGGTGATTTCTGTACAAACTTTGCAGTGTCCTGTGTTTGTGACAGGTCTATGTTGCTTGCGTGATGAACCTCGTGTTCTCTAACACTGACACTGTCTTTGTCCCCATCACAGGTTGATTAACTTTGTCAAGACACAACATAACAGAAGAACAATCATCAAACCTATCAGCTACACTGTCATTTGGAATTTCAACAACACAACGGTTAATTTGTACATTCAGTACAGTGGTTTCAATATCAACGTTAAGCGACTGATCATTTGGTTAGCAAGCTCAACAGTCATACAGGCGGACTGTGCCTGCGGACATTCTGGGCGGCCACTTACACCGTTCGCTCTGTTGCAAGCAGGCAGACCTCATATGCGACGTGGAGCCACATGTCCAGCATTTACGCTACACATGGGCATACTGTTGGCACGGACCTGGCCTTGCCGGCATTCGATTTTGCCAGTCTTCCCCGTCCTAGGTATTTCTGGAGGTGGAGTCGCAACCGACTGAGCAGGCCGTGATACACCCCCCCCCCCCCGGGGGGGGGCACTACTGGTGTCTTTAAAATTTGTTACGGTACCATCCCGATAACGGCCATCAGGAGTGTAGTTAACATCAAACACGTCAGCCAGTGACGCCAACTCGCTAGCTGATAAGGTCTGTTTGCCCTCGATAGACAGACAATATTTCAAGCTCAGTGTATCTTTTAGGCGATCTACCAGCTTATCATAACTATCACACTCTCTGCTCCTCGTGTCAAATGGAAAAAAAAGGTTTTTCTGTCTACTAACAAAAAGTATGTGAGTTTCATCAAGGGCACGAGTTGCAGCACTGAAACATGCCCGATACTCACGATGAGTGAGTTTGAATTCCCTCAACAGAAATTCTTTAATCGTGGATACATCATCCAACTCTCGTGCACTAACACGACTGGCAAGACTTTTAGCCTTAGGGCTCAGCAAAGGTAATAATAGCTTTGCTCGGATGTTATGTAGCATCTCATACACAGCCCAGAGATTTTCACACGTATCCGAGAAGTTTAACAGTTAAGCGGGATCCGTAGGCATACTGGGCAAAACATGTTTCATTATGTCGCCGTATTTCCTGGTTAAAACAGGTAGACTACCCTCGCATTCTGCCTGTTGTTCATCACAAGTCTGCAGGCGCCTGGCCTCAGCCCTACGCCACTCATTATCTTCAGCTAGACGCTGTTGTTGGAGGCGAATTTCCTCCATACGCACCTCTAACTCTGCAGTCTGTTGTTGCCTAGCAGCTACCTGTTCACGTAATTCAGCCTCACGCAGTGTTAATTCCCTTTCTCTAAGGTCAATATCTACTGCATGAACCTCAGGACGCGCAGCTGTTTCACGATCACCACCCACAGCCCCCAGCGGCCGCAACATTGTGTTCTGCCGTAAACTCAAGCAGGGCAGGACGATCCATGGCTATAACTTTGTTCTCGTCCTACCCAGTTCTAACTAACCTTGCCTGAATGCGTTCAGTGGGGTCCTTTTTAAGGTCGCCTGCTCAACTGGATCTAACTTATCCATGAATCAGGTTATATTAACCGCAGGTAAGCCACCCGGTAATTATTTCGGCAAGCCGACGGCTGAGAAAAGCGTGCGAAAACAGACAGACTCACCGATCACCACCGGATCCTGGAAATTCTGATGTCGCACTCAGGTCGCATTTTACCACGATCCGTCACGTTTTACTTGTTTTACTTTGTTAAAACCAATAGATTTCAGCGATTTTCAGCAATATCCTGTCGACTGCGCCACGATGTGTCGTGGCCGGTGAATCATACAACTTTATACAAAGATTAAACTTTATTATGTCAGTTTATTCAGTCAGAAATGATAAAACCACGCCGGCATCAGGTCAAGGTTAAACGTCAAGTCCACAACGAGGCCGAGCCTCGTTCTGATGCGACGGAGCCAACGCCCCCTCGGCACAGTAAGTAAGTAAAGGTCTGACAACGGTTTTCAAGATATTCTGCCCCAAAATTCATATGCTCATAGACACGGTGCAGAATCGGCATTGCGCATACGCGATATCACGTGATATGTACCCCTATGTAAAATTTAAGTACGTAGGCCTACTTGAATTTTTCACGCCACTTTGCCTATTCACTGTATCACTTTCACTGGGCTCCGACGAAGAATAAGGGGTGTTCTCTCCGTGTAGACTACCTCTAATGTTAAAGGCGAAATCGAGCGAAAAATGTCAAAGTCCAAAAAATTGCCCAATGTTTACCTTTCAGTGGCCCTGGAGATGAGACGGTATGAAAAGTAGCGATTTTTACTGAACAATGCACATCCTTGCGTGAATCCACGTCGTTTGAGCCATTTTGCGTGAAGATCGGTTGGGGTCTAGCCTCCTGGGTGGGGTCGGAAAAAAGTCACAAAGTCAGAAAGGCTCCCATAGAAATGACGTGTCGCCGTTAACACGGGGCTTGAACTACCGTTCGGCCTGTGATAAAATTACGTTAAAAACTTTCTAGTTGCCATGGCAACAGGGGTTGGTCTGACACAATTTTCGCTCATGCAGTTAAATCGGCCGACACCGAAAACCGTGTAATTTTGCAAGAATCTTGATGATATATCTCCTATACAAAAGCAGAGTTATAGCCTATTTTTTCTCCACATGACATCAATTTGTTGGACTGCTTGTGATATGCTTTGATGTTTGTTTATATAACGGTTTATTGTCCTAAAATGTTTTTGTAGAACTGTTAAAAGTAACTATTATTGGTCTGGTCAACGTGAACAATTGGCAAAAATCACAGTATTAAGTGTGTGTGTATGTTACTGTTCTATCACATCTTAAACCGTATCTACCGTCGGACTGTATAGGCGGAGGCGGAGAAGCTGAAACGCTTTGCAGTGGGCGACAGTCGGACAAAGTTGATTGCAGTCGGTATTTTAGAAGGAGTTAATCCGAAGGAACTCTACAGTATAGCCAGTGCACATGCTTTCGTCATCCTTATTCCCAGCTTTTTGGAGATGACCAGCGGCGAAGTGCAGCTGAGAAACGTCTTGTGTATTGGTTCGTATTAATTACTGATTTCAGAATAATAAATAGAAAATCTCGACAGCCCCATAGTGCTTAAAAATCATCGCCCTGGCTGCTGCCAGTCAGTAATAATAATAATAACCGTCTTTATTCAACGTCTGACACACCGCAGGCTGGTGTACAATGGCATCACACAGGTATGAGAGGTGCTGGAGTGGAGACAGTCGGCTGCCAACCCCAAGGTCCAGCCTGCAGGCAGCCTACAGCCAACAACGCCCCTGTGGTGCACTTGTCCCAGACGAAGCTGGTCCCAACTTTGCTGCTTGGTGGGCAGGGGTACATGTGTGTGAACAACTTACCCAAGGTTATTACGCGGTATGCCTCGGCTGGGGATCGAACTCGCGACCTTCCGATCGCGAGTCGCGAGCGCTAACCATTGAGCCACCGCGCGAGTCCTCGTCCATCAAATTGTGTTGACTGAGGTCGACAGGTTCAGGCCTACATTTTGCTTGTGTGAAAAGGCCTATGGGAGCGCAGCACTACATTGGGGGATTGCAATGGCATTAACTTCCTAGAAATATTTCCCTGACGTATTGTTAAGCATCTGTACCACTTAGTGTGAAGGGGCTATAAGCGATGACGATGTTTGTCCAACTCTCTGTCTGTCTGTCGCCAATCGCTTACGTATAAGGCGGACAACAGGCAGTCTGAATGGCAGTTCAAGCCCCGTGTTAACGGTGACAACTCATTTGTATGAGGTTCATAATGGTCTCAGTGAGCTCCAGCGTCGTGTGTACAGGACATGAATCATGTCCTGTACACACGACGCCTTAGCTTACTGAGACCATGTCCAAGTGCATCAGTGATGCGTGCCAACAGTCTCCAGCTGAATCCAGCGAAGACCGAGATACTCTGGTCCTTCTCCTTGGATATGTACAGTTTCCGAGACGGCCGGATGAGTTCGAGGCACGTGTATAGGTGTAACTACATTGAAGAAATAGGAGACAGTTGCCTCCTCTTGAATTCTTGAACTTGTCAGCTGGTCCTCTTAGTTTCGCAGGTGAAAGAAAGGTAACAGTGCAAACTGCACGAAATTTGGTCAGTGGATTCGCAGAAAATCACTAATATTGTTGCCACCAGCTGCCAGATTTTAAGGCTAAAATGCACCAAATTCGACTTTGGTTGGGGCTCCGCTGAATGAGCTCACAGCGCTACCCCAGACACTAGCTAGATTTAAGTGGCCTAGGCCTACTTCTAAGGGGAGTGGAGGGAGGAAGTTGGGGATAGAAGGGGAGAGTAGCGGAGGGGATGAAAGGTAATGATAACCTTGCCTCCTCTTGAACGGAGGTATGGTTACGCCCTGTGTTTCCGCATGGTAGGAACATCCATGATGAACAACAGGAATCCCCATTCCGGCAAACCTGGCAAGCATTTAGTTTGCAAGAAACTAACAGTAGGCCTAATACAATAATTATGCAACTTAATTGTAATGTAGCCTACAAGGTATATGACTGGATGACAGATATCAGATTGGCAGGAAATATGTCGAGCATCGAGGGACGTCTGGAAGTCTACTATGATGGACAGTGGGGAACAGTCTGTGATGATACATTCGACAACATTGATGCTGGTGTTGTCTGCAACAGTCTTGGATTCGGGTTCGTATCGTTCAGCATGAAATTCTGTAAAATAAACGCTGTGATGCCTCTAATCGCATATATAGAGAATACTGGTATTACTTTACCACATGCTATGCATCTGGTAAGTGAGTAAATAAGTATGTAAATTTATAAACGGAACAAAGAAATCATAAATGTCTCAAATGCACCGAGGTCTCAAAACGCGTCGGAGAATAACTTTAATTATAAATATTCGTTGAAAGTAGACAGCGATAGCCCAGTGTCGCGTAGGCAGAACGGCAGCTCGTTCCATGTGTGCGGGCCGGCGGCAGCGAAGGATCTGTCGCCGAAGGTGCTGTTCTGACGTGGCACATGGCAGACGCGTCGCTCCGCGGACCGCAGGGATCTCCGACCGGAAACAGCAAGGAGCTAACAGTCGCCAGCAAGGTAATCCGGCGCCAGGCCCGACAGTGCACGAATAGCGAGACTCGCCAGCTTATACTGGATCCATTGCCGAACAGGTAACCAGTGCAGCTGCCGCAATGCCGGGGTGATGTGTTCACATCGCCGAGTGCCTATTACTAGGCGTGCAGCGACATTTTACACGGACTGTCGTCGCTGAAGGAGACCATCGTTCACTCCGGTCAGTATGGAATTACAGTAGTCCAGGCGGGACGAAATGAACTCGTGGACCACTGCCTTGACTGCCTCCGCTGAGAGCGATCGAGCGACTGAACGCAGCTGCAGCAACTGATAGTGACATGATCGGCCATGATGAGTCAGCAGTCAAAGATGACGCCAAGGTCGTGGACAGTGTCCGACACCGTGACGCAAGCTGATGTGACTGGGACAACACAGATGTCGATCTTGTCCAACAGTTGACTGGATCCGATCCACATCACGCGACTCAACCAGGCGTTGACGTCATTCAAACAGGCAGATAGGAAGCTGACCGCAGCCGCCGCACCGCTGACTGGAGTACTGAGATAGAGCTGGCAGTCGTCAGCATACTGGTGCAGGTTGACGCCGTGTCGCTCCACCAGCTGATGTAACTCAGCCGTGTACAGCACGTACAGTAGCGGTCCTAACACCGAGCCCGGTGGGAAGCCGTAGAGGGACTGGCTGCAGAGCCGACAACTGCCCATCGTTCGCGATTTGCTGTGTCCGGTCAGACAAATAGCATCGGATCCACCGTAGCACAATGTTATCCACACCGAAGCTGACCCACGACCTCTCAAGCAGAATGTCGTGGTCTACGCAGTCGAAAGCCGCTGAAAGGTCGATCTGCTTGACTAGAGTGACGCGCCGACTGTCCGCAGCCGTCACGCGAAGCAACGCCCTCTCTGTAGAGTGGTGCTTACGATAGGCTGACTCGTTGCGTGGTAGCAACTTACTATCACTCAGATGGCTATTCAGCTGCTCGGCGACCGCACGCTCCGCGACCTTTGACATAAATGTCAAATTGGAGATAGGTCGGAAATTGGCCTGGTCGGACGCGTCTAGCCCCGGCTTCTTGAAGGAGCAGTGGCGTCACAACTGCATGTTATGTTCGGTCGCTAAAATCATTCCTTGTCGAATCCGACATTGCTCATTATTCGGATTACAAATGCGACACATTGTTTAGCGACCTTTCCAAATTCACCACAGCTTTTTGCACATTTTTCATATTGACTGTATGAATTGCAATTGTATGTAACATATCAGGGACAAAGGAATCGTAATTGGAAATAGTTACGGACCAGGAACCGGGCCTGTGTGGTTGGACAACGTGCACTGCTCTGGCAATGAGACATCATTATTTGACTGTGCTCACAATGGCTGGGGTATTCACGACTGTGAACACAGCGAAGACGTGTCTGTGTACTGTCCATACGGTAAGTCTCACTTATGTTACTCTCATCACCATCTGTATGCTATTACACAGGGGAAACGCGTATAGTAAGGACATAGGCTAAACCATCTGCTGATAAGTATGATATGTGATGTCAGAAGGGGTGCTGGCGCAAAAGTTATTACATTTCATGCACAAACTGTATCGTTGTCCTTACAAACAGCTTTGTAGTGCATATCATCGTAACTATGATTATGTCAATGTAAGCGTACACGTTTAGGCCCCCTATCTATCTCTTGTGATGACGCGTGTTGCAGCGTGTCTGTTGGACGTCTCATTCGTACTCGCCTTCTCCAGCAACGAAACGCAGCTCAATAACACCAACTGGCGTTTTGTCACAGACTTCATGGTCAACGTGACGTATTCCATCAATGTCGGCGAACAGATGACTCATGTTGGCGTCGTTAGTACAGGTAGGGTGAATGATCCACACGTTGTGACAGACAGGTAGACGGGCAGACGGACTATAGCATATAGCACGCTCTGTATCTATCGCGCGCTAAAAAAGAAAGAGCCGTCGTGAAAACGTCGACGGAAAAAATGTTTCAAAATTGACATCGTTTTTTGATGAGTCTACTGCCTAGTGCAATGAAAGTTAATCGTTAACATGAAGCCGTTATTCCTGCAGACGGTTCTCTGATACTACTACTGGCGGCCTGACTCAGTGGCAGCATGTTGGTCTCGATCAACGTAGTTACTCTACGTCGGGCCCGGTTAATACTTGGATGGATGACCATGTGTGGGTAAACCATCATTGTATAACCAGCCACCTAGGTCAACTCAGCCTTTCATCCTTTCGGGGTCAATAAATGAGTACCGGCAATATGCCGGGGGTTTGTGAGAATAACCTCTGTCGGGTGGCAGGTAACACTGTGTGATCCCATATGACAAGTGATCTCATGAGCGCATTAGAGGTTCGTTAACGTATATGAGATATACAAATCGACGTATACTTTACTTTACTTTACTTAGAGCCTCGTAGCCGGCGACGTCCCATAGCAAGCCGAACATCCGTCGTGACGCGGACATACTTTGGTGACAGAGCATTCGCAGCTGTTGGACACGGACTATCGAACAGTCTTCCATCGCATGTGGCGGACTTATCGTACAGTGAATTCCGGCAGTCGCTAAAGATATTTTTGTTTGGATAGTGGGGCCACGGCGTATCCAGGGTTTTCAATAGCAGGACAGATCACATAATAAGAACACAAGAAAGCATCAAAACTCTTGGCGGCTACAACCGAGGGCCCCAAAAATACCGTTGAACCAGGGCCACTCCTCATAGCCTTGTTACGATGGACAGACAAACAGACGAAATTGCTATATCAATGGCGCATGCATTCATGAATGAATGCTGATGAATGTGGATGCGCAATAAACATAACAGGCCTAATTGACTTTGGTGTCGGATGCCATAAATATTAATATCCAGTGGTGATCTGGAGACTGGATCTATAGTGCACGTAACTGTTTTTAGGTAACCAGACTACTCGGATTTTCTATCTGTCCAACCATACTGACATTTCGTCATTGGTTGCCACTATCAGCAATATGGCATACCCGGGCAGTGAAAGCGATATGACTGGCGGACTGCAACTCGTGAGGACAGAAGTATTCAAAGAAACAAATGGAGACCGTTCAAAAGTCCAGAATGTCGCCATCCTTCTGACAGACGGTATTCCAACACGTGAACTGGACCAGCTACTGGCGGAAGTACAGCGAACCAAGGACAGCAGTATCCGCGTCGTCGCTGTCGGCATTACGGACGAGGTGAGTATTGAATGGACTCGATATCCCATTTATGCCTAATGTTCCACATGTGGAACATTCAATATAAACCGCCTACAATAATTTGTCCTGTGTTTTATACTGTTTTCCGGTAATTTACACCCTTTATCTATGTTGTTATTT
>Ga0056129_1000360_pt1 | contig 11277 bp, 6 predicted proteins | sample WorMetLIZISLAND1_FD_71118 | JGI IMG/M metagenome (GOLD analysis project Ga0056129, IMG submission 71118) | Marine gutless worms symbiont microbial communities from Max Planck institute for Marine Microbiology, Germany - Olavius loisae LIZARD... ...
TTTGATTATCTTTGAATAGGCCTGTATATTAACTCTTAACATCAGAATCTATTCAGTTCTAACAATCGGTTTAAACTCAGCCATCCTGCAGTCTACAAACAATAAAGAAGAAAAAGGCCTAAACTTGCACGACATTCTGCAGTGTTCTCAGGCTCATGTCAAAAATTGGATTTTCGTGGCAGCAACGAGTACATTCCAGGAATCACTGAGGACTTGAACTGTCACTTACCCGAAGGTCGTCATATTTGCCGAACACCACGGAGATCCGCTGAGACACAGCATTCGGCAGCAGTGGAAGACAAATGCAGCAGCCAAATACTATCATGTCCTGCTTGATAATACAGCTGGAGTGCTGGCATGACACACAATATAATGCAAGCATTCACTCACTCAAAATACTTTAACCCTTGTACGCCCACTGTTGCCATACGGGTACAGCTATAAAGCATCCTGTGCCAGAATGGGTCAAGCAAGCCATCATGTGTAATTTTGACATCCGGACACTCTGATGCTCAGCCTTGCCTTGAGTGTCAGAGTGTCCGGATGTCAAAAATTACACATGACGGCTTGCTTGACCCATTTTGGCACAGGATGCTTTATAGCTGTACCCGTATGGCAACAGTGGGCGTAAAAGGGTTAAAACAAAAATAGAAACAGATACGTAAATAACACTGGTGACTTGTGACCACGAGGTCGCGGGTTCGAATCCCGTCCGTGGCTGTTGTGTACCAACGCCAACTCAGCGTGCCATCCCTCCGGGGTCGGTTAATGAGTACCAGCGAAAGCTGGGGAGTAAACGGGCATACCACACGATGCAGTAGCCCCCTGTCCATCATCTTGCGGCTTCGGCTGGTGTCCAGCTGAGGGGTACGTGAAACGGAGATCAGTGCCGCCCTAAGGGTCCATGAGACTCGGGAAGGACTTTACTTACTTACTTACTTAAGTAAACAGCATAAACGACTAAGAGCTGATGGTATCGGTGACATGAAATGACATGAGAAGAGACTGGTCATGATGTGGTTTCTGAAGCACGTGTTGACAGACGCTAAGACATAAAATGAAAACCTCAACATGATTGGGAGAAAAAAAAACCATCGATGAAACCAACAGTCAGTCGGTAGGGAGTAGTACTGACTGGTGTCATGTCTGCATCGTTGAGGCCGGAGACCAGACAGCCGGAGTTGATGTGAACGAGTGACGTGAGATTGCAGTTGACGACAGCAGCAGGAGACGCAATGTGGACTTGATCACCGATGATGCTATTAATGACGACGACATCTTCAGCGACGCTTGATCCTGGCTGCAATGAACACACCACGCCGAAACATTCTCACATTCTATCTATTTATCGGGTTAAGCCGTCATTTGTAATTTTTGACATCCTGGAACTCTGGCGCTCGGGGTTGAGCGTCAGAGTGCCCGGATGTCAAAAATTACAAAAAAATGACGGCTTGTTTAACCTGGTGTGGCACAGGATGCTTTATAAACATTCTCACATTCTATAAATCGGTCGGTCCGTTGGTAATGCAAGACCACAACATCATACAGACTCCGACAGATTTGCTACCACCGGGGCGAAAGGTCTACAGGGGATTTATTGTGCGACATCGGACATTTGCGTAGTCAACCAGATGCCATGATGCATTAGTTTCACATTCACAGCACCAGAAGGTGCCAATCCAACAACAGTCACAACGCTTGCAGTCAACATCAGGAACAAAATACGATATTGAAGAAAATTACCACAGGAGCAACAAATCAATCGGCTGCATCAACTGCAGCAGATAAAACTGTTAAACACGTTCGCTGCCAGTGACGAGTTATCTCGTCAATTAAAGTGCATTGGTAAGTGCCACTGACGAGTATACTCGTCATTCAGTACATGTAACTCAGCTGTACACTGGTACCACACCACAGCAGATAACCAGCTGGCACCTCGGCAAAACTAAGTCCTACAGGGGACAGATGGCACCTAGGGAATATATAGCCTGGCAGCGAACGTGTTAATAAACAACAGAGTGACAGCTGCATCTTTGTGATAACAATTTACTGAGTTTGACATTCACAGCTGAGCTGCCATCACATGAACAGTTAATAGTTAATGCTGTTAATTACGATATCCTTGCGATTGCCAAGGGTACTGTACTCTGTACTGTAGGGCCAAAGTAATTAGGAAAAAGGGACATGGCTCGTTGGGTGCATCTGGGTCTTCTGGGACCCCAATTTTGGGTAAACGGCAGGTTGTAGGTGGTCAGCAATTGTATCATCGAAAGAGCGATGGTGGTTTCCTGTCAGCTCTCCATTGTGACTATTGTGCTATCTCTAACCATTCGACCGCAATTTGCCATCGAATGTCTCCGATGCTCAAATCAACAAAGATTGGTCACTTTTGTGCAAAATTTGGGGAGGAAGGGGTTGACCGATGTAAGCCAAATTTTAACACAATCTGGGACATGGGGCTAAAGAAATTGTGTCAATAACTTCTGCAGTTTGTGCACAATGCATGAAGGTGACAGACAGACAGAAACCACAAAACGGTAACATTGACTGCAATATGTTAAGGTCACTTGGCTACACTCCCACCTTCATGCAGGTGTCTTTCCTTTATGGATGGTTTGTTAGCGACCATTTCTGGGTCATTTCTCACCGGCCCATTTTCTGCAGCCAGATTAAATTGATAGAATCTCGTAAAATCACTCAATAAAAACTCAAGCCCGGACGTTTGTTGCTAGACAGCCATTCTGTCATCACGTCATTCTGTCATTGTGTCACTGTGTCATTGTCATTATGTGGTCTATCAGATACCGATGGAAACAGACAAAGTCTGACTGACTGATGAGACAGAAAGAGAGTACTGTAACTGACGGTGATATGCGAGTGACAACGAGCAGCGAACGTCAATCTCAAAGAGTCGACAGGCGGCAGCATCACGTGCTTAAGGTGGTTCTCCGCTGACAGGTCCATGTAGCTGTGTTTACCGTCGGCGATCACTGAACATACATTATCACTGCACGTCTATATAGCGCTGTTTGCCACTGCAGCGATGTTTCAAAAAATAGGTTCACCTAGATAGCAGATTCGGAGAAGCATTCAAACATCGTGCCATGCCAGTGACATTAATAGACGAGTGAAGGTTAATGGGCGAAACATAGTGTGTGATTCTAATCTTAACACCATTTAATAATGAAAAGCACATGGAAAATTTGTGTCAACGCAGGCACAGTGTATTAGCATAACTTTAGGACACGTTCACAAACGGCCAAAATTACGCTACTGTTCGTCCAATTCTGACCTATTAATGACGTCATTCGCAAACAGCGCTGTTCAACAAACAAATGGTACAAGATGCAGCTCCAGTCAAACAGCCCAAGAATAAAGCAGCAAAGAATATATACAACTCGCCTGTTCCTTCACAGACTACGAGTTCTCACAGTCTGCATATATTAATCTCTAAAAACTACTCGACTATGATATCTTCCTGATAACCAGTCGACAGCAGTGAGGCACTTTACCGACAATGACAGCATCACAGTAGAACACCACTACCTGACCGCCAAAATTACAATCAGTATTGTAAATTAGAATTATTGTTGATTAGATCATAAACTAAAAATTTCACAAATCCACAAATATCTGTGTGCCATCATTAGACTCCCCCCCAAAAAAAACAAACAGAAGTAAAACTGATTAATAACTGAGTGAGCATGTGTGACAGACAGACAGACAGACAGAACGACAGACAATGAGCTAAAGAATTGAAGAAGTTTGTGAAAAAAGAGAAGATAAAGAGAAGAACCGACGAGCTTTCATGCGGAAGCCTTTCAGTTGTCTCCAGACAAGACGCCGTGCACTGCGTACCAGCGTGCTGTCAGCTACATTGTCGCCGCCAGCCGACAGCGACGCCGCGAGTCCTCGGTCAATGAACCGGTCTTCAGTCATGTCGACACAGAGTGCCAACAGCACGTCAAAGAACAGCGACAGCTGAAACACAATGTGCCACTGTCATACGATACGTCAGTGTCACACAATACGCCAGTGTCACATGATACGTCAGTGTCACACTATACGTCAGTGTCACACGATACGTCAGTGTCACACTATACGTCAGTGTCACACGATACATCAGTGTCACACAATACGTCAGTGTCACACGATACGTCAGTGTCACACTATACGTCAGTGTCACACAATACGTCAGTGTCACAAAATACGTCAGTGTCACAAAATACGTCAGTGTCACATGATACGTCAGTGTCACATGATACGTCAGTGTCACACTATACGTCAGTGTCACACGATACATCAGTGTCACACGATACGTCAGTGTCACACAATATGCCACTGTCACACGATACGAATGTCACATGATACGTCACTGTCACAGGACAGACAATTCTGATTGGTCAGAACATTTGTTGCCGTCAACTTTTGTGCAGACCACGCCCACAGAACTGTCACGTTTGTCGACAGCGATTCCATAGCTTAGCGGCAACGCGTTGTTCTCGATCAACGTAGTTACTCTACGTAGGGTCCGGTTAGCACTTGGATGGGTGACTGCATATGTGTGGGTAAACCATCTTGGTGTGTAAAACTTGCCAGATTTATAGCGCTTACCAGATTTGGCTTTCAAATTAACCACATAGCATCACACTAGCAGCTGAACAGAGGCGGACGAGCAATGAAAGTGGCAACAGTGAATCCAGTGTATTTTGTACTGTATATTTTCTTGTTTCACATTTTCAAGGCCTTATGTAAGCGTAAGTATGTAAGTAGCTTCCTGTTGCACACGTTACGTTATCTTTCGATTGCTGTTTTTCTTTTTCATTGTGTGTAACGAATGCCTCAATAAATAAATTGATGTGGTACCAGTTCGTCATGTCTTTAAATTAATTCAAGAACGAAACTGATGATCGATCAAACAGTGTTGATCCCACAGGACTCACCGATATCGGCGTGGCGCCGCTGTCGAGGCCGAGGTACGTACATGAGTCAAGTGGTGGCAGCACATGGCAGGATAACAGCCTCTCCGCAACTCTAGCACTCAAATACACTACACCGGACACCTGCAATACAACACACCCACTCTACTCCAGCAATCCTCTGCATAACAGAACATTCTCATTCGCAATTTGACGCCCACTGTTTCCATATGGGTACAGCTATAAAGCATCCTGTGCCAGGCCGGGTTAAGCTGCCATTTGTAATTTTTGACATCTGGGCACTCTGACGCTCAGGGCTGAGTGTCAACGGCATCAAAGTTGGCGCATTTGCTTGATACAGCATCAAAATTTGCGTTATTTTCGGTGTCCGATTTGAAAGAAGACGAAAAGTTGATTAAAAAAAGCAAACCTACATGAAAAATGAAACATGTAAACTGTATTCTAGAGTCGTTTGAATATTTCTGCCAATACCATCAAAATTGATCTTGACAATTTTGAGCTATACCGTTTCAAAGTTGGGTCTTTTTTAGACACAGTGTATGTATACGTCAGTCACATTTGCTACATGAGTTGCTTATCATGAGGAGTTGACTTCTAATAAAACCTTGTAACTGATCATAAGAATATCACAGGAGAAAAACAAACCAAAGGAACAAGACCGTCAGGCAGTGATGGCAGCGCGCAGCCTCTCAATGTGTCATTGCATCTGCACCGATAGAGAATGTCTTTGACACAGCCCTGCAGTGCACACAACTCAATTACTGAGTCGGTATTCATCACAGTGTAGCACGTTAGTTTTGTACAATGTTGTAAGGGCGATGCCTCAATTAAGTCAACGGAGAATGGAAATTTTGGGGCTTCTGTAACTCTGTAACCCTTGAAACAATTTAGTTGATGTTTGGAATGACTGATTACGGCAGCCAAAAGACCCCACACACCAAAATTGCAACCACCAAAATTGATGGGCATCAAATAAGGGCCGAGTTGTGCCTATATAGGTGAAGTTGTCATATCACACAATTTATTTCCTTCCTTCAGCACACCTCTAGCTCGTCATGAGATGCATGGATTTGTGTTCAATTCACCCAGAAACGTGTTTGTTGGTATGTTTGATCCTTTTCGCTCGGCAATTCCCCACTTTAGGCTAGAAGCCACCTTTTTAGGCCCACTCAAGCTATAAATTTAACATGGGATTCAGTAGGAAACTCCACGTACTGTTAATGAATTGAACCGTGAAGGGTTTAACGTCCCACACAACACATTATATGTTATGGATCAATGTTCAAAAGTTCGGTCTGGTTTACGTGGCCTCATCTGCAGTAAGACAGAACTATTACTAGATGCTGTGACTAAGCTCAGTGCGACAAATGACAAAGTTCTGAGTCGATCATTTAATAATCTAACATAAAGAACAATGTCAAACACATCTTACCGACGAGTCAAGTTTGCAGACACCGTGCTCTTGTGCATAGTCAATTGTCGCTGGTACAGTTATCAGACACGTATCAGCCTGCTGAATTACGCCGGCGTCTGTGCATCCATCAGTTACAATAAGTAAGTTACTAAGGTTATTTCTAAATGGTGCAATTAAAATAGTTCACACTGCACCGTGGTCCCACTATCTAAACAAAAATGTCTTTAGCGACCGCCAGAATCTATTGTACGATAAGTCCGCCTATTTCAGACTAATGACGTTGCAATAACACTCAAATAAGATACATATCTGACAGTTACTTTGATAAAAATTGATTGAGTTGAGTTGAGTTGATATATCTTAAAACTACTCTCATATGCACACAGTCTATTGACTATTTTCACAACCATACATTTAAAATAGTTGTTAACAATAAAAGCTGCCTACGTATAATGAGTGTTTTGGCCCGGATGGGTCAAGACGCTAAGCCGCCCTTATGCCTAGCAAGAGACTGTTGAGTTTGGCATAGGGTGCCACAAGCAGTGGCACCCTATGCCAAATGCATGTTGACCTGCAGTGGTCACTACGGCCACAGATGTGTTAAACGTGCAGATATAATAACAAACGTTGATAAACTCGTTTATTATGAAAAATAAAAAACACTTTTGCGAACGCTGATAATAACATTGACATTTTTTTCAAACAGTTTTGTAGAGTTTATGCAAATTCGAAATTCCAGTTTGTTCAATGTTCATGCTGCAGTCACCAAAATTCATTCCCAAACAGTTACTACAAATAAACTTTAGAAAGCTACGCTGCATTTCACTGTGGCTATTCGATAAAGCTTTATTTCGTGTGAGATTTATTTAAAAAATAAACATTGACAAAATAGCAAATGTGTTCATTAAAAATTTAAATGTTGCAAATGTTTATTTCATCTATAACTAGAGAGAGTCTCGCTTAGATGCAAGTTAATCACTGATGCTGGTGGGTGACAGACAGACAGACGTCATCACTACTAAAAGCCCCCAATTCCACTTTCACCATCAGCACATCACTACATTCAATCATCAAGCACACTTTATTGCTGCTAATACTATCAGGATCAAACATCTAGTGATGCTCGGACTCATGAATTTCATGCAACTGTCGACCTCCATAGTGAAACAATCATCGTCTCACAAAATGTTAAATGTCAAAAAAATCTTGCAATGTCAGAGCATTTTTTCAACAGATGAAAAACTAACAATCGTCAATTTTTAAAACACTACGAGTAAGCAGTTTCCATCTACATTTTTCACATGCCCAGTTACCCACACATCTGTCTCTCCAGCAATGATGTAGGAATGGTATAAATATGCTTTAAACATTCAAATATAAGAATTCGTATTCAGTAATTGATATCTCAGACCCATGAGGGGTCGAGGTAACAGTTTCACATGGATAAGCATAGATAAATAAAGTGTACTTTGACCAATCAAACGTGTGACAATGTTAAACTGTGTCAATGATACCGTGTTACCGTTACCCAACACAGACACTGTAACATTAACACTGAGACATACAAACTTCACGCTACCAACAGGAGTGGAAATGTTGAGAAACATATCTGAGCTGCAGACCCAAACTCCCGACGGTGAGCCGACAGCCAGCTACACACACACACACACACGTCACAGTTGGCACCAGTTAAAAGTACATTATCACCATCACTGTGGCATAGTTAACGTTGCCAATTCTCCAAGTCTGACCCAAATTCTCAGGGTTTCGGCCGTGGATCTCCGGGCTTTGGGTGTAGCGCGGCAATCTCTGGGTCACATCAAACTGCAGCAATAAATCAAACATGTCATATATCCAGTTTTCCGTTTCCACGTTCTGTTAGTTTTAGACTGTATAAATAAAATATTAGGCCTAAAAACCATTACCGTATTCAATTCAGAGAGATCTTTCTCAGGTCTCCAGATCCTCCAAAATCCAAATACAAATACCTTTACGTGGCTCTGCCTGTACCTCACTGGGAAGCTTACAGCACTTCCCCAGAACCCCTAGCTGGTGGGGAGGGTGGCTCACTGCTTCCCTCCTCAAGAACCCCCCACTCTTGACCCTTTGGACCTCGAGCTTCAGCCCTTTGGGCCTCACTTCTACCAGTCTCTGAGACACATTATAGAGTTGGCAGCCCTAGACACTGTCCATGTCAGAGGGCCAGTTGAAGACAGTGTTACCTGAGGCTCAGTAACACTGACTCCTCCACTGCTGCTGTGGACGGGCTCACAGCTTCTCCATACCTCACCACCCTTCCCATCAGATGTTAGCTTCATCCACTATAAACGGCACAAATTTATGCGTTTGTACGATGAAATAGACCATACCTTCGTAGTTACTGTCGTCAACAGCAGATCCAAATTGGTAACGATGCCGCTGAAGTGTTCGCCAGACTGTTGCTGACACATCGGTAAACTGACAAAAGCCCGGCCGCAAGCGTCAAACGGATAGCTGCGGCCCTGACACACAGACACATACTATAACTCAACCAATCTTCTCTCTAAGCTTTCTGGCAGCGTGACAGCACAGGTGATGAGGAGACAATGCTGTTGACTGCCGAGCAATGTCTAATCTTGTAGCCTTTTGGTTATGTATGTCAACTGACAATGACTCACATTGGCTGCCAATAACAACTTATCCCAGCACTGACCATTCTGGAGGCTGATGGCAACTAGTGGCACGCTGGTGCCACGAACTCGTAGCCAAATAAGACAACAACGAAACTGCCTTGAGATGAGGCAAACTTTTACTGACATTGTGGACTACTTAATGGGCACTGGCGTTTGTTTAGTTTCGTTTTTATATACCGGTATATTTTTTGATTACGTCTGCTAGACTAAACTGACCACACTCAGCTTCAATCTACATTCAACTCTTGTATTGTATCGTATCAGATCATAGCGTATACATCACTGTATTGTGCTACTGTAGTTTGATGGGTGTAAGAAGTACAACACATGCTGTAAGCAGACATGACTAGAAATAAACAGATTTAATGTCAACTGACAGCAATGTGTGCGTGTGTGCGAATGTCATACCGTGTGTATGATGAGAATCAGAGACGAGAAGAGAACGTCAGAGTTGACAATCTGAAAGTTCACCACCAGCACATCACTACATTCAATCATCAGACACACTTCATTGCTGCTCAAACAACATTCACTGTGTAATACTATCAGTATCAAATGTCTAGTGATGCTCGGACTCATGAATTTCATGCGACTGTTGACCTCTATAGTAAAACAATCATCGTCTCAGAAAATACTAAATGTTAAAAAATATCAAGCAATGTCATAACAGTTTTTCAACAGATGAAAAACTATCAATCGTCGATTTTTAAAACCATACGGGTAAGCAGTTCCACCTACATTTTTCTCACGCCCCAGCACATATCTGTCTCCTCTCCAACAGCAGATATTAGCAATGATATAATGATTCTAACATTAAGACAATTATTAAAACCCTTTGACGCCCATTGCTGCCATATGGGTACAGCTATGAAGCATCCTGTGCCAGACCGTGTTAAGCCGTCGTTTGTAATTTTTGACATCCGAGCAATCTAATGCTCAGCCATGAGTGTCAGAGTGTCCCGGTGTCAAAAATTACAAATGACGGCTTAACCCGGTCTCGCACAGGATGCGTTATAGCAACAGTGGGCGTCAAAGGGTTAAAATTATGACAAAACATCTCTTTGTACCATATATCCCTGCTTTGCACTGATATGCTCAGCGACCACGAGGAGCGCGTTCAGAGTTGCTCCGCCGCTGCCGACCTCGCTCTTTGGATCTTCGACACTCAGCAGTATCACACTCTCGTCAATCTCACCTTTGTCACGTCGTATCTCCATCTCTGCATCCACACAGCGTGTCAGAACTACTAACCTTCACGACAGATAACTGAGTCAAATAAACAAATAGTTAGCATTTTCTGCACTTCTATGTTGACATTTAGCTCTCTGATGCCCACTGTTGCCATATAGGTACAGCTACAAAGCATCCTGTACCAGACTGGGTTAAGCCGTCATTTGTAATTTTTGACATCTGGGCACGCTCAGCCCTGAGCGTCAGAGTGCCCATATGTCAAAAATTACAAATGATGTCACAGGATGCTTTATAACTGAACCATATGGCAACAGTGGGCGTCAAAGGGTTAATAGTGAACTGTAAATTCTGAGCACAGAACATCAGCAACAACAGATTTCAACTCAGTGATAGTACATTCTCAGAGATTGGCACCACTAAACACCCACAGTGATCAGAGGAAACGGATGTGAGAATGCACTTATTGTAGTAAGTGAGTGGTAAGTGAGTAGTTTCTTAACGGCACATCAGCACAATTAGGCTATACAGTGTCATTCACTTTAATTGGTGGTAAAAAAATATAGAGGGCGCCAAAAAAGTAACCCCATGGGAAAAAATTTGATATCACTGGAACTGTAGTAAATTTTTTCTCCAAATTAACAACGCTTACAGAGGAGGATTCTGACCACATATTCTGCAAATTTCATTGCAATATTTGCTTACATTCCAAAATTATAACTATTTGAACGTAAGTGTGCATTTTTGAAAGTGAACAAGTAATTAAACTGCATGAGATTCTGACTTATAAATAACCTCGCTGATAATTAAGTTGCCAGCTCTCAATCTGTTGGATTATCATGTGAGGTGCAATACTAGGACGCTATATGCCAAAACCAATCGACATCGCCGAGCTGAAGACTGCCTTGCTTCAATATTGAATGATTTGCCACAGGAGTTCACCGATAAGGCAACCCTGTGATTTCGAAAGAGACTTCGATTTTGTGTTGCTGCAGCTGGCGGACACTTTGAACACTCAGTTTAAATACCGAGAAGGCAGCTGACATTCATTACTGAAGCGTTT
>Ga0056129_1000361_pt1 | contig 11276 bp, 10 predicted proteins | sample WorMetLIZISLAND1_FD_71118 | JGI IMG/M metagenome (GOLD analysis project Ga0056129, IMG submission 71118) | Marine gutless worms symbiont microbial communities from Max Planck institute for Marine Microbiology, Germany - Olavius loisae LIZARD... ...
GTAAGTGATTCGTCCCTCTGTGCAGGAAGGAGGTGATGAAGACAGGAGGAAGTTTGAGTAATGTCCACAAAGAACTTTCTAGAGATTTACAAACAAGAATGATTCTTCTGTCGATTACGATTAGTGCCACAATCAATGACGTTGAGTGACTTGTAAAGGTTATTTCAGCCACCCGAAAAACAATATGCAGAATGTTCTGTTGAAGTAGAGTCGGGCGGATGTCAGTAACAGTCCCCTGCTGTTCCTTCTGTTATTATCTCAACTGGTGTCTGTTACGACAGGAGTGGCTCATTTATCGACGAAAAATCAAATGCATGCCTTAGTTTTGTCAAATACTATGTGACAAGTTTGCTTCCAACTCATCGACATCGCCACACACACCGCACGAGTGCATTCCCGCCAACTGTATGGAGTTTACCAGGAAAGACAAATGGCCGCAAATTCACAAGATTTAAATCACCCAGTCGGTGGTGCTATGCTTTATCTTCACCAGCATTACTAGCCATGCCTTCGGGATATTTTACAGTACAAAGTAGTCTACATTACTGCATTATTTTACGTTGCAAAAACAAATCACTTTTGTTCCTGTTTTTGACAAACGGACAGATAAATTACACAAAGCTTCAGTAGGCTTATGTTTTTGTTATTCAACTCTCTATCTACTAATGAAAATTTACACCAATATTCCCAACAACTACGTTGCCTGCTACACTCCATTATACAACGATTGAAAGTTGTCTTACCTGTGCTGTCATTTAGCTACAAACGTTTTGACACCTATTTGTATCTTCGTAACGGATACAGATAGACACTACAAATCTGGTCTACAGAGGACAATTTACCAATGACTATTTGATAAAAATTAGATAAAACTTAATATTAACCCTCTAACTCCCACTGATGCCATAATGGGTACAGCTATAAAGCATCCTGTGCCAGACCGGGTTAAGCCGCCATTTGTAATTTTTGACATCCGGGCACTCTGACGCTCAGGGCTGAGCGTTAGAGTGCCAGATGTCAAAAATTACAAATGATGGCCTAATCCGGTCTGGCACAGGATGCTTTATATGGCAACAGTGAGCGTGAAAGGGTTAACGTCTAACAATAGAAATTGTGTTGTCGTACAAAAACCCGTCAGCTTCTCGTTAATGTTTCATACAATACAGCTAGTACGTCATGCGTACTGGATCTGTGATCCTGTTTCCTGTGGCTGTAGTGGTTCTTGAGGGCGGAGTATAGGCGGAAGAAGCCAGCGATGAGTTGGATGATGCTGACGACCACGAAGACGACGTCAGTGACTGCTGTCGTCGAGTCTGAGCCGCGTGTTGTCGCTGCAACTGTCGGCGACAGATCATCTTCTCCCTGGCTACCTGCTCCTTGTAGAACGACGCGAAGTTGTTGACGATTATCGGTATCGGCAGAGCGATGACGAGGACTCCGCAGACGCAGCAGGCGGCTCCGACCAGCTTACCCCACCCCGTCCGCGGGAACTCGTCGCCGTACCCGACCGTTGTCATGGTGATTGCCGCCCACCAGAACGAGCCGGGGATGCTGACGAAGTCGGTTCCCGGCTCATCCTTCTCGGCGAAGTAGACGAGACTGGAGAAGACGAGGATCTCGATGGCGAGGAACATCATGAGAAGGCCGAGCTCCTTGTAGCTGCGCTGGAGCGTGTGACCGAGAGACTGCAGCCCGGTAGAGTGGCGGGCCAGCTTCAGGACGCGCAGGATTCGAAGGACACGAAGCAGCTGGACGATACGCGTCAGGTCGTGGAAGTGATCGGCGGCGTTGGTTTCGTGGACGCTGAGTGAGGCATAGTAGGGCACAATGGCGACCAGGTCGATCACGTTCAGAGCGCCGCGGAAAAACCGGCATCGATCGGGCGACGCCCACAGTCGCACGGCGTACTCGAATGTGAACCAGCCGACACAGGCCGCCTCCAGGTGAGACACAAATAAGTCCTCCAGGTGAGACAGGTGCACGTTGTCGGCGCCGTTCGGACCTTGCAGCGACGGCAACGTGCTCAGCGTCAGGCTAATGGTGGACGTCACCACGAACATGACCGATATCACCGCTATCACCTAAACACACCAGCAGCAGTACTTAAGCTCTGTCATTTGAAATGATTCATGTTGGACATCCAGCAATATGTTGACGCCGATGACGAGGATAATCGTGACGAGATTATGACGAGTAGTACTGATAAATATTGATAAATAAATCTGTCGATTTATATGACTGAATTGCCCAGCCACCAGACTGCTGCTTGCTATGCAAAATTCGAGAACAACGTTAGCTCCGAAGATTGGTTTGGTTTACAGTACATGTATGTGTTTGACATACGGTATCTTAATGTGCAGATTATTTGGTTTGCACTGTCTTTATGGTTGTGTTTGAACATTTCGTTAATCGTTTATTTATTATTATTGTTTGATTGCTATGTTTCTTTTTCTCTGCTACCAGTTTTTGGCGAATTAAAGATATTCACAATGCAAGACGATAACTGTTATAATTGCGACAGCTCTCGTGTGCGTGATCTGTAAAAAGATACGTCCATTAGCAGGGATATATGATGTGCTGATCAAAATCGTTCACGATACGTTCTTGCAGTTCAGTGCATTGATGTCACTGTCCTGGAGTTTGTACATGTTCTCGTTAAACTTGTTGACTGTAGTTTCTCCGGAACAATCTGTGATATTTGTTAGTTTTCTTTTTTTCCAAAATAGCCTAACTTCATGACCCTCATTCGCCACTGAACATCACATTAGCACTGTTAGATGCTTGGCAGTTATACAGTAGTTCCTGTTTACTGTGTAAACTCGTCAAATTGCTCTACCGCACCAGGCTCAGTTAGCGGTGATTCCGTCGGAATTTCGTAATCATAACGTGTTTAGTTCTGATAAAAATATTTTGCGTGTTAGGACTATCATAGTGAAGGAATTTCGACGATAAAGTTTAGCCGTTTCGGCACAACAGGGGGGTATTGCAGACAGACATGCGGACAGAGAGACAGAACTATAGTGCTATATATAACTGTATAACTGTATTAATAATAACGCGCTGGGCATGCGAACGCGCGATGCAATAGGCTATAGTCGAACACAAATTCCTCCCAGTACCACGAAGCGAGACCGACGTTGTGTATAGAGACGTTCGATGACGTTCATTGTACGCAGATGACAGAGGTCGAGTGAAAGCGACAGCTGCGACTTCGGATCCAGCTCGAAATAGCAACTTTAGCATGCAGAGCATCGGTGACGCCACTCATCTCGTCAATTTAGCTTGGAGCTTAGCACACAACCCACCTCCCACAACTGCGACCGCACATCGTCAACTGGCACGAAGGAAGGCCAGATGGATGGATGGATGGACGGACAGCGGAGAGATCGGACAAACTGCAGTCGACTGTACTTGGGACTGTGTGCTTCAATACATAACTTTCCGTGTTAAAGACCTTTTTTACCTTTATCTGATCTTTCGGTACATTAATTTTTCAGCGCGCGACAGCATATAGCATAATATGCTTAGCGCGTAATATGCTGTCGCCCGTCTGTCCGTGCGTCACATGGGTGTATCATACAAAAACGCCTCTGTAGCTTCGCGTATGGCGCTTTACAAATTTGACTATTATTATTATTAGTAGTAGTAGTAGTATTATGAAACTTTCACCATACGGTAGCCCCATCCCTCTATTTTTTGATGGGCAAGCATCATCCCGAAATTCTAAGGGGTTCCCCCCGAGCGGGACCTCAAACAAGGGTGGGGGGAAATCAGCCATTTTCTAGCTTTAAGCGTCAAAATCTCGAAAACGGTAGCAGATACGGCCAAAGTTACTATTAATGACTGTACGGTGTAATTGTTTACAGGAGTTAACACAATACTATCCACATGGTCTATCACACGACGTCACTGAATTGCTGTTTCAACGCTGTGTGTGGTCCATGCTAACTCACTCTAATTGCACAGCAGTGTATCAAACGTTATTGTTCAGTGAATTAACCTCTGTGTAACTCTGAGACTTGCACAATTGCACTTGCATTAGAAAACGAACTTAATGAAAACGTCGATTGACAGACTAATGCAGCTGACGTTGTGACGTACGTCTGATAGCGGTGCGTTCAACAAAGTTGAAGCGGGTTACAAGTTATAACTTGAGTCAAATTTGCACATATTTTTAGTCAACGTTATTGTTTCAAATAGAGGCCTACGATAGGCCTTAGATAATGTAATAAAGAACTGGTCCTGTGCCTCAAGTCAAAAGTATAAAAAATAAAGTGTAAATATAAAGTATAAAGTGTAAATGCTGTAATTCATAGACGATGTGTGAGTACACTTGCGTCTTGTGCGTACAGAAAAATAACGTTAAGTCGACCTGGGACAAAACCAAACTTGAGGTCGAAAAACCGACAGAGTGATGGGGTGAACAAAACCGACTCGACTCGACATGGAACGATGAAGTCGAATTAAGTCGATTTGAGCCAACTCGTTCCCAGGTCTGCGAACCACACACACGATGCTTGCGATGCATCACGCGATTTCTTTACAACCAGTTGTTATCCGGTCTCTCTAATGGAGTTTCTTGCAGCCGATGCAGTCTTTTTCGAGGTTTCTAGTAGCCGAAATGATCTTTGCATGTGACTCAAGGTGAGTGCTAATGGCGCCATTCAATAGACACATAATATAGGACGTCGTCCATACTAACCAAGTTTCTATCTTCCAGAGATACAGCAATACAGCAAGTTATTTACCAAAACTCGTATATTTTTGTACACCAACTTATTCAAGGTGTATAACGTCTCCTTTGGAGGGTAATTCGGTTTAGTTCTCAAAAAGACTTCAATGATGGAGCTACCAGGAGGTAAGATATATGTGCAAATGTTTATTGTTTAGCCGTTTGGACATGACACCGGAGTGTAAAGACACACATATCGATAGACTGGCATGATAACAGGTTATAAGGTCGTTTGTAGCCTTCTTAGCTCCAGACGCTCAAGGCCAAGCAACTTTAATCGGTCTACATAGTTCATGGATGACATTCCAGTCAACCTTTTTGTAAACGTCCGTTGGACAGACTCTAATTTGTTAATAGCTGTAACTGTAACAGAACACGGAGACCAGACTGGGGAGCAGTACTCAAGCAAGGGTCGAACGTATGTTATAAATGCTCTTGTTAGAATACGCACATCTTTACTGACAAAACATCGTAGTATTTGACTAGCTCTTAACTTAGCTTTAGAGACAATATGATCAACATGATCGGAAAATGAGAGGCGGGAATCTATTCTGATGCCTAGGTCAGTAAAGACAGTAGATTTAGGTACAGTAGAACCATTGAGAGAGTATTTAGCTGGATTCCACTTTCTAAGACCAATACGGATAAACTGACATTTGGCACTAGCTAGTTTGTTAGTTTGGAAGCATCCCATACCGTTTTCGAGATACTGACGCATAAAGCTAGAAAATAGCAAATAGCTTGTTTTCCACCCAACCCTTGACGCCATCGCTCGGGGGAACCCGTTAGAAGTTACATCGCAAAAAACTAGTAGAAACATTTGGCTACTCTAAGGTGAAAATTGCATTAACCTAACTTCAATCGTTTTGACTGATCCACCCGTGTGACAGACGGAGAGACAATCGGACGGGCGATAGCATATAGCGCGCTAAGCGTATAATGTTGACGTACGCTCAAATCATTTTTCGTTCGAGCTTCGAGCTTCGAACTTCGAGCGGCGCGGAACTCCATGCTGCACAGATTATGTAATTAGTTGCATAGGTTTTAGACGCCGTTATCGCCTTCTACTGGTCAACTTTAGCACTATCATTCAATGACAGATCAGCATTTGGATACTGTGCATGCATGGGACACTGGTCGCGTGATAGTGTGTCGCGATCTGTACGATGTCAGGAGTTCACTGATACATCACTGATGACTGATGATAGTCTGCTGTTACAAACACACCCGACCGGCAACCACGGTCAATTTTTCCAGTTCCGGTTACGCAGATTTGCGCGCGACGCGATATGCGAAAATGACGACGGCGGCACGCGCGCGCGTTGTTTCGTAACGAAATGCAGCGGAGGCGATTGACAGAGGTCGATGGCGACGACGGCCTGCTGTATTAACCAGACGGGCGGTCGGGTCAATGCAGGCCATTGACAGGCGTGTGAACAATGACCAGCAGGCCCTTCATCGTCGATCGTCGACTGTCGGTCGAACATCGCCTCCCTCATCCAGTCTGAGCTCTCCCATCAATCGCGGATACTCGCTCTGATCTCACGTCATATTGATGATCCGGCGCACAAAAATAGACTAATCCTATTATCCAGACAGACAGTCAGAATCGCCAGCATTGTTTATCGTCAGATAAAATCATTACTACGACAAGTTTATTATTCTGTGTCGCAAGACAAGAATGTCGCTCTATCGACAACAAGGAAAAGGACTTTTTTCAGTTGGTTTCATTTCATGTCGATCATCTATAAGAGGCAGCTGCACGCGATACAACAAACCTGCGTCCATAGAGTTTTTTTAACGTTTTCGTCTACGTAGACGCGCATCACGGCCCAAGCTTCTATATGCCAAAGTTAAGAACTACTCGGTGTATGGATTTTGTAAATGGAATTCACGGGAGAAATAAATAAAATAGGTATATTTATTTTTAACATTTTTAACGTTTGACATTACCGTAAGCTTATGACCGGAGAAACTATGGTTTCGGGTCGTTCGTCCATCTTTACGTCTGCTCAGTTTCCCAGTTTTATCAGCGCGAGAAGTTGCAGCTTAATCCCAATAAAACTTGTCAGACTGGTAGGTCTTGCGCCTTGCTAGAACTGATTAACTTTTTAAGATGATTTTGGTCGTAGTCCGGATCCAGGATCCGGATTTGCAAATGACTCTGAGCTTTTGTGAAGAGTCTCCAAAAGCGGAAGTGGATAACATGTGACAGGCGGTGACTCTTTTACATTGTCAGAAGTGATCAACTCTGTATACACGCCAATCAGTTTAAAGGTCGAAAGTCAAAGTTGAAGATCAAAATGCGATTTTCAACCTAGACAAAGATATAATTACGAGTGCCGGAAGTTGACTGCAAACTAGTTTACCTGTTGTTTGTCACTTGGACACTTGACAATAAAACACAAAGTAACTGAGACACAGATGACACGGGCAGCGGAAAAGAGATGCTTTCTTCTAGGTCGGAGCTGTGTATAATCGCGACGATTAATTTCTAGTACGTCTACTGCATCTGCACTGTGGCACATGCACATCGTCAGTACGACATGGTGCGAAGGACATCGACGAAACACGGTACGGTCACTGGGAACGAAAATGTAACAAGAAGCTAAGCTGTCCTTAGGAATCATTGATACCCCATATGCCATTTCCTTTTGGTGGTCCTTTGGAACCAAGCCTAACAGTTTCCGAGATATTCAACGTCAAATGTAACGCAATGGTTGACATGATACGACCTCTAAACAAAGGTCAAGGTCATTCATTTTGGTACCAATCTCATATACGACTTCCTATGAGCTGTCACTAGTAACTTTTGCTCTAGGACACACCGTTTAACCACGATACATTCCATACAGACAGACGACAGACGCAACGCTGAAGCATAAGCGTGACCGTTAGTACGGTCGGCTAAAAAATTTCTTTCACGCATATCTTCGTCTGAAATTGATCGATTTACGTCAAACCAAGACCAAATTGATCAACGGCTCATTCTACATAATCGTCAAATCGTCAAATACGTTTCGCCAGAGATACAGCAATTTATGCTGTCTCCGCACAGCGCGAAGCACCAGCAGCGAGAGTTATTGCGGCCAAGGTACAATTGTATCGGGCAGATGAATCATGTGCAAATTCGGAAAGAACCTGCTGTAACTAAGTAAATGTAAACATAAATGTGGAATTGCGTGAGTATATAATGTGTAAAATTGGCCGTACAACTACTTGTGTTGTCTCGTCCATATTTTTAGCGACAACGTTGTCACCAGAATCAAAGCCAATTCCCATGCAAGTCAGTCCAGACAGCTCACACTGCCCAGACCGGACATGTGAGGACAGCAGATCGAGACACCTTGTAACTGTCTATTGGTAAAGAGCGAGACAGTAGTGCCTATAGCAGTCTATTTTATTCCTGGCTGCTAGCCTTGCCGTCTTTGTCGGCCGTGAGAAGTTCGGCCGTCGATTTACTGGCAGCCGTTTATTGTCGTTCTGTGGGCCGCCATAACGACGACGTACGGGTCCACCAGCAGCCGGCCGGCCGTCACTGAGCCGAATTCGACGACGTAAGCCTATCAGTGTCGTCGTTTCGGTACACGTCCGCTGACCCGTCCGTTGGCTTTGCATAAAACGCGTCGGTGACATGTACGTCATCGGTCCGCTAAATCCACGTACAGGGCGGACGGACATCGGGTGTCCGCGAGCGTGACCAAAAGAAGGATTTACACCGCGGACGACGCGACCTCTGAAATACGTGCACACAACGCAATTCGTCATACGTATCCGAGAAGTCATTTCACGCCGTCGATTCATCGCCCGACTTCGACAGGCGAACGCGCACGCCAGTTCGTGGCGGTGGCGGAGTTAGGGATAAAGCGGGTGGCGAGGACGCGAGGGAAGAGATGAAGAATGAATGAAGAGCGAGTCGACTCACGGCAATCAGCGCGACCCGCTATCAGACATCCTAGGACCTAGACCCGCTCAGTGTCGTCTTCTGCGAGCGACACTCGGATGACAGCGGCGATCGGTCACTGTTGGTGGTCTACGGGTCCTCGGAGAGCTGGCGCCGTGCGTCCAGTTTTCGCTCTGTGTCGATAGAAATTAGCCGCCGCCTCGTCGATGACTAGGCTGAATAGTGTGCTAGGACGCGACAACGACTGGTCTGGTCACCTTTGGAACATTACAGAAGTGCAAGCTTATTATTTCTGTATCATTACGTGCGGCCTTCCCTTACAGGAGGCTGCACTAACCCTTACAACTCGCCGGACGTAGAACTCTTCCCTTCCATTTACTCGAAAGCGGAAGTCATAAAAATTAAAAGTTAAACTTTGGCGGAAAGGTAAGTCTTATCACGAATGACTCTGGGGCAGTTTTGAGGTTGAAAGATCAACGGACAAAGCCACAAGAAAGAAAATATTGAACCGCTTTTGGCGTATCTCCCGTCGTAAATGGTCGACTTAAATCAAATCATAACGATCCAATAGGCTAATCCATCCGCTGACTCGGTCAAAAAATTTCCCACTTTCTGTCAGACCTGTATTCTCTCTGCAGCAATATTCGCAAAATTTGGCAAATAGAAAGCGGGGTAGAAAGTGGAAAGTCCCAGCCATAAAGCGCCACGAGGTACTCGTGATTCAGTTGACAGCGGTCGTCTGTAGGCTACAGCGTGTATTCACGCGCGACTGGTCGTGAATTAAGTCGGCGTCTGTGGTCGTGGAAGACGAAAATGACGCTTCACGTCAGCTGCGTGTCTGTATCGTATCCCGTCCGGTTCTGTTGTTAAATCGATGACACGCTCGTCGCTGACGACACTCAGCACCAGACGTCGCAGTTACCGAACACATACGTCACATATACGGTCTGTCCTCCAGACGGTCGATTGTGATGATCAGTCGCGGTGAATGCATGCACCGAGACGTTATATATTCCCCGGTACTGTATACAATGCGTTCAATCTCGTTAGCATGCTCACTGTCGCCGTTCATCGCGCTTCACTTGATAGTTGTCGGATGAAATGTCCGACCTGTTCGCCTTTTTGCAAAGAGCGTGTGATCCTTGCCAGTGTCACATTTCTCTGTATAATAATAGGCTAACACTGAGAGGTTAAGAAACGTCATGCTAAACTGGAGACTTGAATAAACGGCGTGCGGTACGACACTTGGCAAAGTCAACATAAACGGCAGGTTGTCTGAAGAAAAAAATAAATGACTTCTAGTGGCGGCTCAAAATCAGTACGAAAAGTACAGCGACGTGCAGAATGCGCAACAGCAGACAATCGCGCACATAACAAGTTAATGAACTAAACTAACATGACGGAAATATAACAAGAAAGCCGCGGGAAAACCGCGCGGTGCCGCCATCTTGGGTTTGATAGAACTGAAATAGCGCCATTCGATAGCGCCAGTCGATCGGCCGACCCTGAAAACCCCACCCTAAAAGGAAGCATGAAGTGGATCGGATCACCAGTTGCGGAGATATGGCCATTCGAATATTCCAAGATGGCGGCATGCTGCCATCTTGACTTTGATCGAACCAGAAATACCGCCATTCGATCTGCTGATCCAGAAAAACCTACCTAGAACGAAACACGACGTGGATCGAATGATATGTTGCGGAGATAAGGCCATTCGAAATTCGACATATCACGAGGAGTGCATTTGGGATCCCCATTTGAGGGAAGAAGAGGTCGTAGGTGTCATCGATCGTACCAATGGAAAAAGCGATGGTGGTTTCCTATACGCTCCCATTGTGACCATTGCTCTATCTCTGACCTTTCGGCCGCAATTTTCCATCGAATGTCTGCGACGCTCAATTCAACAGGGGTGGGTCACTTTGGATCAAAGTTTTTGGGCGTTCCCTTTGGAGTAGATCCATGATGCTGGGGTCTGCAAAGAGCAAACATCCCAGGCTAACTAACCATGAAATAAGATTTTCAATCTATGAGATCACGATTTCTCAACGTCACATATGGACAGACAGAGAGGCGGACAGACGGACAGACAACTTGCTGTAGCAATACGGCGCTCTGCGTAGCATCGCGCTGTAAAAAGCTGTGACAAAGTTTTGGGCTTTGGCCGAAATAATTTATCATAATCACTATCCGATTCAGTGTACCAAATTTCATCATGCATAATCCGATATTTTTCACTGAGATATACCGACATAACTTGCGGTCGTCCGCTATCTCGGATCTGTGACGACGTCAACAACTACTGCATCCGGTAATCAAGTTTCACCATCCCAACTTTGTCCTAAATTTTCACGTTGATTGGTTTGAGAGTTGCATATGCGGCACTAGCGACAGACAGACAGACAGACAGACAGACAGACAGACAAACGACCATCGTCATCACTTAAAGCTCCTTTCCCACTATGTGGGCGGGGCTTAATAAGTGACAGACTAAAGTATACAGTAGTGCAGCTCAGAATTCTGCTTTTTACCCGCGCGACGCTATGCTAGCGCGGGTTATAGAGATCGCAACGTGTCTGTCTGTCTGTCTGTCCGTGCGTCTGTCTGTCACGCGCCGGTATTGTGTCAAAACGAAGAATGCTA
>Ga0056129_1000362_pt1 | contig 11276 bp, 11 predicted proteins | sample WorMetLIZISLAND1_FD_71118 | JGI IMG/M metagenome (GOLD analysis project Ga0056129, IMG submission 71118) | Marine gutless worms symbiont microbial communities from Max Planck institute for Marine Microbiology, Germany - Olavius loisae LIZARD... ...
GTGGCTTTCGAAGCATGGCTGGTCTTATACTTGTAAGGAATGTTGTTGGCGAACTTCGACCGAAAAGAACACTTGCAGCATCGCGCGGTTTCCTTGCGGCAGCACGGCTTTCTTGTTACCAAAACGAATGACCTTGATCTTTGTTTCTGGTCGTTTAAGATCATGTCAACAATTTCGTCACATTCCCCGTTAAATATTTGCGAAACACTTAGAGATAGAGACTTGATTCCAAAGGACGACCAGTAGGAAATGAACTAAGGGGAATCGAATGGTCACGTTACCGATCTGAGACGTGAGGTCGGGGAGGCCTCGTCCAGTAAGTTATCCAGTAAGTAACCGATGACGTCAGATGACCCTGAAAGGTCAAACTCTCAAACTCGTGACCCCAATACGCTTAGATCCCAATATCTGGAAACAGCTGGAGATGTTATTTAGCAGCGATCGCAAATAGTTGTGAGAGACTAGCCACGGGATCCTAGCGACAGCTTGGCTTCTTGTACTTTAAAGTGCTCCAAAGCCGTTAATTGGTTGATACGTGCACGTGACTGTTTATGGGCGGTGCTACTCCGCCCCATTTCGCAGCTGACGCTGGCTTGGCTTCTGGCTTTTGGGCTTGCAGTGACGTACAACGTATAGTAGTAGTGTAGGACGTTGTATTTATTGCATGTGTATTTTAGGGTGATTTTGTGTTTGTGTGAACGATAATGTCGAATTTATGACAAGGTTGTGTCGACCGATCGGTGACGCTGGGGTCGATGATGGCGCAGGAGTTGAAGCTACACAGCCCTGTCGGTGGCGACGCGGTTGTTATCCAATGGCCACTGTCAGACGGGGTCAGCTGCAACGTGCACCTATATATTGACGTCGATCGTTGCTATGCTGCTCTGGCAAACTGTGTTATATTTGTTAACAATGCCATTGCTTATATTTGCTCACACATGGATCAGTAGTAATGCAGTGAAATGTAACTGTGTGGGTTTGACTGAAGTCACCACTGACACCACCGACCATTATTAGCAACCCGTACCAACTGAATAAGCAGCTAAAACAGTCGGGTGAATTTATCAACATAAAGTGAATGTTTACACACGTTTGAACGTCATTTGAATGATCCTTAAAGCTGTAATGCAAACTGGAGGACAAGACAGCCGACGATGGTACGCCTCTGACCTGTACGGGTGCCTAATAACGGTCCGGCTAAAAGTCGAAATTCACGAAATCCAATTTTCGGAAGTGACTAATTATCGAAATCCACGAAATCCACCGCCTATAAGTAAAAATCCACATGCAAAAAGCGAAATCAACACCGGCCACGAAATCCACTGCAACACCCCCAAAAGCTAAGTATCGAAATCCACCAGCATTGGACGGAGTGTGTTTAAGAATGTCTGTACTACGTTGTCATGTCCAGTCGTCCACACTCCACAGTGAACGCCGGCATACTTCAAAGTCTATACGCTTGGCGTTAATTATCTCATATTATCCGTCGCATCGGCAATTAATCCAACCGGGACGGCGATTGAAGTGAACTCTTAAACATCTGTTCAGTTTGTTGTTGCTCAAGTTAACACACACCTGTTAGGCCTATTTTACTACAATTGCCTCAATGTGTGGACTGCCCGAGTTTCTTGTTCTGAAGTGTTAAGTATGGAAAACAGGCATTCCATCATCGTCACTGACGTCGTTAATTTGTTAACCTCGCAGTAAACTACCGTTACGGTTGCTGTATATAAAGCCTATAGTATCGATATCGATATTGTAAGTTTGTAACTTATGCAAGTAGGCCTATAATAAAGAAATACAAATAATTACATAACCTCTTACATACACTGTAGGCCTACTAGGCCTACCACGAACGTTACATAGTGGGCTAAAGATCAGTATAAAAATTCCATAACCTTAGTAGGCCATATAGCGACAACATTCAGAAAACGTGGTTCACGGTCCAACACTGGTGGATTTTGACAATTAGCTTTCGGGGGTGTTGCAGTGGATTTTGTGGCCTGTGTTGGATTTCGCTTTTTTGCATGTGGATTTCAACTTATAGGCAGTGGATTTCGTGGATTTCGACTTTTAGCCGGACCCCCTAATAATTATGGTCCGTGGTGTCGGTGGTGACTTCAGTCAAACCGATAATTAGCAGCCAATACCAGTTGGTAGCGTCGACTGCAGAGGGCCTGCTATTGTAGTTATACTTTCTGATGGCGCTGTGGTCTCTAGGACTTTAACTTATACTGCATTTGTTAAAAGCAACAGGCCTAAATCTCAACATATATGTTATTGTCGGTAGTGTCGGTATGGGCTGATAATTACGGTCAGTGGTGTCGTGACTTCAGTCAAACCGTAACTGTGTTGGGCGTAAATTATATCTTGCGTGGTAATTCACGGCTGTGTGTATAGACTACCATATAGAATCAGTACTTTTGTGTTGATTTTTAGTTATTTTTTTAGTTTTGCAAATATGAAGTTGATATTAGAGCAGTATCAGGTGTCTTATGCGCTGGTTATGAATGCTGCAGCTTGCATGCGTTGTGATGTGCAGGAGGAGAAAGATGACGGTAATGAAATCGTCGACATTATCAGGTTCCATTTCATGTTGTATACTTCTCTTTGAGCAGTTGGTTGTGTCAGATTCATGCAGTGAATTGTTTGTGGTTTACACAGTTAGTCGTTTGCTGCTGTGGTCTAGATGGGTGTGTGCCGATGTGCCCGAACTTCTGTTGCCAATGGAGAAGGTCTTCAAGGAATGCAACCAAGACAGGTCTCGTTGCATACTCTTTACCAAGTGTCTGAGATATGCTTTGTACAAAGTTTCTGTACATTGCCCCTCCCTCATTTCCATGGTTATTAGACTTGCTGTATTGGTTTGTCCAGTTACGAGAGCATGAAGTGTTTGTGTGATCGGTACAATCGTGCCATCGACAGCATTCGACAGTTGGTGAGTCGTTGGATTCTGATGATCACATCACATCATGTTGATTTTATCTGAGTGGTGGTAACGAACCTGTCCTGCTGAGCCCTGAACTATTGTATTCTCCAATCTCCAATCACACAAGCAGTGTGAGTGGAATCAGAGTTGCAGAAAGGGCTGAACTTGTGGTGTTTTTCTTGAAGCTGTGGAAGTTTATTATTCAGGTGTATTTTGGTATAGGAGTAACTGAGTATTCTCTGTCAAGGGTCTGAAGTAATGTGGTGTTGAGTTGGTTGCAGTGGAGTTAGAGCACCTACAGTGCAGACTTGACTGTGATGTATGTATATATCGTAAATTCTCTAACAAACGCCACCAGCATTTGTTGGATCAACTGCTGTCTGTTGGAGGCCAGCAATTATTTGTTCGTTGTATGCGTGTGTAACTGTGTGTGGCTAGTGGAGAGGTACTACTCGCGAGGATGATATGAGAACACGACCTTCAAACGGATTACTGAAGCACATACTGCAACTGTCATACAACCGCGCAGTCAGCGACCCTGACAGGCTCAACCAGTACGAACCATTTTCACCGGAGGTTTGTTAAAGCCACGCGTCTGAGACAGTGGGTGACTTTAACTTTTGACTTAGCCTTTCGCTGAGCTAAAGTTCGGTCTAAGTCCAGATTTAAGTCAAAAAGTAAAGTGATCTCGCTGAGCGAAAGACAGACCAAATTTGCGGTCTAAGTACAGACTTAGACCGAAGTTAAGTTGAACTTCGGTCTAAGTCCGGACTTTAGCGTTCAGCTTAAGTTTCACTCAGCGAAAGGCTAAGTCAAAAGTTAAAGTCATTGATTGAGATCAGTATTAGCTGATGACATTAACAATAGTCACGTGCTGATGTGATGTCACTGCTGTTCTGTTTGTGTGCAAGTCGTATCTTACTGTATACTCATGACATCAGCTTCTATAGCATCACACATCTTGATGTATTGATATTCCTCAGAGCATGTCCTTGTCTGTCTGTGGTCTGCAGTTGTTTGTTAATCGGAGTCAGCAGGTCAATTGAGAACTTAAGAAGGCTTTCATTCAGACTGTCATTCACTAGTCGAGTAGTTGGCTGGGAAGATCATCTCCAAGATGATGCAATTGATGCATGAAAGTGACGTATGATGTTTTAAGTCATACTGCTTGATTGCAGTGGTGCTACTGCTACTAAGGCCGGCCTATGTCAGACATGCAACAAAGTCTGACCACTTTGTCGCACAAATTTGTTGCTCAGCAAAGTTGCCTAGGCAACTGTCAATTTTCCATCAGCAAACAATCGCCAAACAAACGTGGTTTCTACACCGTGTCTCGTAAAATGCACCAACTTTGAAACGGTATAGCTCAAAATTATATGGATCGATTTTGATGACATTTGGCAGAAATATTCGACATGCGTGTCGGTTACACTAAGATTGCTTATACACCTATGATTGTCAGCTATTCTGTACGGTGTAACATAGTGTGTGTAATGTGGCACGTGCTGTGTTGTGGTGTCAGGTCTATGGTGAAACAAGTTTTGAGCTGGTGAGTCAGATGATTGAGATGGTTCCGATCGGTAAAGACGACCGTTTCATCGACCTTGGCAGTGGTTTGTTGATAACATGTTCTCTGCTACCATTGACAGCTGTGTGAACCACTGAACAGTGTGCCTCTGTCCTGTCTGTTCTGGTCAACAAGCAGTTTATGTTGCTGATTTGCAGTTATTGTCACAATAGCGTGGCAGTGTAAGTTTACTGAGCCATGTTGAAATGAAACAGTTTGCTTCAGTGAGCTCTGAAATAGTTCCCAGAGAGTGTAGGCCTGCTGGAACAGGTGGGTTTCTACGACTGATGTTGTGTACTGGATGTGACCGAGACGGCTAAACATGGCTGGTGTGACAGGAGTAGGTCAAGTGATACTGCAAGTTGCCGCTGCCACGCAGTGCAAGTCGTGCTATGGAATTGAGAAAGCTGAGTGGCCAGCAAAGTATGCTGAGGTATGTGTATGTATGTATGTGGATTACAAGTAAATTTTATGGGGCAAATTGTTTATTTTGTACCATAATATAAGTAGAACTCTGATGGCTAGTCAAACATATATTGGCAGAATTATCCATTGTGACAGTGTGGCGGCCCATTGAGTTGTTTAGTTTGCAGTCAGGAAGTTCTAGATGGATATTGTTGAAACTTTGCTTGTTGTATGATTTTGTTCATCGCCAAAAGTGTCGTAACTTTTTCGGCATCGACAGTTATTAATGTGAAAATTTGACTGGGATGACATTGCCACAGAGCTACTAAATTTAGCACACTGGTATATCGTTACCACAGGTAGGTCTTCTGGCTTGTTAGCTAGCTGGAGTGAAGAACTTAGTGCAATGTGCATACAGATGCATCAAGTGCCATTGCTGTTCTCACTCTGTAGACGTATGGACTCTGTTTGTTATGTTCAGAGTATGTCGACGGAGTTTCAGAAGTGGCTCGAGTTCTATGGCAAGGTGTGTGGCGACTACGAGCTTGTGAAGGGAGATTTCTTGACCGAGGAGGACATGCTGGAGAAAATCAACTCGGCAACGTCAGTACATGAGACTCTAATGTAGTATTATGATTATCGACAACTGAATCAGTGTATGATGACTTCAGTTGCTGTAGACACAAAACAACTCTGGCATACGATACAATGCATTATGAATCCAGAGTTTAATGTGATCCAAGATCTGTGAGGGCAGTCTGAATGGAATCAGAAAGACTATGCACAAAAGTGTTGTGAAAGATCTGTCATTAATTAGCATTAGTTGTGTATACGAATACGAGTTAGCTTGAAATACGAGTACAGTTCCTCTTTTTCGCCATGAAAACAGCAAAAATAATAAGACGCAATTATTGACGTCAAAACTTACTGGCGTAAAATGTCAGTAAGTTTTGACGTCAGTAACTAATTACGTCTTATTATGGCACACGTAACGTTCACGTAATGTAACGCTGTTTTGCAATATACTGTAACCCTTGCTACCTGTACAGAGAAATTGGTACTACCTACACACCATGAATGTAAATGGAACATGCACCGACATTTAGCATGTCCAGCATGTACTGACATTTAGCACGTGTCCTGTGCTGCACAAGTCTTGTTCGGCTGATCCGTGTCAGCTGTTTGTCTATCTTGTGAGTTAGTCAACATTTCTTGTGCTTTGTGTCTGTCTTGTTATGTGTAATACACCAGGCTGATATCTGTCTTGCTGTGTTGTAGGCTCATTTTTGTCAACAATTTTGCTTTCGGTCCTCAAGTTGATCACCAGGTATTCACTCTCCTGCTGTTCTAGCATATACAGGGCGTGCCAAAAATTGAACATTTATTCGCATGCTGTTGTGTAGCCAGCGTACAATAAAACAATGTTCACCGAAATGTTTAGGAAGTCTTGGAGAATAAAATGACTGAGTAAGTAAATTTATGAACTTGTTAATTATTCCCAATGAATTATACAGTTATTATTGCTGTGAAATGTCTGACTGTAGTTAATCTGAGTCTAAAATGCAACAGTTTTCCGACAGTGGAATTGAAACAGGTAATGCCATCAATACCAGAACTGTTGCTGTCTCCTAACCTTGGAAAGACATCTGTTATTGGTTCATTTGTGAGCCATTGCTGTGTGTTGTGATGTGTGGTTGAATGACTGTCAGACTGCATTTGACCACGTCTGAGCTCTTATCTGGTCACAAGTAGGAGTCAGTATTGACGGAACTGCTCTGTATAGTGTAGCCTGGTGAGATTGATAGAATACAACATCTAACATACAATATACAGTACACATCTATTTAACACTGTCTCACGGGTTTAGTTTACAGCAGTTACTAGTTTGTGATGATGTCACCTGTTGGTTGGCTGCATGTACTGTGTGTGTCTGTGTGTAGTTGAAGACTCGGTTTGCTAACATGAAGGAAGGAGCTAAGATCGTCTCTTCGCGAGCGTTCTGTTCACTGAACTTCCACATCACTGACCGCAATCTGTCCGGTTAGAGTCATCTTGTTACCGTTGTCTTCTTGTGTTGCATCTGTTATGCCAGCTATCAAACCAATACAATACAATACAATATTTGTTCAATAAAACTTGCACGAATGCAACTCAGCAGTAAAACATACGTATTCCAACCGTAAGAATATTTGTAGAATTGTCTGATAATAAAATGCCGGTGATTGAGCTGTGAATTCTATTGTTGATAGAAAGTTGTGACGTCTGTCTCTCAGATTATAGGAATGTTGAGTGTGTGTAGGTAAAAATGGCTTAAGAGCATGTGTAGCATTGTGTGAAATACGAGAAAACAGTTGATTGTCAGCGTCTGAAAAATGTGCAGATATATTGGGAAAGTCATGAGGACAGTAGCCATAGCCGGAAATTGTTTGCATTGTTTTGAGAAATACATCACAAACTGGTGTGATTGCCGCAGACATTGGGTCAATAATGAACGTTGAAGAGCTGCTGACGTTACCTTCGGCCGTCTCATGGACCGACAAACCGTTTACTTACTACCTACACACCATAGATCGGTCACTGGTGAGTGAAACAGCATAAACTGTTTATTTGTATCATAGACATTGAGCGAGGTTATAAGTCAGTATGATTGCTTTCTGTTGTTGCTTCACAGACAAAAACAACGAGATTGAGTTGAGAAAACTTGGTGAAGCTTTGGGCTAAAATGACGAGTGATTAGTTTTGCGTCATGATGTGAGATTTAGGTTGTCAATTGTGACTTGGTTAAGGTTGGCCAATCATTGGTGCTTGGGGAATCGTACTTGTTACAATGAACTAGCAACTGCTGCCTGTACTCAGAGGAAGTCATGCCACGTGACAACGTGTTGTGGACCTGTAGCTAATGTTGATATTGTTCATATAATGTGTATGATTGTGTTTGGTGTGAATATGAAACTTGTCATTTGAGCTGATAGTGGCTGTGTCTAACATGTGTAGCTTGAAGATTACTTTAAGAAGTTGAAGAATCCCGAGTTAAAGGTTTGTCTCCAGATAGCATTTTATAGTGTAGTCGCTTTATTGAACTGTTATCAGTGACTGGTGTATTTGGTCATATTGATGACTGCATTACTGAGGACTTGTGTAAGAGATGCTTTGTATGTGGACGTGATTTGATTGATGGATTGATTGATTGATGTCACTTGTTGGCAGACTGCAAACGATGAACGGCTTGCTCCAAGGAAACTTCGCTGGAACGGAACTTTCGGCAAGATAAAGGTTCGTTCGGAGTTGTAATGGTAGAACCTCTGCTGATATGTCTGCTGTGACAGACGTGTTGATGAGTTTTGAATTTCAAATAATGTTACTTTCGCTTTTTCACAGATGCAGCTCCGCAACATGCACGCACACACATCATCAGCATGATACACAGCTGCGTTTTGCTGTTCATTTAGTAGAATTTGAACAATTTGAACTTCTTTTCCTAATGTTTTTCGACGTTTGCTAATATTGTGCCATCGTCAAAAACAGTGAACTATCATTGGCTGAAAGCAGGTCATGTGACTGACAACAGAAACGTTCTGTCATCGTTTGTTTACGGTTAATTTTCCCGGGGAACATTACTGATAAACATCGATAATACTGAGTTCTGATTGGCTGATAGTCTATTGGCATGGTCTGTTCGCCTGTGCCACAAAATGACAGCATGAACGTAATTAACAGAATGTAGATGTATAGCTTTTCTTTTTGTTTGTTTTTTTTATATTAGTCAGAAAACGCTTTTTAATTTATAATAATTTTTTACATCTGGTTAATTTCAGCCAGAAATTATTATGTTTTCACGTCACGTAATTTGTGTATGCATCAGACTTTGATGATGGCACAACAGAACAAATATGGACTGTAATTTCTCTCGATTCAAAGCTCTCGAGGAAATATGACGATTACAGGAGTGATTTTGGGCCGAGGGTACATGGTGTGAAACTGTGGGTCAATCTGTCATACTGTTGCCGGCCGTGGCAGTGCACATTTGTAGTCGGTTGACATGCATGGTGTCACTGTAACTAGGCTGCAAAAGTTTAAATATGTTTTAATTAACATAACAGAAAAATAAAGAAAGACATATCACACACACACACAAAAAAAGCAATCACGTCCAACATAAACAATCCTCTCTGTAACCCCCGGGTTGGCCTGGTCACTGCTTCTAATATTTCGGTCCATGACACATGGTGACAGTTGACATGTCTGAATGCTGTTGTGAACAGAACGGGTTACGAGTGAGTCACACTAGAATCAACAGTTCACAGAGAGATGTCGGTGATGAGACCAGTTCTGATGTCATTGAGGTAGTCATTGTGTTCTCTGAAGTAGTGTGTTTTCTGTGCTGCGTGCTATGTCTGTTTCTCTTGCTTATCTGTCTTTTTTATTGTCTTCATTTCTGGCTTCTGTCCACAGCTAAGCAGCAAACATTGCAGTTCACTCCAGTAGTGATGTGGTTATTATGGTAGCAAATGGACAGTTTTATGCAGCTACAGTAATGGTGGCATGTTTAGCATCCGATACTGTTTATTGGTCATAAGAGCTTCTGATGCACATGACTGCGTATGACTTGTCTTGTTTGATTGAGACGGAGATACATCCGATGGCAGTTGTTCACAATGATACGGGTTCTGTATACGAGTACGAGTTACCTTGAAATACGAGCAGTTTTTGTACAGTTCTTCTTTTCACCATGAAAACAGCGAAAATGGACACCAGAGTGTTTGGACGTCAGTAATTACGTGATTGTCAACGTAACGTTCGCGTAATGTAACACTGTTTACACAGTGCAGTTCTTGCTAACAGATAAGCCCGTACTTGTACTCATATCACTGTGAACCCAGCCTGAGGTTGGGTTGTTACTGTGTGGTGGTGTGAACCCAGCCTGAGGTTGGGTTGTTGCTGTGTGGTGGTGTGAAGTATTGAAGTGGTGTGTTTGTACCAGTGGAACAGCACGAGCTACTGGAGTGAGTCTAAGAGTACTTCATCAAGTGAACACACTTCATCAAGCGAACACTCGTTAGCCGCTGCCGACGTCAAACGTGACAGGCTGAACACGCGCAAAGGTACCATCTGACAAAGTGTCTTTAGCCAGTCAGCCCTGTCCACTACAGAAGTATTTTAATCGGCTGCATTCTGATCTGAATTATTTCTGAAACTCGACTGCATCATCTGTTCCACTGATGTCCTCATTACAGTGCCTCCAGCAAAGATTTGTAATTAATATTAAACAAAGAATGATTTTACATGTTAAGTGTATTTTCTTGGAATTTTTATTTAAATCAAGTCTTATGTTGTTTTCTCAAAACTGCGTAAGAAAGCAGAAGACGTTTTTCCTGAGTGCACACACACTGAAGTGTGGTGTTACTGCCTTGTTGCCGTGGTCGGACGTTGAGATGTTGATGTCACAGGAAAACGTGGCGTTGGGTCTCGGTGTCGAATGTCTGCATCAATGATGGAGGCTCTGGAGTTGTTCCACAACAGATCAGTTGCCGTCTCACACACCACGGCCAACTCCACTGATGGTCGGTCTCCACTGCTAGATGTTGTAGGCTGATCATTTTGACCATATCATAACACCTTTTAATCTTCAGCTTTGTTGACTGATTATGCTGTTTAAATGTCTTTGAGCTGGTTAGTGTGCGACAGTATATATGCAGAGCATGCTAACCATTGCCCGTCCTTCCGTCCGTCCATACGTCTCTCATACGGGTGGATCAGCCAGAAACGTGCTTGAAGTTAAGGCTGTGAAATTTTCACCATTTGGTATCCCAGTCCATCTAGATTTGTTTATAATGGTGTTGATGATTAACTGATATCATGATTTCCCTCCAGACATGTGTCGGCACATCTCTTTGGACCTTTCTTGTCATATCAGCGGTGTTATCAGCCACGTGTGATGCTGGTCAACGTCACTGACAAAGCTCGTGTTCTGTTTCACAGACGAGAGCGATGTTATCGACCCTGTGGGCTAAGGGCACTTGCTGAGACGACTTAGCATATGACAATGTTCGCGTGGGGCAGTCAGTGTAAAAATGGATTATTCATCATGTCATCTTGCAGTGTTGGCTCGGGAGCATTGTAGTTAGCCGATCTCATTTCCTGGCCGAGTGTCGTAGGACGTGTCTGAGCCAGTGTGGTTTTTGTTTTGCTTTGTTTTGCATCATTTGTTGTTTTGAATTGTGTATAGTTGTGTACTGTTTTGTTTGTCAGTATCGCGACCTAGATTGTGTTGCACAGTATGCTTGTGATGTTTAGCAGCTATCAATTGTTGTGTTTTTGTATGTGACAAGTTGGGGGCTTGGCACAGTCTCTGAACGACGAGCGAATGTTGCGGTC
>Ga0056129_1000364_pt1 | contig 11261 bp, 11 predicted proteins | sample WorMetLIZISLAND1_FD_71118 | JGI IMG/M metagenome (GOLD analysis project Ga0056129, IMG submission 71118) | Marine gutless worms symbiont microbial communities from Max Planck institute for Marine Microbiology, Germany - Olavius loisae LIZARD... ...
GGGCTCAGTCTAACCAGGCTCACCTCACCGTGTTACAACAATACAACATGCATGCAGATATTATACAAGAAAATAATCTAACACACACAAAGTAACCTAAGCACAGTGAGTGAACCCAGTGAGCTGAAGCCAAATCTGGCAGACAGAAACTGTGAGCTGCACAATACCACTACTAGAGAGCAGTTATGGCAATATTCCCTCTTGCTCCTGACCAAATGCTCAGATGTGGTCAAATGGAGTTCGAGGGGGAGCCTTTTTGGAGCCCAGGAATGCTTAAATAGAAAGAAAAAAAAAACACATTATTCACAGCATTCGGAGTATAGTCCATTGCAGAAACTGTAGCATGAAGTAACATGTTGACTGTAGTTGTTTTCAGAAATAAGTAAAAGTAAAAGTCAACACAAACTGGGACATTTACTATTTCTGCTTGTTTTCCATTTGAACCAATAAAAAATGCGTAATTTTCAAGCATATCTTTCCAGGACTTTACAGGTCCTGGAATTTTTAAGAAAAAAATCCAGGGCTTTCCAGGAGGCATGGGAACCCTGTGCATAAAGCTGGTATGAGACTGGAGGTCTGACAGTGGTTAATGAGAAGAACGACCGAATCACCATGTGATGGGAAACGAGACAGCAAGGCCATAGCAACGTTGACCGCTGTCAGACAATGAATATGACGAAAATGATGAAGAAAATGATTAGAACGCCGAAGATCTTTATCATGAGCCAACGATTCGATGTCACCGACTGGAAATACTTGACGAGTTCGGCGTGCGCTGCTTCGATGTTAATATGAGCGTCGTCTACGTTTGCATCGATTCTACATTACACACAAACCGACAAATAATAATTAAAAACAATATTTATTTTATTTTAATTCACCGCGAAGAACTGCAAGCGTGGTTAACATTATTATCAAAAATTTGCCCCATACGGGACTGCCGGTCGACTTCTCGTAAGAGGCAAAATTCGTTTGCCGAAGGTGGAACACCCAAACTTTGAAGGTCACACGACGCCGAACGAGGATGAATATCAAAAATCTTTGCGGTTATAATTTAGATATTGTCCATTTTTTTGCAACTTTCCGACTTCTGTGACTCGACCTTGGATCGGGTCATGCGGCATACCGTCGTGTATCACACATCAATCTCTGCCTACATACCAAATTTCGTTAAAATCGGAAAACTTTGTGGACGGATAGGCAGACACTGAGATTGGCTTTATAATAAGCTCCTAAAAACCGTAGACTGGTAAGAGACATCAAACAATACTCAATGCTGAATAAGTATACCGTAAAACTTCAAATATAATGCGCACTTTTTTTACCATAATATTGCTTTGAAAGTCAGGGGTGCGTATTATACATAGGTCTAAATATTTTCTGTAGATCATTTCAGGTTGAAACGATCGTTTAAAACGAAACTGCCACGCTACAACAACGACGACCGACGACGTCAACAATCTCAACACAGATGGCAGGAGAACGAGCTAGCCGACTCTGGACAGTGGTTGCTGAGACAGTTGCTGCTGCTGGCGGAGGAGGGGTAAGTGGCCGGGGGCCATGGCCAGGCAGCACCATTACCAGCGCTATTGTTGACTTAACAGCCGATCCACACGTCACGCACACACACCAAGCGCACGTGCACACGGAGCTTATAGCTGACACAGTCAATGACGTGAGACCAGCACGCCATGAGACCACGAGCAGCAGCGTGAAAGAGCCTGTGAGCCACGCAGATATTGTATCCAGTCTGTCATTAACGTGCTGTGTGGTCAGCTGCTCTGCTATCCGTCCCCTCGCCGTGCCATAGGGGCAGGCGTCTAAACCATCAACCTGCAAGTTACATAGGCCTACAAGCACTTCTATATAGAACCTCTTTTGCCCGCGCTCCCCCACCTTACTGGCGGACGTCTGTGTCATGGATCTGTCTGCGTGCTATTGTCATCCATCACAGGCAGAAGCTGCGCTACGCAGCACTGTTACAAGGGCGACGCCGGTTAGCGCGCGACCGCTCAGCGTTTATTACACAGTGTAATATGCTCGTTGCCGTTTTTGGCAGATATACTGACTTCTTGAGTGCTGATATGGGGGTGCGTATTATACATAGGTCTATAAATTTTTACATTGTGACAAAAATCTAAGGTTGGGGTGCGTATTATATTCGATGGCATATTATATTCGAAGTTTTACGGTATACACTACTACTACCATAACTACAACCTCTACCGACGTCAACTGTCTGTTTCAGGTGTTCTCAACAGCTTCTCAGTTGCCGGCCGGACCAACAGTCTGGAATTCACTGTCGGATGATCTGAGTGATCCAGCTGTTGAGTCCGAGCATTTCACACAGAACTTATAAACACATCTGTTCACTGGACATTACGGAGCGTTAGCGCATCAGAGATGATTACGTTATCACACTCTACAAATCGACATTCATTCAATCACGTACCGGTACTTAATTACTGCTACTACATCTTTTGGTCTTCACCGACCTATCATTGTCCAACACCAACTCTATTTCACGTTCAATTTCATTTCATTTTTTTATTTTGTCTTTTTGTCGCGATTTCAAATATCACAATCAATAGAGCAATTGCGGAGCAGTTTACTGAACATTCACGCCTTTACTAACTTCGATTTGTCCTTGCAGAATGCAAAAAAACCTTTGCGGCATAGGGTTTAAACTAAATAAATTACATTTTTACTCACCGAACTTTGAACCAATGCAGTCAACCGTGTCCACATCTTCTTCGGGCACATTTAATTTAGTGTTCCATATAAAAGGCTAGCTTGTAGTTAACTGTACAATTTCGGTCGCTATTGTAAACACAAAAGTGATGACACAAATTATGACGCAATTGCCCACGTGATTGAAGGGCACGTTGTAATTGGCTGCAACTCTACAACAAATCCATAACATCTCTACACGTCGAGATGTTGTGGATTTGTTGTGGGACTTCGATTTATTGCGGATTTGTTGTGCAACTTGTTGTAGGCATTTGATTTGTTGTGGACTTGTTGTACAGCTTGTTGTACAACAAATCCACAACAAAACCGTCTAGTGGAGTTTGGGTTTTAACACACACCAAACAGACAGTGTTGCGAGTGGTTGGTGATGGGCAAATCACAAGTTATTATAGGTCACAAGCGGTATGATGCGTAGCGCCAAACGTAGACATCAGTCTCCAGAGTGGACGATTCTTGGCCATGTCAGTTGCTTCATTCAGGGAGAGGTTTTTGGATATTAGGTCTTGCTGGATAGTCTTCATCCACGTAGTACGAGGGCGTCCTGGTGGTCTCCTCCAGTTCTCCAAGGGGGGCAGCTGTTAAGATCTTCTTGGCATCTGTTTCATCTGGCATTCACGCAATGTGGCTAAACAGGGAGAAATGACGTGCTTGGGCAATAGCCAAAAGGTGTGGTTGCTTGGCTGTCCGTCTCACATCATCATTCCACACGTTTCTGTTTGCTTTGCGAAAATTCTTCAACAAAGAGTGCGCGAACATTAAGGATTTTATAGTATCTGTATTTATTAAAGATAATAAACAAGATAACGAAAACAAAAAGGTAATAAAAAGGTAATGAGAAGAGTTGCCTCTGAACGACTTCCTCCTGCTCTTTCACCATGTGAGCCAGCTGTTGGAATATCGTCCCAAGCTCGACTATTGTCTGTTCAATATTCAGCATCGCCTCCGACCGACTTCGGATGTACGAGTCCTGCAGGCAAACAATACACTTCAAAATCAGCAAGCCCCGGCATCATTTGATGTAGTTGTGGCATTTCGTTAGCAGTGTGGATGATATCTAACACGTGATATAAGAAGCAGTTTTCCAGCTTGTTCTCAAACCGCTGGGCGAGTGAGTAGTTTCTTAACGGCACATCGGCACATTTAGGCATACAGTGCCATCACGTTGGTTCACGCTGGAAAATACGGGACAGAAGATAACAGACACTACACAAACTAAACACGACCCAGAACAAGAAATATTTTAGATTGTAACCAATCTAATTACTCCTCGCGCATTATTCTCTCTCATATTCCTGCAAAGCTGCTCTCATGATCATGGATCATATAACGTATTCCAGAGATAGGCCTATATTCATTTGAAATTTTCCAGGATGACTTGAGGCCGCCTCTTGGATTTGGTTCAACCAGAAGTAGATCCACACCATCCGCCAACCCAGAAAACTCTACCTTAGTACCAAACATGTGGATAGTGCGTTATTCTCTATTCTCAAATTGTCCCAGTTAAAAGCTGCTATTTTATTTCCTGCCTCAAAACTGTATAGCCTACATACCGTAGGCTACCCTCCCATACAAAATCTAGCTCCAATGTCCTACGCATCAACAGTGACGTCTCCGAAGGCAAAGTAAATTGGCCGTACACGTTGTTGGATGACCGGTTGCGGAGATATGACCATTTGAAAATTTTCGAAGATGGCGGCGTCCGCCATCGCCGCCATCTTGGATTTGTTCGAACCAGAAATAGCGCCATTAGATCTGCCGTCCCCGAAAACCACATCCTAGAACCAAACATGAAGTGGATCGGATGATCCGTTGCGGAGATATGGCCATTTGAATTTTTCCAAATGAGAGGTCGGTCGGTCACTGGTCGGTCGGTTGTCAATATATACATACTTACATTGATCTCATATACTCCTCTTCGCTACAAACGTAGTGCGCGAGGAGTAAACACAAAACAACACAAAACAAAACCACCCTGGATCAGCGGCCCATTTACGACACTCAGCCAGGAAATGAGGTGGGCTTATTTTACAACGCTCCCGAGCCCACCCGGGGCAGGAAAACCAATTCACCGACATCTCGGCACTGAGCAGTTGGCTGCTGATATCACTACCCGAAGATACTGTGGCTGCATTTCCATCAATGACCGACCTCATTATAGGTGTAACTGACAAGTTTTACCTGTTCACTGATGACCTCATTACAGGTGTAAGTGACGAGGTTTACCTGTTCATCAATGAGCTGCAGCTGCTGTTGATATCGTTGTTTATCGCCAACGACGCCATCCATGCTAATTGACACGTCATGGCCACCATTGGCTAGCAGCGGCACAGTACCGTTCTGAGCCTCGTCCATTAGTAACACTGAACCCACTGCAACATACACGACACATTCTCTGGCTTAAAATGGACCTAGACTACCACTGTGATACCATTTATGAACTATAAGTGAATAAACCAATAACAGATTCAGCATGCCTTCTATGACGCTCGGCATATTTTACAAATCAAGTGGCCTGCACGGAGCGCCTATCGTATAGTTGGAAATAGTGCATAGGACTTCTTACGGCTGACTTACTATGACACCTGTAGTTTTATGTTGATTTGGCTGAAATATCCATTACACAGTACACCAAACCATAGATCAAATTTACACGGCATTAAAGTTTCTGCATCTAGGGTGTGTTCAGTGACGGACCATTCTCAATGGAGCACTCCCGTGTTTTCCGGCGGCTGTGCTGCATAGCGGGACATTATTGATATTCTTGTGGAAACAAAAATTGCCACTTTCATATAAACAGAATACAGTGGCTGTACTCACAGCAACGTTAATTCATTACTACTTCTGCACAATAGCTAGTGCATAGTTTTACAGAACAAGAAAGCCTAGCTAGCGCCAGGTAAGTGCACGACAGCCGTGTGTATATAAAGACTGGTTTTGCCATCTCAACGTTGTTTGACGCCCCCTAGCTGAGGAATGCCTTGCGTTATCAACGCAATTTATACATCGCTGAAAAGTACATTTAGTGGGCTACAATTCCGTTGCTGACGATATGGGTCTATCTTCATTCGTTTAGCTGTTACTGCCTCCGAAACATGAGAAATGTCGCGAAATTCAGAGAGAATTTGACCTTACAGCAGTTCACGGTCATCCAAGGTCATCAATCTTGGTGTCAATGGAAAGCCCATATGTGACTTCCTATTAGTCATTAATTGTAACTTTAGCCATATCTGCTACCGTTTTCATGATAGTCACACTTAAAGATAGAAAACTGCTGATTTTACTCACCTCTCTCTTGTATGACGCCCCATAGCGGCGGAATGCCATTAGATATCGACATAATCTATTAGTCATTAATTGCAACTTTAGCCGTATCTGCTACCATTTTCGATATATTCATATTAAAAGATAGAAAACTGCTGAGCTAGAATTTGGTGATGAAATTTGGCGTCAGAAAACTAGAATCCTGGGGCTACCAGATGGTGCAAGTTTCATAATCCTAACTTCAACCGTTTTTGTATGATCCACCTGTGTGACAGACAGACAGACAGACGGACGATAGCATATACGCGCTATAGCATATATGCTGTCGCGCATAAAAAATGCACAAAAAATCCATCACTATGAAAGAAAGTCACTCAATAACTATCAACCGCAGGTCCCGCAGTGCCACTGGCCCTAACATGCCACTGGATACACTGTTGGATCTGTCTTATCCAGTTGAGACAATCACTATATAACATCGTTCTACACAAGCTTTAAGTAGGACGCAATCAGTGATCGGTGCTTACAGTTGCCACTGAGGGCCGACGGCGGTAGCGAGGACGTAACAGTCACCGGCTGTGAAAACTGCTCTCGTCGACACTTCTGAAGTTTCATGTTCTAAAAACCAATAAACGAACAACCACCGGTGATGAAGAGACCGAGACGTCGATGTAAAAGCAGGCTGGTTTGATAAAACAGAATGCAAGGAAGTCAACGAGAACTTCAGCTGCAAGGACCAAGGACCACGATTTTGTCCCCAATGGCAACCAAGAACCAAGGAGAAGGTCATCGTCACTGACAGAATGTTTGCATTTGGACTGCTTTTGACCAAATGAATCCATTTGTCGTAAACAACAGCCACGTATAACTGTTCCGAATCCAGTCCAATCAAGCAGCAGACACAATAACGTCTTGACATTTGACACAGTAACAACACTGCACCCAACTAACTCCTGATATCAGAAGCCCTCTTCAGCCACAAAATACAAATTCGTTGCAGGAATTTAACTGGAAAGCAGCATCACCTGCAGGAAAGCAATTAATCTAATGTGAATTCTAGGCTACTAAGCTTTCAACATCCAGTGAATGGATAGCATACGTTAATATCGTTTGTACAATACAACACAACACATCTGCACAAATAGCCAGCTATAAACGAGTTCAAATTTCATATGTTTCTTTTCAGTGCACAGTATGTTGAGTATCTTTTTGCTTACCTCAGTACGGACTTCGAGAACAGATTTGAACTGATTTGACATCGTTGCCAAGTGAGTCTAAACGCAAACAAAAGAAATTCCCAGGTACGACTACTGCAACTACTTTCAGTTTCTATTTGGCTGGCACACTTTTTCTGCAGTTGATCCACATTATGCCAGGTTTTCCAAAAGCAAACCTGTGGAATAATGGCCAAATACTTCTCCTGCCACCCAACAAACGGGAGTGAAAGCATGGAATCTCAAATTATAAGCACTGTATTTTATTCTTCATGGATGAAATATAACTAAATGATTTTTTCTCTAAAGATTTAAATTTCAAAAACGACTATTTTCAAGAATATTTTCACTAGGTACTCTAAAGAATTAAATTTTCTGCCTACTTTTCAATCAACAACCATCTCAGCCTGCTAAAATATACTCTACATTTTCACTCCACACTTAAAACTTATCTGTTCCACAAATCCTTTCCTCCATGGCCTCAGACCAGACTGATGTTTGTTGTTAGTTTCTCCCTTCATATTTCTATTTTGTGGTTACATGTGTTACTAAGCTGACCACACTCAGCTTTTCAGTCCATGTTAAACTCTCGTCAAATTTTGTTAAATCACATCACAACACATTTACTCACAATCACCATAAGAAAATTCTTACCTCACTCGCACATTCACAGCATTACAGGTCATTAGGTGAACCACACTATATAAATGAACACTATACTTACTTACTGAAATGTAACGTAGTGTGTGGTACGGTGAATGATAGAGTGACACCAAACACACCTGGAGTGAGACTACAACAGAGTTGGAATGAGACTGGACATGGCGACCATTGCGACCGTCTTGTAACCTAGCCAGCTGTAAACACATCAAACACAGCAAGTGATGAATTAACTCCAGTGCCACTGTGCTGCAATCGTCATTTGTTACACAGGGTACGTTTGAAAAGTATTTAGGACATAGCCAAAACTCGAGTCAGATATCTGTTCGTCAACTGACTCGGAACACTGTCAGGCTGTCGAGTGTCGACGCAGTCATTTTGTCGTTAAACAGCGAATTACCAGCGAGTTAAAATAACAGCCAATAACAGCTCGTCACTGTTTCATTGATGATGCAGCCAAGTTGTCAAGGTTACTGCCACTGTGTTCGTTTACTCCGGGACAGATCGTGAGAATTTAACAGCGAATCTGAATCTAGTTTCTCCGGCCCACTATTCTGAAGGTTTGCTAGTTCAAATTCCTCGTCACTTCATATTCCTCTCTGGTGTCCATTTTTTTACTCAATCGTTTATAATATGCTATTTTTGTTATAGTACATTACGCTAATTATATATTTTCTTCAGAACACCCAACATGAATGGCTCTGTATAACCTAATTGACGCTGATGTGCCGTTAAGAAACTACTCACTCACTCACTCTCTCGCGGGTCGTTTAGGGTTCGGTACACGGTCTTGGGTCCATATAGGGCTAGCAGATTGGACTGAGTAGTGTTTTACGTCCCCGCCAACACAGTACAGGTTACATAGGAGATAGGGTTACAGTTAGTGTTAGTTTCTTGGTAATACTGAGAACAATAGCGGACTTTCAGAATCGCGAACATAGACCATTTCTCTGCACACATCAGGGAAATCAGCAAACGGCAACACACAACAGCAACAGTGGCAATCGAGTGCATTATCGGGTAAATCGGCGAGTGTATAACAGAGCACCAGCTTCTCACCTCCTGTAGCTGTCCTATTTGACGGTTCAAAGTACCGATATCCTGTTTGATGATCAACGTTAACTGCTGAATGTCGCCCGATTTGTCATCGAACAACGACTTCTTCCGAGCCACTACAAATACACATCTATTTTAAATTTTAGCTCCATTGTTTGTCTCGAAGATCTGCTATTGGTCGGAAACTACCAATGGGCCGAAGGCCTGGTAGCAATAATAGTAATTATGACATATGTTTCTAAGCATTACTAGACCACGGGTTAAACAAACTACGTCACGCGGAGCACGGTCCTGAGCCAAGCAAGAGCTCGGTATGGCTCGTTTGGTTTTCAACAAGACAGTTTTTTTTTAACTTTTTAGCGTCACTTGTATCGTGACATGATATGATTACAGATAGAATAAAATTTTTCCCGGAGCAGTAAAGGTACTGATCCCAGCTTATTCTTCCAACATCCCAAGCAAGTAACGTTTACCAAACAACACCTCTGCAGAATAAACAATTCCGTCTACGGCACTTACTTATCGTCAGCTTTTCCAACTTTGCAAACGTATTAGCCAGATCGTGTCCAATTTTCCTGCAACATTTCAGCAACAGCGTTACTAGCTCAGGCTAGTACCATAATGAATCTCTGCATCAAACAGAAATAGGTCACTGAAATGGTCTGGTCATCAAGTTCAACTAAGGACTTGATAGATAGCAACAGTAACATGGCATTCCACAGTAATTTCTAATTCTGTTCCAATTTTGTTGTAAATGATTAAACGTAGCACGAGCCTAGGCACTATACGGGCTTTGCCTTAGTCCAATTTTGTGTTGATTTATATGTAGACTCCTCAGCTTTGCCAATGTTAACTATTCTTCGTTGGTTGTTTAAAGTTCATTTTGGCTAAATACGAGACAGTGCTAAGCTTCTAAGTGGTTGTTATGGATTTTGCACACTTTCCCGAACTTCTCACAATCCGGAAATTTTCCCGGAAATTGGAAATTTATTCCTGGGGGAACCGGGAATATGAAGTACTGTTAAGATCCCCAGTGATAGTGACAACTCGTCTGGTGCTACAAGCCAGCAGACAAGTGCGCTACCGCTACAAACAAATCATCTGCCGTCTGTGACAGCAGTCTGACGAAAAGCATTTAGTCATAATGCATGGACCAACCACACTGTACCACATGGGGTGACAGGTGTCCCATGCATGTGCCAATGCCGAGACATGTACCATGTACAGGACCAATGTGTTATAAGGCATGGACCTTACGTATGGAAATGAAATCAAAACCTGGAGCATCAGATAATTATTATTATACTAATGCTGACGACACACACTCAAGAAACGTGTACCAGAAACTTGTGCAATTAACTTGCAGGAAAAATATGATGCAAGTTCATCACAGTTTCTTACACCAAACCAACTCTCCGGCCAATCACGTTGCATGATTCGTGCTACGTGCCGGACAGTTTCTGTCCCGGAACAGAGCTGTGCTCTAATGCGTGCATTAAACTTGTACAAGAAAAAACTTGTACAAGATTGACCGACACACGTGCAAGTTTCTGGTACAAGATTCTTGAGCATGTGTCGCTGGCATAACAGAAGCTGAATTAAGTGGACAGGTGAAATATATTGACAACACTGAAAATAAAAGATATTAGGCCACGCATTGAATCAAATTCATAGGAGGCGATACATATCAGGAAGGAGCAAGACAAGTCGCTGAACAGAGACGAGGGGTCTTACCAACTCTCCCACATCTAAGACATCCTGTTCGCCCCGAAACTGAGCAGCGAACGGCGATTAGACAGACCATTCCGACGAAGGATCCAGTCGAAGCCGAAACATCAACGATAATCAATAAAAGGTTGTTTTTTAAAGAATTTCATTTTGAATTACATTAATACCGGGGTAGTAAATATCATGAACAATAACAACTGCAGTTAATGCAAACTATTCATATAATATCAAACCTTGCAATGGACATGAAGTTGTTGTGGTGGTTGCTAGCAGATGAATGAATCGGACTTTTAATAATGCCATTCCCCTAAAATACCAACAACATCTTGTGCTGCAGTTACACACACGTGTGGGTATGGAGTGTGGAAAAGAGGAATGAAATAGGGGAGGGATGGGACGGATTGTGGGGTGAGAACTAGGAATGGGGCTAAAATGCAGACCCTGTCTAAGCCATCACACATACATCAGCACATCTGGCTTGCAGTCTGATACTGTCGCGGCTGGACTATTGCAACGCTGTGTTGTACGGTGCTCCAGCCGGCAGTATTCAGAAGCTGCAACGCGTGCAGAACACTGCGGCGCGGATCGTTC
>Ga0056129_1000365_pt1 | contig 11247 bp, 7 predicted proteins | sample WorMetLIZISLAND1_FD_71118 | JGI IMG/M metagenome (GOLD analysis project Ga0056129, IMG submission 71118) | Marine gutless worms symbiont microbial communities from Max Planck institute for Marine Microbiology, Germany - Olavius loisae LIZARD... ...
ATCTATCAATCCTTGGGTGTATTCACTGCAATTTTTGTTTAAATCCACAAATAATTCATGGAGATGTGAAAGAAAATGTGAGTGGGTGTTTTTTTTCTGAACACAGTGTATGTTGTTATAAGACAATAAACGACTGTTGTGCCGCCGTGTTACAGGTGCTGGTGATAGTTCAACACCGCGGTGAGCATCTCGCCAGCAATGTCTGCTACCTCGACACATTTCAGATGTACTCAAAACATGCCGACAGTCTGAGGCAAGTCATGTTTTGACCTTCACACCCGTTGTGTGTTATTACCACGTAAACTGGTGAGTTTTGCTATATGTAGTATACCGACGCTCGAATTGACCTTTACCCCAAGAATCTTGACCCAGTCTGATAGTGATGTTAAGATAACATTTTCTGTAGATTCGTTATGGACTTGGTAAGGACTAACCTTGCTCAGACATGTCAGAAACAGTAGCAAGTGATGTGCTCGGTTTAAGACTGAGGTGAACTGTGTGATTGAAGCGAGGTTGAACACTGGTTGAAGATGTTGATAGACAGACAGAGTAGTGAGTCATCTGCTGGCAGACTTGATGGTGACGTGTGTGATCTAAGGACACAGTCTTGACAAAGCAGATGTCACTGCGTTGAAGTGTGGACAGACTGCATCATAGCAGAGGGATAAGACTGACTGGGATGAGTACATAGTTGCTGTCGACTTTTTTCTATGATAAATGTCGCTGCTGACTGATGCTGTTTGTATGCTGTTGTGAACAGTTTCAGTTTCATAACATTCAAAGCTGCATCCAAGTTTATATCATCATTCCCAGTTGATGAACTAACAGTAAGATCTTTCCTCCTGCTATTTCGATACTTCTACCATGAAGTGAAACTGTTTATATTTTTGTATTTTAGTCATTCTCACTTTTGTATGTATCATATATTTGTCCATGTGGTAATTAGAGTGGAACTGCAGTAGAATATTTACTATCAGTAGTATGAAAAACGTTGCATTAATCGTTTATGTCAAATATTGGCATTCACCAATCAAAGTGTTCTGTAAACATTATGTATCTTTATTTATGTTCCAGTTTTAGACTTCTGTAATTCGATGCATATGTTGGTGATGTTTATTCATAGCTGTGAACAGAATTCGTAGTTCGTTCGTTCGTTAGCAGCAACACTGAAGGCACAGTGTTTGTTGATAAAGCTTGTCACTAGTCTGTCGAGTGATGTGGCTCAGGGCGGTGGTCCAGGAGATGGCAGTCAGGGCAGGAAGCCACGTGTGATGTCGCGTGCTGACTGGCAGAGGGAACAGATCAGTCGGATCTTGTCGTCTGTTACAAGTGAAATGAGTTCCGGGAATGCTGTCGCCTCAGCGTCATCATCACCGTCACAATGCTCTGATGAACGTCAGTAGCTACCGGCTTTTTGTTGACTTTATTTATAACGTTTTCAATGCTTTTACATGCCGTTTATCAGTCATATTCACATTTAACTACCAATCTGTTACTTTGTTTACATCATTGTATGAAAGGTAGCAAATCTACTGATATTTCTGTGTGACAATCCCACATTTTTCATGCAGTCAAAGCACTTAGGTCCAACAAATCTGATAGCATGTTACCACCAGCTGGATGACAACAGAGATCATTTGTGTGATGAGGTAACCTTTTCTATGTTAATAGTACTTTTATGGTGCAAATGGGTTTGAGAGTGCTAACTTTGCTGTAATTAAACGTTATCGGTCGCTATTTAGTGATTGTATGCAGGTATGAATGTCAATATGAATGTTAACTTTTACTTCAAAATGTTAAACAGTTGCTGAGACCATGGGAAATAGTTTTAGGGTTCATTTTTTTCTGCCACATTATAGTATTGTAACATGGTGAGGCGAGCATGGTTAGATTGAGGCCTGTCTGGATGACTAACCACCCTCCTTTAGTGCTTTGACACTGTTGGTTGGGTCATCAGACCTGTAAAAGCCGTCGGCCGTATAACCTATATTGTGTTGGCGCAGACGTATAACCCTGCTCAATCAATCAATCAATTCTGCCACATCATGCAATGTGTGTATGCAATGTTGAAGTGTCTAACTGGTCAAATGGTCGATGACAGTCGTTGACAACTAATGACAGACTGAAGTTGTAAAGCTGTATGAAGCAGTAACCATGTTTGTTGTGTCACATGCATGTTTCATTCAATCTAACAGGCTGTTTGTGATGTTACAGCCGAGCCTGTTGTGTCATGGTCGTCAAATGAGTTGTCTGTCAGAGACCAGCAACGGCACAAGTCAGAATTGGGGTACGTATTTTAACTGTATTTGATCGTACATTCATCCAATATGTTTACCACTGTCTTGGTAATGTTGCATTTGGCAATGCAGCCAGGGTAATGACACGGGAAATTTCTGCCAATGACTGATGGAAATCCCCTCGGTCAAGGATAAGGGGGTTTCCGTCAGTCAGTCATTGTCATCAAAGTTTCTTGCAGAGTGCATTGTGTGTGGTGCACAGATTGTAGCTGTGATTAAGTCCTGTCAGCTTGTTATTGGCACGAACCACTGCATGGTTCAGTGTGTTTACTTATGAAGTATATTGTAACATCCTATAGCAGTTGATGTGATGACAAGCAATGGCTTTTTGTTGACTATTTAAGAGATACGGAGGCAGGCACTTCACTGAGTTGTTCTGAGTGAAGAACAATGTTATGTTATGTTATTGTTATGCTGACAGTTGTGTACATTGAACAGTACATTCTAACTTGGTTCTGCTGAGCTGCTTTGAATTGTCTGTTGTAGAGATTTCTTGTCATCACTGAAGAATGATGTTTTGCCAACGAGCTTCGGCAAACAGTCGTGACAGGAGTTTTGTGATGTGCGTTGTCATGGAAACTCGTTTATAAACGTACTAATACTTCACGTGTTTGAGAGCGGTGACTGCTAGGTGTCATGTTTCTGTTGACAATCTCAACAATGTGTGTCTGCTATTTACAGTATGAATGTTGTTTTTAACTTGGCTGATTGAGAAGATGTTGCGCTTGTGTCTGCAGATTCCTAATTCGACTTTTATTGTTGCTGTTGTTGCTACTGAGAACCTGATTTGCTAGTAGAACAGCTGTATGTGTCGTGTTTGTCGTTGTTTGTAACTCAGTCTGTTCGTTGTACGTAACATTCGGTGTTGGTTGATTTAATTCGAATCTGAATTTTATTCTGTTTTATTGTTATCAGCTGCAGCTTAGTTGTTTGTAAAATGCTAACATTTTACAATTGTGTTCACCATTGTAATTTGATTGTGCTTGTTAACTACTACATGCTGTGTTTATGTGCCACATGTACACATTGTACAGGGTGCGGATTAAAAAGTACATTAACGAAAATTAACATCTCTCTGTTCGGCTTTTCTTTTCACTGTTATTCACAAGAGTATTAAACTTGCAAATTTTATGTAATTCTGTTTACACTTATTGAAAAATGTAAATGCGGTGGTCGATTTTGCAAGTAATCCTGGCAGTAACATAAATTACATCCGTAAAAGACTAAACATTGAGTACCAGCTTGCCATGCCTATTTTTCTTCGTGTTGTTTTTGTTGACACGTCTATCATATAATTCGAGCTGTCATCAGTAATTTGACTAAAACAATCAATAAAATGTACATGACAGTGATGAAATATGCATTGAAGTATTGGATTCACAAAAATTGTTTAATTTGCTAAATGTAAAGAAATGTTGACAGTCGCTGTCTGTAATGATGATGTTGAAAATGATAGATGGCAACAAAATACAAATTGGCATCTGCGGATGCAAGACTGTATGCACACTTGTTAACATGAAACCTTATGAGGACTCAATCTCTGGCTTGGATAGAAATAAATTTAGGAGCTGCTAAATACGATAGTGTAACAGTATTAATTCATTCTTTTGCAGAAAACTGCACTGAAGTTCACATGCCCACGGTCAATGTAAAATCTACATTTTAATTGAATAACTGCTGTCTAATGTGAATTTTGTGAATAAATAGTTATTACTGAGATACTGATTTTTTCATCAAGGGTACATTTGAGCTACAGTTCATTCTAATTTTATGTGGTGATTAACAGAAATTGTACGTTATATTTCAGTTGTTTTTTAAAGCTTCTATGTAAATGAATGGAATTTCATAAAATTTGCAAGGTTGATGCACACAAACTCCGTAAATATTGGTGTAAACTTTCTAAAAGTGGAACTTCTGTGGCTTGTGGTATCAGTTTTGAGCAAATGCCCTTGTTGAGGCCACAGATCTCTCACACAGTGGTAACTGAATGAACTGTGGCTATTGCTCTGATGTAGGAGCTGAAACAGACATTTACTGTACGTTGTTCTTTTTACAGAACAACTGCTATTGCGGCATAGTGTTAAGAATGTTGTGAAGTTTTTTACATTTTTGCATTTGATGCTTATTATGTCAGCTGTTGTGGTGAAGCCAAGTCAGCTGTTTGTTTTATTTAGACATAATAAAACTGAATTGTACAGAGGTAAAAAGTGATTAAAGTGGTTGAATCCATACTCTGATGAACTGCTTCAAGCGTGATTATTTTTTAATTCAAAGAATGTTGCAGTACGTCATTTTACTGTTCATAATGATGCTATTTGGAGTGTTTGTGATTTCAGAGACTGGACATTTTTTTACACTTTTACAGTTTAGAAACAGAGTCTGTGCCATGCGCTGAAGAAATAGTGCTTGATGTAAATCTTGAATAGATAGTGATATGGAGTTTGGACATAGTTGCATGTTTTTTTACGACGTAAAGTTGTGAACAGTCGCTGAGTTCATAAACTGATCATGCACTAGAGACCGTTTATTCTGCTGTATGACGTGCAGTGGCATTTTGTACACACTGCACAAACTGCAATAAAACTGATAACAATGTTGTTTTCAATTCTCTTTATATGAATAATATTTCCTATGTTATAGGCCTAATAGTTTTTATTCAGAATGAACATTGAGCAACTGAAATATGTCAGCTCAGCTTACGTCGTTTTGAATCTAATTCTAATTAATTGGAATGTGCCAATTTCTACTTCTAATTAATTAGCCGGCTCTGGCGTCTAATTCTAAAACCAATCTCTGACCCGTGTCGTAAGTACACACGAGGTGGATTTCTTTCTTTGCCAAACACGACGTGTGTAATTAATCACACACAGACACACGCCGCTTAATACATCACAGTCGCTCGAAACAAGTTGATCCCGGATGGGTTGACGATGTAGGTCAAGTTTTGATTCGGTTTCAGGTATCCGACAGTGACATCGTCAAACACTTCGGTGATGTTATAACCGCGTGTATCGTTGAGATGAATGGCAGATAGCGACAGAGTGACGTGTATCGGGTATCCCTGCTGCTTGCTGTAAGTTGCCGCAATCGCGTAGCTGCCAGTCGGTGCAATCGGCCGTGTCCAAATGTGAAAAGTGTTGTTGTATAGCTGTAATATACAGACATATCCAGTTGGATATAGCTTTATTATTACTGGGCCTGATAGACACAGTATGACAAAACCCATACGAGGTGTTATTCCTGCATAACATTAACTCTTAAAACAGCTGGTAACAATGACGTTAGTAACAGAACTTTTACAACTTGTACATGACACTTTCACACAGCCGAGTAGCTGAATAACAAGCAAAAATACACGACGGATCAACGGGATTATATTCACAGACAGCATTGCTTCAAATTTGATAATAAAATCAAAACTGTTTACAGCATACACATTTATGCTGTAGGCCCACTGTACAATATAACGTACAACATTCTTCAGATCATTCAGGGGATTTAAAGATTTTCTGGGGAAATTTTTATCCCTGCATTATATGCTAGAATGAACACTAAACAGGCACAATTATTTTGATTAATTGATGCAGAGAGTCCTCATTTAGTCAACATTTTGTTCGAGATGTCGGAAGCCGGAAGTAATTTTGCGAACATACTTAACGTAATTAGTGGTAGGCCTACTATTTTACGAAATGAAGTGAAAGCAAATTTACACCAAGATGATTCTTATCTTCACATAAAGTACGTACGGTGTGTGAAGTGACAGCGGTTGGCGTGAACTGAAAGGGTCGCCGTAGAAAATATAACGATCAAAAACGTGACGGACAGACTCACACTGAGCACGTGTCGACCAGGTATGCCGAGAACGTCTTGATTGATTGCGACGACTCGCTTGTTGAGCAGCAGAGCTCTCGAGACGTTGTTGATTGTTCGCAGATCAACGGACATGAACAACTGTGACGCGAATATTGACCACAAACCAATCTGTACCCGCTCCTCGTCGTGACTCAAACCGTAGTCGCCTATTATCAGCTGCAACCAACATTCAACACTAGTCACTTGACTCGCAGTTTCATCGCGCGTCCGCATGCGAAGCAATTTATGACATGAATTCGGTAGGTCCGCAACACTCCCGATATTGAGTCAAAACAACTAACTATCGAAATCCTTAATATTATTCCATTCATTCCATTCATTTTATTCTGTCAAAAAGCTGACAAACGCAACTTATGACAAAAATAAAGAGTAAAAAAGGAAAATTTAGACACAGTTCACTGACATATAAAATAGTCAATCAATAATGTCTCTATAGAGCATGCGTATGACAAATTCCCCAAATCCAGATTTTTCAGAACTAAACGACGTTCAATTATTCGTACCGGATGATCCGATGACCCTAAACTGGACGTCAAATCAATAAGTTGCTGCATGTCAAAGGGATGCAATGCTGTAGTCAGCTGGAAGTACTGTATTAAACCACGTGATGATCTCCACTGACCATGAGTGACATTTAAAAGTCATTTTAGACAACAGAATGTAGTTTAGGGCTACATTCTGGATTAATACTGTAAATACAGACTATATTATTAGAACCGCCAGAAAGACGTCGTTTGTTTAACTACGTCTACTGTTTTGACGATGACCTTGAAGGCAATTCAGTCATTCTAAACCCCTCTCATACCAACGTATTGGAAAATGCAGCATCTATTCGCTGCGGTCGACGTGCCTACGAACAAATTTTCTATGTGTAGGCCTATCACTCGTTAGTTTTGTTGTCTGTAGCAATGCGATTAGTACCCGTTTCCTGATCACAAATTAATTCTAACAGCTCACTCATCAGAGATTTGCAGTGCATCACACCACAAGCGTTAAGTGAAGCAATGACGGAATGCATTAACCATATCTGCGTCCGTGAAGCTACCAGGCTTGACGACTTCCAGAAAGTGTCCCGGATTATCGACGTACCAACTGGTGATGCTGCCAATGCTCTGGAAACTGTCCATAATGTCGCCGTAGACGCGAAACGTGTTGCACGTTTCCGCAACTGCAGTATAGTTGGGCTACAGCAGCAGTACAGTAATACAGTTCGGCATAGCGATGTCTACGATATACATTATACAGTGTCAGTGTGTCTCAGAAAACGCACCAACTTTGCAATGTTGTAGCTCGAAATAAGGACAGTGCAGAATGCACCACTAGCCAGACTGTACTGCGCTTTATTTGATGTACTTGTCCATTCCGTTTTTACTTTTTAGCCGACCGTACTAACAGTCATGCTTTTGCTACAGTGTTGCGTCCGTCTGTCGCCGCCGTCGTCTGTAGGCCTACATTTGTATTTCGTCTGTGACGTTATGTATTGTGGCTAAACGGTGCGTCCTAGAGCAAACGTTACTACTGACAGCCTATAAGAAGTCGTATGTGAGAAATCGACTGGTACCAAAATGAATGACCATGACCTTTGTTTAGAGGTGGTTTAAGGTCATGTCAACCATTGCGCCACATTCGCCATTGAATATCTCGGAAACTGTTAGAGATAAAGGCTTGGTTCCAAAGGACCACAATAGGAGATGGACTATGATGGGGAATCAGATGGTCACGTGACCAATGACGTCACGTGACCGACCTCAAGCTCGTGACCCCAATACGCTTAAAATCCCGACATCTCGAAAACAGCTTGAAATGCTATTTAGCAACAATCGCTTTGCTGTCTGGCAGTATGGTCGGCTATCTTAGCGACAGCTTGGCTTCTTGTGTATTTAGTTGCGTTTTGTCAACCTTGTCAATAAACGAATATGCTACGCTAGCTAGCCTAGTAACATTCACGGGCAATGACGGCTATGTTCGCCGTAATCACTACAGAGCAGCTTACAAGATCCAGCAAAATATTAACTGAATAAAAGACGAGGTGTAGGCCTAAAAGGAAAACTACTGACATAGGAATCGGAAAGAGTCTGAAAGTCCGTTTAACCTATAGGCCTGGTAAAAGTATAGGGCCTATAGCAAGGGGATAAGTAAAATTTATATTTTTAAAATACATTGACTGAATGAAATACATCTAATTTTATTTTTAAAATGTACTTAACTTCAGAATTCTGGTACTTATAATCACAAAGTGCACGGCATACCTTTGCTCCAAAAGCTCTCATGTATAACGGCCATTCACAGGAGTATAAGATCGGTCGGCCCGTTTTGTTCAGATAGTGGCCCATCGCAGGGTACCCTACACAAACAAGATATCGGACAACATATAACGGAGTAACGGAAGTGGCACTGGCTGTGCAATTTCATTTAATTTAATATTACTGCATTCAGAAATATCAACTGTATTTATGTATAGCTGTCTTCGATAAAATTGGTCGATACGTTATGAATAGGTTCAAGTAACTGATTTCGCGCTGGTAATAATGCAAACAGTATGGCCCCTACGACTCAATATCAATTCTTTGAATAGCATGCATTAAGCCTGCAATTATCTGAAAATGATTCAAAATTTACGAAAACTGGTGCAAAGTTTGTGCGCACCAACTCGCTCAATTAGATGCGATTTCAAAAATGTTGCACTACACTATACAGTACTTTTACTTTATAGCAAACACTTCAATTGCACGGACAGCTCAAAAAGTCCTGCAATGAAAAATTTGTTTCTGCGCAAACATTTTGGAACCCTTCTACAGAGGAAGGTTTGTGGTGCATTTATCAAATTTTAAAACCGAGCTTTTCCAGCTCGCGTGTTTTGCCATTTTTATAAGAGAAAGGAATTTTCAGCAACGTAATAACAAACCTTTCGCATACGGCAGCAGACCGGCTGGTTTTGAATAGCCTTCAAGGTAAAGCTTTTGATTTTCAGTTACTGACATCTCTGAACTAAGATTATGTAATAATGTAAACACTGAAAAGTTGGCATTTACAACGTGTGTCCATAACGTTACCAACCGAAATTGTAATGCGAAACGTCAGTGTTGCATCCGTCAAATTTCAGCATATCGATGCCCCAATCCGCAAATGTCTGTGCATCCAACTCGTAATGACCTAGTGTTCCAGGGAATCCGGCGCACGTGCGACTGCCAACATCTTCATAAACGCCAAGCTTCAAGCCTTTTGAATGTATCTGCATATATCATCAGCACATTTTATATTGAGTACGTAATTACGTATGCACACAAGCTGTTGCGCTGCGTACCAACTTTTAGCAGCGGTTTTCTTCATCAGAACTCAGCAGCAAGTTCCACAGCGGTATTTCTCAACTGCAAACTCTTTAATTCTCTCATTAAACCGCGCAGAACAAAAGCCCTGTGCTGATTAAAATAAACCTTATGCGTGAACAGCGTGACGCAGCTAATATTGATGTCTTATTAGTACCAAACTTATTATAATGCACAACTGCGTATATTATCTAGGGATGTTAAGGTCTCGAGACCACTTTTTGGTCTCCGTCTCGTTCTCATAGTAGCCGGTCTCGGTCTCCGTCTGGGTCTCGTGAAGTTCTGGTCTCGGTCTCCTGTGAGCTGATCTCGTGGTCTATGATCAACGTGCTAAAATGATTACTAAATATTTGTGCAATATTACCGGTTTTACCACATATTCGATTATTCGTACGTTACTTACTTACTGAATTTATTTACTTACTGGCGTAAATTCCACTACCTGTTCATAATTTTGTATGTTTCACCAGCATCTTGTTCTTTTATGCATTTGACTACTCTGGTCTGTCGGTCTCGGTCTCGCAGGACTTGGTTGGTCTCGGTCTCTGCCTCACACTCTTTGGCCTCACTCTTCTCGATATCGGTCTCACTGTCTTATGGTCGCATTAACATCCTGGATATCGTCACTGTCGTCGCTGATATGATGATAATCAAGTTCTAAACATCAAACGTTTGAACAAATAACAACTATTCTGATGTCAGAAACTCACAGTCACAGTTAAACATGGCTATAAATGGAATGAATTAGTTTTTAAAGCCAGTATGATACGACACGCTGTGATAAGAGAGTTTAACGTCGACTGAAAAGCTGATTGTGTGGTCAGCTTTAGTCTACAGCACACGTAACCAAAAACCGAAAAATATAAAAGAAGAAACTAAAATAACAACGGAAACATTTAAACAGAAAATGTCTGTCGAATTATTAAGACTGTAAAGCGTAGACGTACGTAGTCGACAAGGTGCTTCATTCCTCGAGGAAAACGCGTTGGATCAGGCCGCAGTCGGCCGTCTTTGTCTCGAGTATTGGCCAACCAACAGTCGTCCACGGTGACATACTGATATCCAGCCTCCAAGTATCCGTCAGCGGCCATCACGTCTGCCGTCCTCATCAGGAGTCGTTCTCTGTGATACCATCAACATACTGGCATGATTTCACTACATATTCTCTGGAAAAAAACACCGCAGTTTATAGTGAGTTTATCTTTGATAATATAGCTCTGTTAAATCGCATGATCGTGGTATCCGAGTTGAGTATTAATTAACGTATAGTTTTTAGCGCGCGACAGCATATAGCATAGCATATATGCTTGGCGCGCTATATGCTATCGCCCGTCCGTCTGTCCGTCTCCCCGACCGTCACACGGGTGTATCATAGAACAAGAAAGCTGTGCTATCGCAAAGACGACCGCGCGATGCGCGCTATATAAGTAGATCATGAGCCGTTGTGGAGATATAACCATTCGAAATTATCCAAGATAGCGGCTGCCGCCATCTTAAATTTGTTCGAATCGAAAATAGCGCCATTAGATCCGCCGTCCCCGAAAACCCTACCCTAGAACCAAACATGAAGTGGATCGGATCACCCGTTGCAGGCATATGGCCATTCGCACATGTTGGGGGCATATGGAACCCCATTTTGGGGGAAGGGTAGGTCGTAGGGGGTCAGCGATGGCACCATTAGAAAGAGCGATGGTAGTTTCCTATAGGCTCTCCATTGTGACCGTTGCGCTATCTGTAACCATTCAGCCGCA
>Ga0056129_1000366_pt1 | contig 11241 bp, 7 predicted proteins | sample WorMetLIZISLAND1_FD_71118 | JGI IMG/M metagenome (GOLD analysis project Ga0056129, IMG submission 71118) | Marine gutless worms symbiont microbial communities from Max Planck institute for Marine Microbiology, Germany - Olavius loisae LIZARD... ...
TTGAACTCTATTTTTAAACCAAAGCTCAATTTTAACCTCAAAACCCAGTTTTAAAACAGAACTTTCTGCTTTCATTTAAAACAAAGTTTTAAACTTGTTTTCGGACTCAGTTTTAAAGTCAGCAGGCTGGCACATGGTAGACAGCTACATGCTAATGAAATCTCTTGACAACTTAAATTCTTTATTTTTAGAATGTGTTTCTAAGTTAATTTAAACTTTTATTGAAATGTCTGCTGTAAACAGTAAGCTGTGATGTGGTGCCTCGATGCACAGTATTGCCTGAAGTTAGCCTCGAGGTAGAATTTTCACTGCCTCGGTCTCGGTCTTAAGCCCTGCTGCCTCAGTCTTGGCCTCTGTCTCAACTAATCTATATATCTTTGTTTATTATGCAGATGACAAACTGCAACTGCAGACGACTGACGTGACAAGAGAGAAGAATGAAAATAACAGTTACAAAGTCAAAAGTCAATAACAATTGGCATACAGCATCATAGTGACAAAATTACAACTGTCAAGAGCACAATGCATGTCTGGTAATGTCAAATTGAGAGCATGCGGTCTCAGGTTGTAGCCTGGGTTGTAATTTGCCTCGGTCTTGCTACTGCCTCAAGGCACCAATCATAGAAAAGCCATTTTCTTCTGCAACTTATCACATTAATTTAATAAGAATGTGAATAAAATTTGCGATGTACGATCAATTGGGAGATTTCAGCTCATCCAAAGTTCTTTGCCAGTTGCCGGCAAGGATTTCTTATTTCATTATTTAGCCGGCATACTTGCAACTTCTCATTTTTACGGAGTGTGGTTTTTTTCTCAGGTAGGTATAATAATGCGACCACACCGTTCAAGAAAATTGGAGGTGACTTACTGGAATTGTATGCTATTGCATGTCCACTACGTTGGAAGCAACCAGTTTTATAAACTAGCCACTACTGTCAAACCCCAAGTATGTTTGCATATTTTTATTTCTACATATGCCGGCATTAAGTTGGTACTGTCGAATTACTGCTGTAAGACCACTGTACAAAATTTACAGACAGGTCTAATTACTAGTGGTTAAGGAAAAACAGAACGGCAAACAATATAGGCCAACTGCCTTGTACCTTGGCCTCGTTCTGGAGGTATACTGCCTCAGCCTTGATCTTGGAGGCTACTGTGTCAGCCTTGATCTCGAACCCTGCTGCCTCGGTCTTGTCCTCGGTCTCGACACATAGTGTCTTGGTCACAACCCTGATAATAAGTGTTTTTGCAGTGATTGCTTACTAACTCAGCAGATTTACACATGATGCTAATATGAAGTCATTAACTTTTAAATAAAATAATACACTGACTTTGTTTTACAATCAGATAGCTATTGGAAATTTATATAGTGCATATCATGTGTACATCTCTATTGCGCTGGATGCACTAATATCATGAGAATAGTATCGTCTTTAAAGTGCACCTAAAACGCCAAGAGACTAATTTAGCAAGCTGCCTATCTAAATTCATTCTTTTTCAGTTTAAACTGCACTCTATTAACTTGCATTTTAATTTTTTAAGCCAAATATCAGTATGTTAGTTTTAAACTTGGTTTTCAGCTTAAGAACAGTTTTGAATCGAACTTTAGCATTACTTTATTTTTGGATTAAATTTGGTTTGAAACTGAGCTTTGCTTTAAAACTAATTAGGGTCCTATGAAGCTTGGCAATTCAGTTGAAATTTAAATCGTCTGTGCTGATTCGATTGAAGTCGAAAGTGTTGGTCTGATTCCAAAATTTTTTAAACAGCTTTTACTCCTGGCACCCATTGTATAATTGATATTAAGCCCTTTTTGCAGTGGCTGGCTGTGTGTGATAAAAGTCTGTACTGTAATCTGTTGATAAATTGTTATATAAATTGTTATGTGTTACTGTGTTTATGTTGTAGGGTATGAACATAATCAAAACAGAAACTGTGGAATACTGACATACCATGATGGTTGATACTAAAATGCATAAATATTCATGGTAATTAAACTGTAAGATGAAGAAGCAGTGCATGAGAATACCAAGCTCGTGTAATTTATGAGCATCTACTAAAAGTTTTGATATGACCAATAAGCTAGTTATTAAGTAGTTTGTCTGCACACTGTCTCGGTGTAGTCCAGTGAAATGGGTAATGGACCGAGCAACAAGTCTGCAGCTATATCGTCTCTGTCTGATGTAGACAAGCCGTCTCCGACAGTTTTATCAGAGGAATGTGATGCGGCTGTGAATGCTACACAGAGCCATTCGGTGGATTCTGCACTGTCTGAAACTCCCGTGATTCGGCAGATAATTCTTTGTCACGGTGAGAAATTAGATGATGTGATATTTCTGGTCAAGAAAGGTTGGACTTTGCGATTTCTACTTGAACCATCGTTGTGCAACTCGAATGTTCGATTATTTGTAAGTGGTCAGTCTGTTGGCACTGCTGAGGAAGAAGATCGGTGTGAACTGACGTGGTGCAAACAGCAGCTTTATGAGTTTGGATCAGTTTCAGATGATGTGCAGATGTTCGCTGATATTCAAGCTACCACAGCTGGTTCATTCCATTATTTCTTCACTGTAGATGGGACAAGTCTGCTAGACGGTGCAAATGGCAGTGGTTATTTTATTGTACAGCCAAAGCTCAAAGTCGGAAGTTTGAAAACACCTGTTCCACTTCATGGTATCGTCTGCCAGACTTTTTTGTCCAAGAACCTGGGACCTTTTTCTGGATGGTTAGAGCGTTTGATGGTTGCCAAAAAGACTGGTTATAATGCAATACATTTCACACCATTGCAGGTTATCGGTCATTTTCTTACAACTTAAATTGTAATATTATCATGGCGCATTTTGATTTGAACTTTTTCTAGTGCTGTGATGATTTCCACTTCAATAAACTTATTTAGTTTCGGTCGGTTATTATGCAGAAAACCTGAGTTTTAGCTTAGTGCATTCATCTAAAAATGTGGTTTTCTGTTTCAGTTTTAGAACTGACTCGGCGCTGAGCATTTTCTCACACTCTAAAATATGTGTCAGCTATTCGGTTTTTGTTACTATTTGTTTGTTTTTATCGCTGTAGGAGCTTGGAGATTCCCAGTCTGCGTATGCTTTACGAGACCTCTTCAAGTTGAACCCGTCATTCGGAAGTGACGTAACTTCTGAAGATATTGCAAAGATGGTGAAATATCTGGATGAAGAATGGGGTTTGTTGTCTTTCACTGACCTGGTGCTGAATCACATAGCAAATGAGAGCGAATGGTTGGCTGAAAATCCGCAGTGTGTCTATAACCTTGTCAACGCACCACATTTAAAACCTGCATTCCTGTTAGACTGCATGCTGGCATGGTTTTCAAAGGAGATCGGTGACGGACTGTGGAGTGATAATGGCCTGCCACCTGAAGTGCGAAACGAAAACCACTTGCAACTAATCCGAAATGTTCTACAAGACAGGATTGAGAAGCTGAGACTCTGGGAGTTTTATCAGGTGGCACATTTTAACGTATACTATATCGATTGATTACATATAGCTATCTGACTATATTGTTTACATAAATGACAATTATGCTGAGCTAGTTGTGTAGGGTACTAAGTCGTAATTACAGATCAGTAATTATGGGTCATAAGTTAAAAATTACTAGTATATTACCACCCCAGAATGCACATTTTTTGAAATATCCCATTCCCACCCAAAAACAGTTGAACCAAGATCTGCAAAATTTCACACATTAACTTGTCAGAACCATCGCATCGTGCACCCCACTGCCCTTATGCCAAAAAATTTTCTACATGCACAGTATATATTCCAACCCTTCGGCCGAGTTCTACAATATCTGCCAGGTTTGTTGACAATAAGCATACGTCACCCCACCCTTATTGAAGGCGTTTTTAGTTTGTTTGTTATCCCCGACAAAGTCGAGGGATAATCATAATGTGATCATTATGTTTGTTTATTGTTTGTGCTCATGATGACTCAAAACGTTGTGTACGGATTTGGATGAAATTTTCAGGATATGTTCATACTGAGTCTACTTAGAAATGATTAAAGTTTGGATCGCTAACTCCTATAAATGGGCGAAATTTTCGATCGACAATTTGACCAAGGTTGACATTGCAGCAGAGCCTCAAAATTCAGCGTAATTGCACAACGGGCTAGAGGGAAAGTTTCTAGGTGTCAAATACATCCCTACTTTACGGGAGTGGGGCCATCAGCACCCGAAAATTTTTCATACCGCGATCACTACACTCCAGCCTAGATTTAGTAACCAGACAAAGAATTTTCGGGTAAGTTACACTTAATTTTATTTGTGCGGATCTATAGGCTGGACACTAGGATCATGTCGTAAGGAACAGCTGTGGATCATGCACACAAGGTCAACAGTCTCTGTGCTTGCAAAATATTCGAAACACGTTCTGTTCTAGTTTGCACTGCGGTGAGTTCATTGTAAATCAATTCGTTGTGAAGGTTGATATTGAGCGGACAGTGGCCGACGTCACAAGCCTGTCCGCTGCTGGGTGTGGCGGTGACGTCACAGCTGACGTCACACCTGGCGGCGGTGTTCTGACAATTCATCCCGACCGACAATATCGTCGTCTCGCGGCAACCGTTGACCTGCGGCTGGCGGCTCAGATGCTGAGCGGTGGTGACGGCGGTGACGCCAGACCTCACGATGACATTCGCTCGACGCTGAACAAGCTGAACGGTGTTGCTGAGACCGCAGTACGACACAACCTGAACGCTGCCGTCAGTAACATCATTCACAGTGTCTGGCAGAGGTTCATCAGCTCAACTGGAGAGAGAGCAGCAGCAGTAACATGCAGCCAGGCACTCATGAACCGGTATATATTTCCCTCACTCAGCTAACTGCATGCTGATGTATAGTAATTTTATTGAATCACTTTTTCATTACTAATTGTTTAATCATTTTTTTTATTTTAAGAGTTTTATATTCTTCTCTGGTTTACTGGTTAATATTTGGCTAGATCTACAACAACAGGTTGACAGCCACAAACTCTGAGGCTGGTATGACCAAAGTCAGTCACCAAATTGATATATTCAAGTTAGGGCTGCAGATTTTAACGATTAATTCGACGATTAATCGATAAAAATTTTTAACGATTAAAATTTTTGATAATGATTAATCGCTCACAGGATGTGGTTGAGCCTCCAAAAATTAGAGATGACGGATTTCATGGAGGAAGGTGTGAAGTTCACATTGTGAACCCGTGAAACTGATGTACGATTTTAAGAGTAAAGGTGTAGAAGGAAATTCCTTGGACGCTGTTAGCTTATATCCTACAGTAATTTATTACGACAGATATCCAGTAGGCCATCCTACTAAAAACTGTGTTGATAATTTACGCGAAAAAAACAGTGAGTGAGCAGTGTTTTACGTCCCATCCAACACAGTATAGGTTATATGGGAGACAGTTTTTAAGGTCACAAGACCCAACCAACAGTATCAAAGTACTGAAGGGACACATATCGTACATCAATAACAGAAAAACACAATAATTGCACAACGAACACAAAGCACAACAAGTCCCCTAGTCTACAATAATATGGGGTGACTAGGGGACAGCTCCCACAGATTGCAGGTTTGGTAGGCCTGAACGGCGGTGGGACTGCCGCCGCGGTACCCCGACGCGAAAAAAACAACACAGTTACACAAAGCATTAGAGATATTTTGGTTATTTTCCGCGGCACAAGGCCCACAACACGCTACCAAAATTAGCTAAAATTAACTATTAATTAATCGTTAATTATTACAAAGTTAACTATTAAATTTTATTTTAATCGTTATCAGCCCTAATTCAAGTTACAAAAGTCAGGAGCGACAGATAGATCTATTGTAATTCCTCACGTGCTGTGCCAGTAGAAATCAAACAGTGTATATGTATGTATAAATATTGTAAACTTATTCACAGAAAGCTATAACATACATTGATGTGAGAGTGGACAGTGATATCTAGTATTTTAGTTGTTAATGGCGATCAAGTTTTAATAGCACATGGTATTAAAAAAAGGAAGTCACACTCGTCCATATTCCTTCATCCTTTCCTCCCCTTCTCCTTCCCTTTTTTCTCCCTCCACCACCCGTCATGCTCCTCTTTTCCTTCCCACCTTCTTTCTCCCTTTCCTCGCCCCTTTGAAACGGTTAGGAGGGACTGGGGAGCGCTTTAGCTCCCCCAGTGGTGTCCAGGGTAGAACCGCTAATGCACTGTGCGTGAATTTACAGCCCGGAATAGGCCTAACATGTAAATTTCGTGGCGTCTAACCACATTCATTATTTGTTGAAAAAATGTGGAAATTTGAGAACAGTTGAATGATATTTAATTGCTGAATGCATTCTGTTCTTCGTAGTTGTATGTCAGTCGAGATTCTGTACTGCACTCGTTTAAAACTCGCCAGCACTTGTTGAGATGGACTATGAAAAACTCTCCTTTTAGGCACTTGTGCAGCAGCCGTGAATCAGAACAGAACGCGTATTTCATGTGTGGAACGAGTTATCTGTAAGATATAAGTAATGACGCCGAGTTCGCTGTACGCCGTGAGTATCTCGACATTGTGTGGTGGTGTGTGAGGTATTTCCGACTCCCGCCAGACTATGACGGTTACAGCATCGAGGACGACGAAGTTCTAATGAACTCTGTGGATGAGGTGTACTGCTGGGCTCACAGTGGCTGGGTCCCCGATGAAGTCGTCAACCCGCTCGTCAACTTTGCCGAGCCGCCGTCCAATGTCTACCTGCGTCGTGAGCTCAACTCGTGGACCGACTCGGTGAAGCTGCGGTACGGCGCGGGGCCGGACGACTGCCGGCCGCTGTGGGACCGCGCCGCCGAGTACGCGGCCGTGACGGCAGGCGTGTTTCACGGGGTCCGCCTCGACAACTGCCACAGTACACCGCTCCACGTGGCCGAGCACGTGCTGCGGGCTGCCCGTCGCGTACGACCCGATCTCTACGTGTTCGCCGAACTCTATGCCGGCGGGGAATCGGCCGCGTGTCACGTGACCAACCGTCTCGGTATCAACGCGACGGTGGAAGTGGCGCTGCACCAGCACTCGGCGCGTCAGCTGGCGGAGCGAGTCGACGAGTCTGGTCTCCTGCCGCTCGGAGCGTTCACCGCTCGTCAGACGGACTGGCTGGTCCGCCGTCGACGAACTCCCGCCATTCTCTTCGACCAGACACACGACGACGCCAGTCCGCTGGAGCGCCGGACCTACGTCGATCCACTGCCAAGCGCCGCCGTCGTGTCGGCCGCCTCGTCTGCCGTCGGCAGTAACCGCGGCTACGACGAACTGGTCCCTCGAACTATTTCGGTAATCAGTGAGACGCGACTGTATCGCAGGTGGCGGCCCGACTCCGAGCAGACCATTGTGAACCGGGCCGAGGCGACGATGAAGTCTGACTGTACCAGTACCTGCCTGGACGTTGACTTGGACACTGGTCTGATCGGCGTGAAACGCGCGCTGAATGCGCTACACGCCCAGCTGGCGGAGGAAGGTTTCGACGAGGTCGGGTCGGAGATGTTGGACGATGACACGGTGATGGTGACGCGACGGTGTGCTTCCAGACAACGAGCTGTCGTGACGATAGCGCACACGGCGTTCCACCGCCGCGACGTCGCTGCCAACGGTGACGCCTACTCCAGCCGAGTGAATTCGATCAGACTTCCGGGAGTTGTCGACGAGATTTGTCTGGAAGCGTGCGTCGTCCGCTGGTCGTCGGACTACCACAACCACGACGAGCTGATCGTTGGGTTGTCAGACTACGCGGTGGAGACCCGCGTCAGTCTGTCGGTCTCTGACGCCCGTCTGGTACGAGTACTGCACGCCGACGACTTCAGCTGTGACTCAGTCAAGCTGGTGGACTTTATACCCGGCTGCGTCGTCGTCGTCGCCGTGTCGTTGTCGTCAGACGCGGTCTGCCTTCTCGACGGTCTCCAACAGTTCTTCGATACGTGGATCTGGGATCGTTCGTCGGAGCTGTGCGCAGCCACACTCGAACACATCACCACTGAGTTCAAGCACGTGGACACTGAGGGAGACTCGGCTGGTCCGAGTACCTCCGCCGAAGCGGTGTTCGTCCGGCTGGTGAAGATCGCTTCACGCCTCAGCCACAGCGAGTCGAGACGCGTTCTGTACGAAGCCGAGACGGAACGGCGCCCATCTGAAGATGGATTCACCGTCTACCACGTGCCAGGGCACGGCGACCTCAAACACTGCGGACTTGCCGGGGTCGCCGATCTCCTGGTGGACATGAAGCGACTGCACTTGGACCCCGGCAAACACCCACTCGGTGTCAACCTACGCCACGGCGACTGGTTGATGGACTACATCGTGAACCGTTTAGCTGCTCTGCCAGACACCACAGTCCACGAACTGTCTGCCTGGTTCCAGCTGGTATTTGACTTAGTGAAAACTCTCCCTCGGTATTTGGTACCGTGCTACTTTGAAGCCCTCGTCAGTGCTGCATATCGGCTGGTTGCTACCAAGATCTGACTATAACAGGATCGTACATACCTTTGTCAGATTGTATCTTGCCTACTCACATCTCGGCTGTCTCATACCTACGTCATATCAGAAAACATTTTGACTACATAGTTGATTATTTACTTACTTACTTACGTATTTACATTGTAAATTTTCCTATTTACATCATAAGTACGCGTATCAAATCGAACCTTTCATGCAAGTATTTATATTATATCAGTAGCATGATGATCAGGAGTAGTCATTGCGACTTGGGTAAGAAAGACGCATGCCTGTAAAATTTTCATGCTTCAAAAATTGATGGGGAAATGATGAAGATGAAATTTATTTTTGTTATGTATTCCTAAAACGAAAGTTAAATTTTAAAAAAATGGTAACATCTGTTATGTAATGTAGAACAATATGCGTTTAAATAAAAATAATTAAAAAACTAAAAACATGCAACATTAAAGATAATTAAAAAACATGCACGTGTAAGCATGATGAAACTGGTTCGTCGCTAGCCATGTAAATTATTTACGCTGTAAATTAGCACCAATGATACTTTGAAAATGACTGCAGTGTACAGTTACAATAATAAACATGTTTATGCCATTGATCAAAACGACCAGCACTGTTCTGTTATACAGTCACAAGTTATTTCTGTGCAGTGAAATGTTTTAATTCAAGTATTTTTGTGTGGTAGGCTAACTATTAACAGTGATGTAGTTTTTGATGAATATATTACTGCTTACTAGATTAATAGTTTCAACTGGACTTGATTTTGTAGTAAATCTTGGAAATGTCCTTCTGTCCATCCATACCTGTTCAGCGCATTTGGTTACCAGTGAACGTGGGATTATAGAGTTAAATATTGTAACCGAGCTGAAGATTATTGAAGGGCACAGGCACTGAACACGTGATAATATCTTGGAAATGGTTCATGATTATTTAGAAGAGGGGAAGCGTGCCAATTTTTCCACCCCGTATTTTACACGTGTCTCCTACTAGCATGGTGTGTGCTGAAATAGCACCTGTGCAGTGTAGGGATAGCATATTCGTTGATAGTCCGTAGTTAGTCTGTGGAGCTGTATTGAACAGTGAACTGATGAATGGACCAGTCTGTTGTCATGTGTTGTAAACATTGTTAGCTTATTCCATGTTCGTTATTGCTGAGATGTTTAATGCAGATTATTTGTTTGATGCTCAGTGCACTAGTTGTGTCGTAGCTGTTGAAGTATGTGGTTGCACTGTGTAAACTTTTGTTAATTTAGCACTCGGAGAATAGAACAAGCTTAGAATATAACGTGTGGGTTTATGATTTCATAATTTTAATTGCATTTTACGTAACTAATCAGAGACATAAATTTAACAAGTGCCTATTACTGTATTACACAGTGTGACATCGCTGTCCTGTCCTCTTCTAGAAATTAATTTTTTTATTATTATCAATATTTTTAAAACAAGGAAAGCACCTCATGATTCAAAAATTGCGCAAAATTTAAAAATTGTCTGCCAGGGATTCTGGTCGTTGGTCCATCTATAAAACCATCGTGCAGCAAAACAGAATTAAATCGTCGCAGAAAAACAGAAGCTTGAACATCCCCGCTTGTATCCAGTCCACCAATCACATATGCTCACTAAGTCCGGTCCAAGTACTGTTCAGTGTTCAAGATCCGTAAACTTAGACAGTCTAAATGGAAACAGAAAGACTGTGGAGGAAAGGATTAATGTGAAACAGGTGAGTTTTAAGTCAGGAGTAATTAAGTAGAAGGCCCAGTGAGTGATCGATGGTGAGAGTGAAGATGGGAACTATGATGAGGTGATATGCATGCAGGATGAGCCTGAGGTGAACCAGGAGGAGGGCGAACGGGGTGAGGTTGACGAAACAAAGAATTGAGCTGATTTCTGGCTGTGTGTCACGAAATCAACGTGAACCCATATTGAGCGTTTTCCATCAGAACGACAGGGACCGATGGTTCCTTAGAGACACTGGGACGCCAGCTGGGGCATGAGATCTTGCTATGACATTGAGAATTTGAGAGATGTCTGTTCTTCTGGTGGCGCTCGCTTACAGAAGACTGTAAAAATGCCAAATGAGTCACCGTACTATGATACTATTAATCGAGAGAATTGATTCGTCATCGACTCGGCGTGAAACAAATGGAATAAGACTGTTAGCGGATAATGATCGCGCTAATGCTATACGTAATGTTGCGTCCGTCTGTCGTCGTCTGTCACGTTATGTAGCCTATTGTGGCTAAACGGTGCGTTCTAGAGCAACAGTTACTATTGACAGCCTACAGGAAGTCGTGTATGAGAAATCGATTGGTACAAAATGAATGACCTTGAGTCTTGACCTTTGTTTAGAGGTCATATTAAGGTCATGTCAACCATTGCGTCACATTCGTCATTGAATATCTCGGAAACAGAGATAGAGGATTGGTTCCAAAGGACCATCAATGGGAAATGGTATATGTGAATTGTGAATCAAATGGTCACGTGAACTATGACGTCACGTGACCCCGAAAGGTCAAACTCGCGACTCCACAATACGCTTAGAGCCTAATATCTTGAAAACAGCTGGAGATGCTATTTAGCAACAACGCGTTAATTATTGGAATTGATAGTCTGCTGTGAGGCAGTACGGTCGGCTATTCTATCATAGCGGATGTTATGGGGGCGTAAGCGAAGTGCTTCTGTGCCCATATCGTTGTTTAGAATATAAAGTGGTAAGACTCGAAAAACTCAAAATTCAACTCTGCTTCTACTCCCGGTTCCTGA
>Ga0056129_1000368_pt1 | contig 11225 bp, 8 predicted proteins | sample WorMetLIZISLAND1_FD_71118 | JGI IMG/M metagenome (GOLD analysis project Ga0056129, IMG submission 71118) | Marine gutless worms symbiont microbial communities from Max Planck institute for Marine Microbiology, Germany - Olavius loisae LIZARD... ...
TGTGCTCCTGTAGCACGTGGAAGGACTAAGAGAAGAATTAGCTCTAGTCACTGGTGGAACTCCTTGCTGGCGTGGCACATGACCCAAAAGGTAAATGTTTTTATGTTAATTGTAAGCTGCCGTCTGTGTGAGGCTGCAACTGTTCATCAAGAACGTACAGCTTACATACCGACCAAGGATTGATGTGTTAATAGGCTGTTTCATTGTGTCGTAGGTGAGCGTGACGGTCCTAAAGACTCGTTTGTGCATTTGCTACCGAAGCTCAAGTCGCGTGTGGCCGACACGCCGGGAAACATTGCCGAGACGTTGTCAATAGAACTCGCTCGGGTTTGATCATTGTTTCACAGTGTTGGGTTTGACACTCTGATGTGTGAAGTTTCATGTAGTGGCCGAGGTTTATGACTTGTGTTTTTGTTTTGTTTGTGAAATAACTTATCACTGAGACTGTGAAGTGTGAATGGCTGTCATTTCTAGTTAAGCTGTGTTATGTGTTTGTAATCAGTTTTGTTGTGTTATGTATTGCCGAGTACTTTGTGAGCCTGTCACAGTCAGCATGCAGCGTATGTTGTGTCCAGAGGTTTTTATGGAGAGACTTTTGATGATGCTGATGCTTATTCTTCTTTCTTCATTTCTGGCAAGAACCACCAGGAGTGTGTAGCGCCTAACGTAGACATCATTCTCCAGAATGAACGATGCTGAGCCACGTCAATTGTTTCATTCACGGAGAGGTTATTGGATTTTAGTTCCTGCTGGATAGTCTTCATCCACGTAATAATAGAGCGACCTGGTGGCAGTCTCCTCCAGTTCTCCAAGGGGGAACTGTTAAGATCTTCTTGGCATCTGTTTCTAGCCATTATTAATCGCATGTGTTCAGATGGTGGTGAAGAGACTAAGGTCAGAGCAGCTGGTGACATTCTGGACGTACTTGTTCGATGGTTTGTTGGAGCCAGATCTCTGCAGCTCCGGTGCCAGCTCCATCGTTCTTAATCACAGTCTCAAGTATCGCGGCTCTGAATGTCCTTCCCAGGTCTGTACAGCCTCGTAGCATTGTGTGTCACTTTACTGTGTATTTTAATGTTTTAACATCAGTGCTTGGTCATAGAGTGAGGATGTTTGTCATTTAAAAATTCTTCTTTCAGCAATTGCTCAAGGTCTCTTTGGAGACAATGGTAGACCTGGGAGACGTGATAGATATGTGTACTTAAATGGCAGCTGTTTTAATGGATGTAGTGTTGCTATTGGCAGGCATTATTGCCTATTATTACTCAGTATTTTGTCAATGAAGGAACATACAGAATGTATTATTAAGTGTATATTATCAGCTAAAGTGGTCAGGTGGACCTTTGTTGTATAAATATGTGGTGATTTGAGTTGTATATGGATTAAACGTTATACATGAGATGGTTTAAAGCGAACGTGTATTGTACTTAAAATCATGCTAAATATATGAGTTTTATAAATATATATTCCATTTTCTTGTCTTCTCTGTATGCCTTTGCTGTAGTTAACAGAACTGTTAAGGTGATTTGCTGCTGTCGTGTTCAAGATGTGTTTGTGTTTTGTGTTGGTTTACCTTGTATGTCCAACTGCTGTATTGCCGTTATGGCTGATCTGTAGCTGAATTGATCCCATCACAGCTGAACGTTGCACTGCCGTGTGTACTGCTGTCGATACAGTTGATGCCTTTTCCGCAATATTTATTGAATTTATGTGTTTATTTTTGCTGCATTTTTTACACCTTTCGTACAACAGTCTGCCACAGTCAGATAATTCAGACAGTAAACAATTTGTGTACATCAGCCTTGATGTCATGTGACCAGAACACTTCATTTCATTCCCATAAATGGGATCTCTTCGCTGCCGGATCAAAAATCAAAAGCACTCCGTAGTTGAACACGCCTGCTATAGTTGTGAGTATGAATGGTTTTGTTTGATGTGACTAATGAATGTTGTTACTCAGCAAACGTTTAATAACCAAGACTGTGTATGTACTACAGGTGGAAGAAGTGTTGACGTGTCTGTTCACAAAGACAGCGAAGCTGACGCAAGGTCAAATGGCGTTCAGTGCCTCGGTGCATATAGTCTGTCTGCTGGCGTCTCATCATCTGCTCAAAGTGGTGGACTTCTTGCTTGAACGACCTCTTCCGTGGTCGGAGTAGGTTTATCACTACGTTCACTTCACATAACGGATTATATGTTTGTTTTTATTCACACAGTTGTATAAAAATTTTTTGCAATAAATCGACAATAGTTCGATTACTGACACACACTTCTGTAGTTGCTGTTATGACGAAGCCATCTCAACTTGACTGTTGTAGCCTCATTATCGAAGTGTGGCAAAAGATTGGACAAAAGAAGAACTTATCACCGATCATAGACCATCTTCTGGACACCCTGACACGGTATCAGCCGTACGAGGAGCTGGAGACCATAGACGCCAAGACAAAGAAACCAGTTCGACGTGCTGTACTTGTGCCCTTCACGGTACAACGTTGTCTTCTGTCAGACACCAACTCTGTTCTCAATCTGATGTGCTTGTGGTGTTTATATAATGTAATGTTAATTAATGAATTTGTAGAGTGCACAGGCACAAAGTTTCTAATGCGCTACGGTGTTGTATCGAGTACTGTGCAAACAGGAATGTTTTTATCTGACGTGGTGTAGTGTAAGACTAAGATCAAAAGGTCAAATGTCAAGGTCACTGGGAACCAAAATGTAAAAATCGTTTTTTGCACATATCCTCATCAAAAGTGGATCGATTTATCTCAAGTCAAGACTGAAATGGCCAGCGGCCTATTCTACACATATTGTCAAATTCATTTCGTCGGCGGAAATGCTTCATTTTTGTGATAATCTGTAATTATCCAGGAGGTCTGCATATCGCAACAGCACCCCTGGCCATGCGCCTTCTTGTTATAGTGGTGTATACTGAGTAGTGCAGTTTATTGGAGCATGGATTGGTGATTGTGAACTGATGTTTGTGCCTGTGATGTGACTTGTAGGTGATGTTGGCTCTCGGTGAGTTGTTCACAGTGAAGGTGAATCCCGCCGCAGCTGATGACGACGCTGAGATAGCACCAATCAGCAGTTATCCTCGACTCGTTGCTGCGACGATGGCTCATACGTCATCGATGGTCGGAGTTCGGGCACCAAAGTTGTCACAGAAGGTTGTGAGACATTACGATGTGTACTTCTGTTTGAACACTGATTCCGTTTGTAACCATGTATATGCTTTGTTTTGTTAACTGATCCTTTGTCGCTGCCGTCACATAACGTTGTCAAAGTATCTGGCATTCTTTCTTGTCATTCTTTTCTATTGGTGTCAAGTTCCTGATCAAACGCTTTTTCCTTGTTCACATTTTAGTTTACAATACTTCTTGTCTGTCTTAAGTCTGTAGCAGTCAACCGTAAAAGTTCGAATTTTTTTATTGGCAAGCCGTCACCCTCTGGACTGACTGCAGGATGAGGAGAAATGTATTTCTTGTTTGACAGTAATCTCAGTACTATGACCCAGTGTTGGCATGGGTGACGTGTTGATACTGACTGCTGATTGGCTGACAGGAGGAAGTGAAAGAAAACAGTCGACTGAAAATGCTCTTCACGTCGTCAGAAGTGAAGGTGGTACCATGTTCAGTGGCAGCGGATGCAATGCGGCACGTCATTGAGTTCGGTGCCAATGATGAGCTGGTGAGGGAGCTGCAGCAGCAGGAGGTCTGGCAGAAAGTACAAGTTGAGGAGGATTACTGGCATGGTTACATTGTCCTGGCAAGGTTGATTGACATGTGTTGTTTCTTGTACCTTGCTGACTGTGTTTACGTTAAGTCCTTATAGCTTTATGCCATGACTTGGGTTTCACGAGTTGCTGTCAGCTGTAGCAAAGATCTTTGCGGACCTTTATAGTTACCAAATGAAGCAAGACTGTTAGCTGCAGGTGAAATCAAACAAACGCCATGTAGTCCTTAGGCTGAGGGGTCCACATGTGCGTGAGAGCTGCACTAAGTCTCTTCATATTATTGAAGTACATTATGTGATACATCCAAAAAGTTTGAGTGGACGTTTGGTAACTGAGAAAATAACCCATCATAAGCCACGCTCATGGATGCTCTGTTGTAACCAAAAGACGATTTCAATGCGCTAAGCTTAAGATTTAATATTTATACAGTGAAATGGTCTCTGTTAAGGGCTTTGTTACGATGCTGTGGTTTCTGAACAGAATACTGCCTGTGAGTTGGGTAAAGATTGCTTTACCTGTTTGGACAGTGTGCATGAAAATGGCTTCTGCATGACCTTTCCTTTAGTCCTCTTCATCCCTCCCATAGATGATTGCAGTCTATACCTAACACAATGTGGATTTCATGGAGACCGACTGAATCCCAATTGCAGCTTGGCACAGAGGCTGGGAATTGCACTGTTTTTCACCATTAGTTAGTTGTCCAAAGTGAAAGTAAATGTTTGCACTGCATTGGACTTCTTTCGGTAAAAGTTGTTTAATGGCAAAATAATAAAGATTCCTTTTATTCACTGTTTGCTTTATCGGCTGTCGTGTTTGACCCGACCTTCGATAACATATTTTGAACGGAAGGTTTGCTGGATGACATTGTTGGTTTACCTGAGTAGGCTCTTAAGTAAATATTTTATTAATTAGCACACAATGGCTTGGCAGTGTGATCCAGTGAAGTGGACTAATTGAAGTGTTTCACAGCATAAGCAAGTCAATGAACGTTTCACATCTGGCTAGCTGCAATGATTGATAATTCATATAATTGAATTAGAAAGCAAGAGTGTGTACCTGTTAAATACCTAAGATGAAACTACAAAGCATAGGCTTGTCGGTAATATATGTATATGTACATACTACAGGCATATAGCGCAGTCACAGCCGCAGCTGGTACCACAGCTCATCAGTTATCTGAACCCAGTGCTGTCAAGCCTCTACTTTCCTCAGCGCATAATGGCTACCGCAGTCTTCGGTGAGGTAATGAAACCATGTCTTTTGTCTCTTCTTTATGACTGATTTTAATGTCTGTATTTGTTAATGATGATAACGTCAACTCTCACAAACGGGTTCTGTGTGGACCCCGGGAGCTGTGGAATGTTTCCTGGCATAAGAAGCCATCCCTAAACCCAGCTCTAGTTTGTGCATGTGTTTGTAGTTTTTTATTGTCGTGGTTGTTTGGGGTTTTTTCGTGTCGTTCTTGTTTACTTTCGTCAATACCAGTCAAGTGATTGGTTGTGAAGGCTGGGTCAGGAGATATGAGTATGTAGCTGCCAGGATTTATAAGTGAGACAACACTTGAGCAAGACAATGCAGCTGTTGTGGGTAACTTGTCACAGTGAATAGATTCTGGGTAGTTTCAAAAGAGTTTGATAAACCTCATACAGTTTTCATGCTATTTGTACCTTGAACAGCATATGCTTGCTCTTCGCCGATAAATTGTTTCCGTCTGTTGACAGCTGATTGAACAGTGCTGCGCCGGTGATATGACGTTGGTTGAGTTGCTTGTCAATAACCTGCTCAGCAGAATGGTTGATACAGAGCTCACTGTGCGTATGCTCTGTATCCGTGGACTTGGCAACATCTCAGCCGCTGGACCAGACGAGGTGAACTGGACACAGCACTGCCACTTTGCAATGCACATTTATTGAATACACTTTCTTTTGCTCCAGTTTTTAGCCGACCGTACTAACGGTCGCACTTATGCTACAGTGTTGCGTCCATCGTCGTCGTCTGTGACGTTATGTATTGTGACTAAACGGTGCGTCCTAGAGCAAAAGTCAGTATGGAGAGCCTATAGGAAGTCGTGTGTGAGAAATCGATTGGTACCAAAATGAATGACCTTGTTCTTTGTTTAGAGATCATATCAAGGTCACATCAACCATTGCGTTACATTTGACATTGAATATCTCGGAAACCATTGGAGATAGAGGTTTGGTTACAAAGGACCACCAATAGGAAATGGCATATGGGCTATCGAATGGTCATGTGACCGATGACGTCACGTGACCTTGAAAGGTCAAACTCGTGACCCCAATTTGCTTAGAGTGCAATATCTCGAAAATGGCTGGAGATAGAGACTCCATTCCAAAGGACCACCAATAGGAAATGACATATATGGTGTATCAAATGGTCACGTGACCGATGACATCACGACGTCACGTGACCCCCAAAGGCGCTGAGAGGCAGTACGGTTGGCTATCCTAGCGACAGCTCGGCTTCTTGTCTGTTTAGCAGGTTAACTCTGTACTACTCTCAGCATATCTGCCTCACTGACTGAGAATGTGCTGTTAAGTAAGTAAATTGTGAGTTTATATAGCGCATAAAGTGCAATACCTCTAATGCATAATGGTAGGTTGACAACATTGTGATGAAGTGAAGTGCTTTGTGATATCTGCTACCTTTCTGCTTTAGTTAGTATTTTACTGATTCATAGTGTAACTTCTAATTATTCTGATTAATTATAAATCGTAAAATTTAATTTACTACTTACTGTTTTCATTAAGAATATTTCTTAATTTTAAACCTAAGTCTAATTCCTATTAACGAGAATATCATTGACGTCCACTTCATCGGTTTTCAGTGATTCAGTGTCTCCATTATTGTAAGTGTTTCTGTTGTTTGAGACGTCACTGCGTCAAGCATTGATGCTGATGCTGTGCCGGTGACGGTGTCAGGTGCAGAAGTTCTGTACAATGGTTCTGTCGGCGATGATGTCTGGCATGGATGACAAAGACGACGTGAATGATGTCATTACACTAGAGGCAATGAACAGTCTGTCAAAGATCCTCGGTCAAGTCGCTGAGAAGGACGTTCAGGCCATTCTCATCAACATCACTCTTCGCATTCGGCCATGTTTTGAGAAGGTCCCTAGTCAACGTACATCAACTTGTCACTGTATTGCAGCAGTTTGACATAACCTGCTGCTGTGTAGGTTTTCGTTAAAAAAGTCTTATCAGTTTGAGTCTACTTGCATTTGACATGTTTATCATGTTCACTCTATTTAGTCAATATTGTGTAGTTGTGTTACATGGCGCTATTGTTGGCTTCAGTTCGTGAGAAGTTCTAGTTCATCTCTGTGTAAATACATGCCAGGTTTTCTCTGATGCAGCCGTATTTGAGTCAACAGTGACCAGCTGAGTTGCAGATCATCTCCTACATCTTTCACTGCGATATTGTCTTCACAGCTCAGTGCAATGTTTGTCAGCGTCTGTCACATGTGACCTAGTGCCACTCCTAGTTTTGTCTTTCAGTGTCATTTTACTGATTGCTTTTTCGATGTTATAAAGTTGTTTGCAGCCCATTGTAGTCCCTTTTAGGCTTTGCAGCACCCACAGTTTTTGTGCTGTGGATCCATAAAACGACGCTGGTCAATGTGTAAGTATTACTTGCCGTTCATACAGTTAACTCTATGCAATGTACTTCTAATCTCTGTTTGTGATGTCGCACGTCTGTCAGGAGAACTGCGAGGTCCGAGCTGCTGCGTTTTCACTGTTCGGTGATCTCGCCGTGTTTGGAGCTGACGCTTCAAAAGAACAGTTTCTTGACCAGATTCACACCAACTTTGTCTCATTCCTGCTGCATTTGAACGATCATGAAAACACAGTTCGGCAGGTGATACAACTCTACTCGGTCCATAGATAACAACAACAGTTACATACTTTGTGACAGTTATTGACAACCGAATAGAAACGTAGGATAGCAGTTGTGCAGTAGAACAACGGATCAACAAATAAACTGATGAATGTATTTAGATATACTATTACATATAAAAAGCAGAGTTATGAAGTTATCGTTAGAGAGTTGTAGCTGCAGTTTCATGATATTTTGGAAGGGCATCTATACAGGGACAGTCATAGATTTGGAGGTGATATGGTCACCGGTTTCTGATACGAAAATCAAAATGCCATTAAAAAATCTAGTACATTGCCGCATAGTGTTATTATTACGTTACAACATTGATTCACCAAAATGGCGTCACCATTTGCAGCAATTGCCCATGTTTTGAGTAAGTGCATATCACACTGCAGTGAACTACCTATTAGTAGACATCAGTACGCTGGGAACTATAAATATGGTCGTATAAAACCGTCACGTAAATTTGTAAACTTTTGAATACAGAAACTTTCACTTTACAGGTGCAGAACAGTTCCTTGTTATATATGAAATTACACATTTACTGTGATAATCCGTGTTAAAATTCCGAAAGAAAACACTTTTTTGAAACTAATTAGCCAGTAAAACTACGGTAGTTAGTATTGACACAGTATTTTCACAGCAGTGATATTGGTGGAACAGGCGTGTAAGCGAACTCTTCGACAGATTGGACCTCTGATTGGCTCTGAAGACACTAACAGCATGTTTCAGAACCATCTGATTGAAGGTGCCGTCCTACACTACGGCGAGTTTATCAACGACCTGTCAAAAGTGATCGTAAGTGCATTGCCTACGTCATCGGTTGTTCTTTCTTAGTGTGAAGAGTTGTTGTTTCTAAAGAAACAAAGTCTGCTTTAAGGCCTATGGCACACGATCCAAGTTCTCCGTCCAAGTGACTGGTATCAGAAATCTCGTACCAGTAACTTAGCACATCTGTCATGCATTCTGGTACAAGATTTGTCTGGTACCAGAAACTTGGACAGAAAAGACATGCTCTGTTGCTTACAAGTTTCTGGTTCGAGATTCTGGTACCACTAACTTGGGCCTAAGATCCATAATCCACCATCTTTGGGTGATTGTAATTACGGAAGAAAAAAATATGTAAGAAATTTAATTACAGTGACAACTTCCCATTGAAATCACAAATGAGCAAGTGTTACTATACGTGTATTTCGTAGAAATTCATTATCATCTTCATTGTGACCATGTTGTATTACGTACTCTGTATGTACAGTACTCAGTGGTAGACACAACAACAACTCGTCTTGTCTGCGAGCTGCCGTTTGACAGCTGTTGAGTACTATGATGTGACTGTGTTGTTTGCTTTGTTCTGTGTGTTGTTAGAGTTGATATCAGTTTTGCTTCTCTCTTACTGGTTTTCAGTGCAATATTTTATTTTAGTGTTCAGTTGATTGTCGCTCTTTGTCCATGACCATTATACACACAGAATCTGTGTTTTTAGCACACTGCGTAATCTGATGGCAAAGTGATCTTTGTATGAATACTGTTAATTTGTTAGACACTGGGTAGAGAGACAGCGATTGTTATCTCCAATGCTGTTTGGTTGTGGGAGTGTCTGTGGCTCATTCGATGCTAAAAATTCCCGGTGTTTTATCAAAGTCATTTATTGTCAGTTGTTGTGACGACAGATTTACCCGCATCGATGTCAGCCAAAGAAGAAGACATTTAAATTACCAGACTACTTGTGTGACTTTTGAATGTGAATGCAATGAATTTGATTGGATAACTGGAATGCCTGCTGATTTTGTCACTATGCGCTGCTAGGCTAAAGCTGCCTAGGACGGTGACTCGGCGTTTGCCAGTTGAATAGCGTGTATTGGTTGTCATGTGTTAGATTCGCGACTTTGCCTCAAAACTGAACAACTATATAACGAGTAGCGTCGTCTATTTCAAGAGTCAGTGGTCGGAGATTCGCAGCAATGCAGCCACGCTCGTCGGTCAGTGTGCAAAGTTTTTCTCTCTTTCAAATGAGCAAACTGGCGGTGATGTTGAAGTGACGACAACTTAATGCACATATTAATGCTGGCAATGTGTAATAAGCAAGAACGATTATAGTGTCCAAAACAACTAGAGTCACTGCGCAGGCACTGTACAATCACAGGGGTAGGAAATGTTAAACAGGTGCGTTTTAAGCCGGGACCGGAAGACTGCTACGGAAGGTGCGGAAGTGATGTGTATTTGTGGCTAACAAAACTGATGAATGTCCAGACTGTGAAGTAACTGGTTGACTGTTTAATGGATCTGGTTTGCCTGATTCATCTTCATATAACAGCTGTAAAACTAATGCATTGTTGCTGTAATGTTATTTGTCCATCGCTGACATCAGTCATCACAGTAGTGAGTTGTATTTATGATACGTTCAAATCATTCGTTAATTGCTCATTAGTCACAGTGCTGTCTGCTGTGTGGAGGTTGTTTGGTTGGTAACATGTCATCGACACAGTGCGCCGGTATTTCACAACAGCAGATCTGTTCCGGTGAGTCCTGTCGGTTGTCAGCAAGATCTTCTCTGTTATAAGTAAGTAAGTAAGAGATTTATATTGCGCCAAAGTCTCGGAAGAGAATCAGGGCGCATTACAGGGGCCGCTAGGGGGCGAGATGGGCTGACAGAAAGTAGTGCGTCTTAAGATGATGTGTGAAGAAAGAGTATGTTTGAGATTGGCGGATGTGAAGAGGTCTGGAGTTCCATATTTTGGGCACAGCGACCCGGAAAGTGCGAGCACCAAATGAGAGGTAGTGTCGTGGAACAGAAAGTAAGTGACTGGCAGATGAACGTGTGATGATAAGACCAGACCCCGCACACACACGTCCTTCTGTGTAAACAGAGTCATTATCATCATTACTTCTGGCATGCACCACTAGGAGTGCATGCACCAAACGTAGACATGAGTCTCCAGAGTGGACGATTCTGAGCCACGACAATTGCTTCATTCAGGGAGAGGTTTTTGGATTTCAGGTCCTGCTGTATAGTCTTCATTCGAGGCCGTCCTGGTGGTCTCCTTCAGTTCTCCAATGGGAAGCTGTTAAGATCTTGGCATCTGTTTTGTCTGACATTCTTGCAGTGTTGTCGAACAGGGAGAAACACCGTGTGTGGACAATAGCTGAAAGGTGTGGTTTGCTTGGTTGTCCATCGCACATGATGGTACCATTTGATTACTAACACAGTGGCTTTGTTGTAGACATAAGGCTAGGCAAGGGCAGCTGTTGATAGTCGTGGCAAACACTGTAAATGATTGTAATACTGACACACTGAACAGTGCCACCACATCTGCTGTGTCATTAGCATCCCAACCACTGGACAATGTGTGTAACTTGCAGTCATAATAGTCAGTCATAATATGTCACTGTTTTGTACTCTGTAGCAATGATGCTGTTACTGAAAGACCCAGAACCAGACGTGAGAATACGAGCAGCCGAAGCAATCAGTCACTTGCTGAACATTTAACATTCATAATGACCAACTCAACTCGACCTAGTCCCATGCAGCAGCGGCAGCGGTGGCGGTGATTTTTGTTATGACATCACACTGATGTTGTCAACGCACTGGTCAGGT
>Ga0056129_1000369_pt1 | contig 11223 bp, 9 predicted proteins | sample WorMetLIZISLAND1_FD_71118 | JGI IMG/M metagenome (GOLD analysis project Ga0056129, IMG submission 71118) | Marine gutless worms symbiont microbial communities from Max Planck institute for Marine Microbiology, Germany - Olavius loisae LIZARD... ...
CCGATATTGGTCACAGTGCACAATAATCAAACTTATGAAAAACACAAAGGACGCAGTTTACGTTTGAACACAGCAACAGAGCTTGAGGCAGGGCATATTTTAACTGTATAACTGGTGGGTCATTTGTCCCACCACTTATAGCGTTTGTCCCACCAGTTTTGGTGATTTGTCCAACCATTCCTGACATGATTTATAGGGGAACATATAGTAAGTCTTTATCAGACTAAGTATCAGGCAGCTGCAGGCTGGTCATGTCCCAATCCTGGAATGAGCTACTCCGTCATTGACGGTCTGGTTATTATTATTGTCATTGTTAATCGAGGTCATTATTGTGGTGAAGCCATGGGGCATTAATGCTCATGGTTTTAGAGTTAAATTACAAGATGAAAGGCACAGAAGAAAGACGGCAGATCTCGGTAGGTGGTTGGCTTGGTCATGTGTCTGTGTGTGTGAGATGTGAGTGGTGTTGGCTGATGTTAGGTGATGAGGTGAGTGGCAGTCCACTTCTGAACCAGCAGTTGACTAAGTTTAGTCATGAAGTGATAGAAATGCTCCAGCATTGCCCTCAGTGCTGCCTGCTGTTCAACCGGTTCATGCCGACCTATCACCATCACTTCGGCCGTCAGTGTCGCATCGCCAACTACGGATTCACCAAACTGATAGAACTGTTGGATGCTATTCCTCACATTGTTCAGGTGAGAACTAATGCAACATCGTCATCAGTGTACCTTTGTGAGTGTAGCTGTTTCCACAAGTTTCCTGTCCTACGCTTGCAGCCCCGTGTTGAACTGTTTGATGTTGTGTTTCAGTGTTCAGCCAAGTGTGTCCAGGACACCTACAATGTGTCTAGTAATAGAATGTTTTTGTTATTTGTTAAATGTGTGTTTGATGCGTGAAATAGCTCATGTTTTGCTCTGATTGTAGTGTGTTCTGAAATGTTTCGTGGTTGTAAGGCATGAAAAGAATTGTGAACCAGGCTTTAGATGAGGTTAAATGAGTTTGAGTAGTTACCCAGTTTCTTTTAGTTTGCAGCTTTTTGTGTTGTGGTAGGTTGTTATTTTTGGTATCAGCCAAGTGATTGGCTGAGGAAGTAATGTGTTAATGTGCATCAGTCAAGAGATTAACTGTGTGTTCGTCTCTGAACTGTTGAGATCTTTTTCATTGGCAACAGTGATGGTTTTCATATGATGAGACATGGCTGCTCTAGTGTAGATAATGCAGCTCAGCAGCATCAGGACAGTGTCTTCAGTGCTGTTTTACTGTTGGCTGGTCCTCTTGCCTATAAATCTGCTACTTCATAAATCATCCCACGTTTGTGATTGACGAATGTATCCTAACCTAGAGTATGGCCGAACTGTAATATTTCTTCAGTGATGTTATAAAGAGCCGAGTGTGGTGCTTGCTGTTACATAACTGATAACTGGCGAATAATATGTTTTTGTAAGAATATCAGCTTGTGTGTGTGCCTTCATGTCGAGTCTTAATGGCTGATAAAATACAGTACAGTATGGCTGTACAGTGTAGTGAATTGCTTGTGGGTAGGTTATGTGCAGCGGCAGCCAGCGATGTGTCACTCTTAGTCACAGTGCACAAGTGAAGCGTTTCACTGCGGACGTGTTGAAGATCTTGAAGGTTCAAGCCACCAAGCAGATCAGCTTTACAGAGTTTCCTGCAGTCTATGGTTTGTGAATGTGTTTTGTATTTATTGCTAATTGCACTTGTACAGTTTTTGCCTTCATTGCTGTTGTGACTGTTAATAGGCAGTTTTGACAGTCAGACAATAGAGGAGACACATCTTTCAAGAGTTAGTTGCTGGATGTGACATGTGCAGTGGGACGTTGTTGTCATATGATCTTATCTTGAATGGCTCTAGATCCTGGCCAAGCCACGTTTGCATGAGAAAGTGATTGAAACTAAACTAGTGATACTTCACTTATTGTTGGACATAAGTTGTATGCTTGTGAGTTATAACAATTAAGAATGACCAACATCATCTGTTGAGTTTTTGGCTGACTTAAATCTCTGTGTGATAAGACAGCTGCAGTTCACAAATGATCATTTCATTGTTCAGTTCGTCGGACAACTTTTGAAGCGATCTCCACATTGCCATGTGCCAAGTGTAGATTTTGTTGACGTGCTGTTTAATTGTTTAATCACACTCGCATGTCTGTCAGTCTGTTTACGTATGTCTTCGTCTATATCGGTTGCAGAGAAAATAATTGGGCGAAAGTTTGACATAACAGAATATGGAATATGTTATATACAAGATATACTGGATGACATTCCTGAGTCTGCCATAATGGTAAGCTGTCATCATTCATTAATAGTTGTGAGCATTCCAATTTACGATCATATTGATTTGCCGATTCATTTAAATGAATTGATTTATTTACTTGTTTTCTTATTAAATTGCCCTCCGAATCAATTCAGGTTTTTGCTTAGTATTTGTTATTGTCCTAGCTTTAAACAAATCGGACATCGTTGTTAATGTGAAATGTACTGCAATAGATATGTCTGTTGTGAATTTTCTCACGCAGTACTGTCATATTATGTTGCCTGCAGAGATTTGGGATAAAAAACCTAGATAAGCAGCGCATCGTAAAGCATGTTATTTCCACTCACTCAACTTTGCCCGCATCACGTGACGCCGGCACGCCTGTGTCATTGGCATGTGTCGACTCCAGGCAAATAGGCCGACGTCGATGACATGGCCGATTCACCGATTAAAACATTAATCGCCAATAAATTACGGCTTAAATTTTCAAACTAATGTCATTATGTGGTACACCAGACTCTATACTTTGTTGTTGATTCCACTAAAGTCGCCGGTAATTAGGTTTAAATGTGTAAAATGGTACTTTTTCACGTCACATTTTTTGTTATATGAGCATTAGCAGGCAGGCTGCTTTTGCCGACATTACCTGCATGTGCATGCGCACAGCTGCTGCGTGTCACGTGATGCAGGCAAAACCAGCTGCATGAGTGTGCCAATAGTCGTCTGCGCGTTCTGATTGGCCTGCCAGTCTAGCCTATTATTAATATGTCATTGGTTACCTGTGTTGCTGTGTGTTGAAGGTGAGCGGAGCTGGTGCCGAGCGAGTTTTCTCTCTGCCTCATCACGGTGAGATGCTGAACGTATAGTAGTGCTGTTGTGAGCGTTACAAGTGATAGTGAAAGTTATTGCGTTATTTTGCACGTCATTACATTCTGTAAATATAATGAGGGCAGCAAAAACACTCGTCTTTCTGGGATCCATGAGCTCTGCTTACAGTGGGGACACATGTGGTATTTAATTTGAAACCAGAGGTAACATAACACACATACACACCTGGAGGATTGGGTCCATGGTTGACCATGTATTGGTGCATATGCTCAGTCAGCCAATGTAGCACTATGTGACATTGGTGAAACACATTGGGCCAATACATAATACATTCCTCAGCATGTCATTCCATATGGTGAAATGATTCCCAAATGAAGTGAGAGACCTTCAAAATAGACATTAGTCAGATTTGAGTTACAAGTTGAGTTGTGCATGGCTGCATTTACTGTGAAGGAGTCATTCTTTGTTATGCATTGTGAGTAGACCAGACACCAGAGGAGGCAGCCAGAACGAAGCACTTTGCCAACGACGTCGTCGATCTTCTGCGTCACAGTCCGCACTATAGAATGTCTTTCAGCAAGTTCATTCCAGCATTCCATCGTCACTTCGGCCGTCAGTGCCGCGTTGCTTCGTATGGCTTTATGAAACTGATCGAGCTGTTTGAAGCTATTCCGCACGCAGTTCAGGTAGTTAAAAGATCTGTGCATTTTGTAGTAACTTGTATTGATAGATATTGATATGTTGCCGATCCATTTGAATGTTTGTTACTTGAGTATATTCTCCAATTTCCAGTGATTACAGAGGGTACATAATGCTGCTGCATGAGTATAGACAGTCGCGTGTTCTGAAGTCATCTATGTCAGACCTACTGTCAACACAGTCTTCATGGACAAATATTGCTGCTCGCCAGTTATCATGCTGCACCCTCACCATTTGGAACAGTCTCTTCCTCTCATTGGACTCGTGTAATATTTCGATTATATCCACTGCTCTTTCATTTTGTATTTATAAACCACCAAAATACTAATATAATACTCGTTTCTTTGTTTTTTAAATTGAAATCAGTTAAGCTTTTAAGTGAGATTCTGGATGGTAACAAGTGATGTTGTGGGGAGTGACGCGAGGAAGCTGGCTGACGTGGGGTGAACATGGATTGTAGAGATTGACAAGTAATCCTGCATGTACTTGAAACTGATCGTGATATGTGCAACAAGTGTTGTAGTGTTCTTGATGGTTGGCATTGACAGGTGGTTGAGAGTGGCAGCGAGAAAGTTCTGTGTCTGGCGGAGCAAGAACTGGTGAAACTGCTGGAGGACAATGTGTGTCGCGTGCTGCATAGCTGTCCACTGCAGCAGGTCTCGGTCGCAGACTTCCTTCGAGCATATGCCAAGACATGTGGCGGATGTCTCTGTCTCGAGGACTTTGGCGTCACCACAGTGGTTGACCTCATTGCCAAGATCCCTTACCTGGCCAAGGTATGTTGTCCATCGTCATCAAAGTACCCTAGTCAATTGCATGCTCTTTAGTCGAGAGATGTGGCAATTATTTTGTATGCTGCATCTGTATAAATTGTTTATTGAGAACAGTACAAGCTAACTGTATTGACTTTGTAGTAATTAGTCCATAAATGCCCATGGGCATATAAACGTCCATAATTACCATCCGTAAAAGTCCACTGTTTGTATATTCTGTCAGTAGGCTGGGCTCATTGTACTCAGAACATTACTCTTTTACTATGATGAAAGAATGGAAAGAGGCATTAGATTTTGGTCTGGACTGTAGCTAGAATTTTGTACAGACATCTGCAGACATCATACTGTTCTGATGACATTTGCTAGATGGAGCCACTGTTTGCTTACATTTGAACTCGGTTCTATTCTGCAACATTATGTTGAAAAGCTTTCTAAACAGTATTGTCTTCAATAGGAACAAACCACTGTGTCGAGTGGGATGTTAAACCTATGCAACTGATCTGAACTTTCAACATTATAAAATCTAGATCAGAAATGAGTAGATGTACTGTATTAAGAATGGCTAAGCACTGTTACACCCCATTGCTGTATTTCATGATCTCAGACTCTGTAAATCTTGTCATACTGTTAAGTGCAAGGACTATGATGGAGACATGGACTGTGGTGGACAGATTGAGATGTCGGGCAGTCAGCCGATGGTGAAACTAGTAACAAACGATGCTAGTCAGGCGCTGACATGCAATGTACTGCTGCTACTGATGGATCACTGCGACAGAAGCATGCTGTTCCATGATCTCGCCGCCTGCTATCGACAGACATTCGCTGCAGATCTCAGCATCACGCAGCTACAGAACGACTTGTCTGGTTTTGTTGAGGTAAAACTCACCATGACGCTGCAAACAAACTGATCTATTTCACTCTGTCCGCAGTCGAATTGTCGACGTCATTTTTGTATTTTATACACAATACTGATAATTGTGGAAAATCAACATTGTACAGTAATCCTGGTTATCCAATGCTGTTCTGGTCTTCCAGATCCATTAATTTGTTACAGGTTGTATGACATCCCGTACGTATTACCACAGCAGTATAGATATAGTAGTACCGTCAGCATTGATAGAGAGTGAAAAATAATCGGGTTGTATTTTGTGCGAGTAAATATTGAAACAAAGTTGTGTAGAAGTTACACTGTATAGAATGATGTGATGTTGTAGGTGAGCTGTGACGGAGTCCGTGAAGTTGTTGTGAAGCTCCATCCAGTGCAGATGTTTGCACGAGATGCTCGTACTCTGCTACTGCAACATAACGGGCAACTTCCATTGTCACAGTTTGAGTACAAGTACCTACAGAACTTTCACGTGTCACTGTCACCGACAGCGTACGGCTATCCAAACCTGATGTCATTACTGCTCGCCGTGCCACACGTTGTCTCAGTCCGTGGAAAGAGCTACCATCAGCAGAATATCACATTGACTGCTCGGTTCAAGGGTGAACGTGTTTTCTGCTTGTGTCATCAAGACTTAGCTTAGATTACTGTATCAATCAATTAATGAGTTTTTAACATGGCTAAATAGCAATAGTCATCACAAAGTCTATGATAGTGTAGTAGTGATACATAATAACATCAGGAAATGAGTGTCGAAACAGAAATGTGTTTATCCATTGCCAAAAAGTTAAGATTGATGGAGATGATTGGATGTGGACAGCTGAAGTATTTTTTATGCCTGCATATTGCAAAAATGTTGATGTTGTGATAGCAGGTATCATACATCTGACAATATTGAATATTGTCGAACTTTTCACGAAAATTAATTGTTACAGTCGAATTGAAATCGGTGGCAGTTTTTTGCTTTTAATTTGGAAAAGGTTAAAAAGGTTAGGTTAAATCTTTCAATTAATGTTTGTAACCCATAGCAACATGCTGTAGTTGAACTCTTGACTCTTTTATGTATTTACACCAATTTCTCCTAGAGTAAGTTCTCGAAAAATTGGTTCGTGATTGTCAGTGACACATCAAGTATCTTGGATGCAGTGAACGTTCAATCATTACTGTGCAATGTGCATGTAGACCGAGCTGTGTTGTTTGAATGTGTTTATGCTGTATAGAGAGGTTGATTCGAGCCAACACGGCTGTCATTCCATCTGCATTGATCACTCACTCTGACGCTGGTATGAAACGATTAATTTTTAAATAGAATTTCTAAGGACGTTATCTATGATTGCTTTCATTTAGCTGCTAATTCTGTTCAAATGCATCCATTGTTTGCCTCTAATGACTCATTTGTTCTCTGTTTCTTTTTAACCCTCAGATCACTGCTAGTGTTACTGTGCGATTATTTACACTCCGGTGATTGTTGAGTTGTCAATTACAGCAGAAATTTGGATGGTTTCTCAGGCAAGAAAATGGCATTATAAACTTGAGATGTGCAATTTGAGTAAAAACTTATTTGTTAGTTCATTACAGAAGTTCTTGTTCTCTTATGGATAATAAGTTGATCAAAGAGCAGCATGGAGTGTGGTGATGTGTAGACTATATAGTGATGAATGGTTTGCTGTTAGATGACGAGGAACTAGCGAGCCTGCAGCAGAGACTGGCAGCGGATATTCTCTCAGCACCAGTACCGTCAAACCTTCCTTCTCCAGCTCTGATGCCTCTGACACAAAGGCCGCCGTCGAGTCTTATCCGATTCGACTCGCTGGCAAGCATACAAGGTGCAATGTGCAGAAATATCTATTCATGGCGATGTTATGTTGCTGGGAACATTATTGAAATGTCAACAGCGTTCCTTGACTTTGATTGCAGTTAGCACGTTCTAAATAAAATGGCATTTTTAATGTATACAAGATGCTCAACTATTACTAACAAGTTGTATGATGCTTGTACATGTGTCCTGCTTTTTGTACGACAGTGCACCATAGTCTGCTGTGCATATCATCATGTGATTACATATTAGACTCCATTCCATGTTACATTTTAAAAATTAACGTTATAAATATTTAGTTATCTTTTAGCAAATCGATTTTGTTAGGTCACCTGAGAGGTAGATAGTTGATAGTTAGGTAACGTTATTCAGACGTGATGTTTGCTTGTAGATTTCCTGATGTTGAGCGAGGATGAAAAGCGAGGTCTGAAGACTCCACTGTGTCGCACACCAGTCTCAGATCTGCTCCAGTTTGCTGCTCAGTTCTTGCCGACAGCACTTCATCCGTCGATGTTGACGGACTCGTCATTGTTTGGAGTGTCTTGCCTCCCGACGGTGACATCGTCGCATGTTTCAGCTTTGCCACGTGATGGTCCTGCTTATGTCAGCACATCATCACGCGACTCTGTGGACGATGAGTCTACAACAGATAACATTCCTGAAACTAGTAAACAGGACAATGTGACTGCTCATACTACATGGCTTTCATCTGTCGACAGTCAGCCGGAGATGCCTACCACAAGCTGTAATGTAGTTGCCATCAACTACCCGCCGATGCCAGCTACTGCACAGCATGTGTCTGAAGTGCAGGAACGCATCCTGCGAGGCTCATCAGTCAACGAAGACCTTCCGTCTCCCGTTCAGGCTGACACAGTGGAGGTCGGCGGTGCTAGTGAAACTGCCGTAGATCCTGAAACGGTGGCGACGGTGTTAGCAGAGTCTACGCCGGATGTCTTCCCAGAAGTCGGTGATGGCAGTTGGTGTCTCAGAGAGAAAGTGTTTGAGACGCCGCGTTCTGTGACGCAGCGTCGGTCGCGTATTGCAGCTCGCTTTGGTCTGGTGCCGCGCTCTGAATGCTCACCGGACGCCAATTGAGTTACGGGTCGCACATGTTTCGTACCATAGCATTCGCGCGTTATTATTTATGAGTTAAATCGTTTGCCACTGAAAGACTATTTTTGTTTTTTTTGTGTGTGTTTTTTGTGCATGTTGCTGATATGAAGGTATTTAGCAGCACTGCATTTACGCACGCGTTGTGCATAAAACGCTAAAGATAAAAATGTGATTTAAAGTTCTATTTTCAGTTATGCTACCATGAATTGCAATGATGCATAGCTTGTTAGGTTGTTTAAAAAAATAAAGCACGACATACAAGTAATGTTGGTGTACCATGAATAGTTTGTCCATGTTAATATCCTTCGTATTTTTTCTTAAAACGTTTTCATACCGGTGCCTGGCAGAATTAATTGTTTGGAGATGTCAGTTTTCTGCAAATTCCAACAAAATAGTGAAAACTGGTGTTTTTTGTACTATTCGTGATGTCTTGCAGAATTTGATCAAAATCTGTTAAGCCTTGAAAAGTGTAACAAAGTGTTGTGACTTGTAAGTTACTGGCAAACATGGTAAACCGTCTGTTAACACTAGTCACTAGATGAATGTTAACGTCTGTTAATGTTGGATGAACCAAGCAACATCAAGATTGTTTTGTCGGCTGGATAGCTGTATTTGTTTTGCTTGGATTTTTTGAACCAAATCAACTGGCAGTTAATTAAATCCCTACACAAAACAGTTCAGCAGCTGTTATGTGAAATCCGAAAATGGTTTTTGGTTGCATAAGTCTTAGCAATGCCGTTGTCTTGTTGAAGGTTTTGTGCCATTTAAATCAAAATATAACTATCAATTTCGTGCAATCAAAAATTAAACATGCAGCATTTTGAAACATAGCCACTGAAATGGACTAAAATTCTGTGAACGTCTGTACACTTCTGACTAATTTTAGCAGGTTTTTTAAATGTAATTTTTTATTGAAAATGACAGGCTATTTATGCAAACTTTACACTAAATGTAGCAAATTATGCAGTGTAATGCATATTTTTATGTATAAAATATTTGTGATGTGTAAAGCACTGGATTCATTGATGGCTTATGGCATATTCCGTATACAGTATTGTATTTCATGTAAATTTTGGTTTTACTATTAGCAGTTGAAATGCTGTCTGCTTTGTTGAAGACAAATGTGCATACATATTACATGTATGTTAACAGGATTATCAACAAATTTGAGGATGGGTTGAAATATGACTGAAAACAGTTATTGGAAGTATTTTTGCCAGGACAGTTAACAGTCCATCACATTTCAGACTTGTTTAATTGATGATATCTGCTCCCATAAGCAGAGCCGAAACACTAAACAGCCATGTTTCTGTGGTGATATTTGAGCTGTAGGAATATTACAATTATTGTTACCTACAAATGACCTTGAGGATCATTAGGTGCCATAAAATCTCTGTTTATTTGTACTGAAATGGCTGAGCAAATGTAGCAGGTTATTTGAATATTGGCTATTGTCTTGGCTACATTGTGTTATGACCATTGGACACATCAGCGGATCACACATCTTGCCCACTCTGTCACACAGTGTTGACATTGAAATAAGCTAGTAATTCACTTTGTTATGAGCTGTCTGTGAGATCCTCTAGTTTAATTGTTGTCCTCAGCACATACAGCAGAGTTTATTTTTATATTGCCATCATGGAACTTTGGTGTACATGAAGATAACAACAAGCAGTCTTTAAAGTTGAGGCAGGCATGATATAGCCGCTACTTGCGTGCTTAAAATGACATTAAACCCTAAACATCCATCCATCTTAAAGTTGACAGCTAAGTTGTGTATGAATTGTCAGTAAACCCTCCATTTGTCACTGACTGTCTTTGAAATTGAACATCGACTCTAACTGAATACACATTGTGTGAAGTTTATGCTTCAGAGTAGTGTTCTTGAAAGTGGAGGACGGATATCAGCAAACATACTAGACATGCCATTGGTCTTACGAACAAATTTCAAACTTTCAGGTATAATATAGCTGCTATTTGCGTGATCAAAATTCTGTCATGCTCTAATCATACATCCATCCGTCCAACCAACAGCAGAAGTACTGTACCTTTGGTGTACAGAAAAACTACAGCATTAATTTGCTGTAGTGTACGTGCTTTTAATTATAGTAGGTTTTGGCTGCACTGGCACTAAGCTATTTAAGTTTTGTTTTGTTTCCCATTGTTGAAGTTTTAATAGTATACATTGCATCATATCACAGTATATTCATTGGTTAGGAAATTGTGTGTGGTTATGTGTTTTGTAACGTCTGCATCCACTGGTTTCATTTCCACTGGTGCACAGCTGTCCAATTCGTTGATTTCTGTAATTTGAAACCGAGAAAGATTTTAAATGTCGCATTTATATGTATTTCGATTGTCATGTCTATGTAATCATGCTAAGTTTGACATTTGGGCATTTCTTTTATGGAGTAAACTTGCATGCTTACTGTGAAACCAAAAATGTAACATGGACATGGTGTTGCAGCAACAATGCAGCTGTTCTGACATTTGCTACCTGTGCTGTAGAGTCAAATGCTTTTGCAGTCTTTATATGTCGTTTTGTCGCACAAAATACTGTAAAACTATCACTTCTTGGTTATTGTAATTGGCAGATCTAACTGTACCCTGGACTGGACAGTTAACTCGCCAAGAACAAACTCTTTATAATCGTTTTCGAATAGGTCACACATATTTAACACATTCTTACCTCCTAAAGGATGAAGATCCTCCAATATGTATAGCTTGCAATTCTCTGTTAACTGTAGAGCATATACTCATCAGCTGTATTGACTTTGATATCATTCGCCAGAATTTCTATACAGCTTCTAATCTCAAAGATCTCTTCCATAAC
>Ga0056129_1000371_pt1 | contig 11217 bp, 6 predicted proteins | sample WorMetLIZISLAND1_FD_71118 | JGI IMG/M metagenome (GOLD analysis project Ga0056129, IMG submission 71118) | Marine gutless worms symbiont microbial communities from Max Planck institute for Marine Microbiology, Germany - Olavius loisae LIZARD... ...
ATATAGAGGATTGTGACAGACAGACGGACGGACAGACAAGTGACAGCGTCCACCGCGCTTATACATACGAGCGAGTAGGTCCAATCTATAGAAGTGGCGTCGTGAAGCATACATAAAGCATTTCTGAAAAGCATGAATTGGTATTGGTTTCAACGAACGAACAAACAGCATGCTATGCTAGGGACGAAAGGAAAGGACAAGAAGCCAAGCTATCGCTAGGATAGCCGACCGTACTGCCAAAAAAATTGTAAGGGTCACGTGATCTAGGCCACGCCCACTTACAGGGAAATTTATTTGTGCGCCCGCTAGGCATTCCCGATACAAAGCTGCAAACTAAATTTGAAGTCTCTAACTCAAGTAGTTTTTAGCCGACCGTACTTAGTACGGTCGCGCTATGCTACACTGGTGCGTCCGTCGTCGTCGTCATCGTTGTCTGTCGTCTGTAACGTTACGTATTGTGGCTAAACGGTGCGTCCTAGAGCAAAAGTTACTATTGAGAGTCTATAGGAAGTCGCATATTAGAAATCGATTGGTACCAAATTGAATGACCTTGACCTTACCCACAATACATAACGTCACAGACAGACAGACAGACGACAGACAGACGCAACAGTGTACCAATAGCGCGACCGAGTACGGTCGGCTAAAAACAGTAAGCTAAATGACTAAGTACAGGATGATTGTGGGGTTCGAAAAGGGGCGGGATCCAGAAGAGAATTTTGAAGCGGCGTCGCCGTTGCTTTTGTTGTTGAACTAAAAAGTTTGTGTGTGCACCAAGTGTTTTGGGGGTTGAAAATATCGTGTAGCCTAGGCGGTGTACATCACAAGTCACAACAGCTGCGAACTTGCGGGCGTTGAACTCGACAGTAAGTGCCGAGCGACGTGGATCCCCGTAAGTGCTCTAATTGTTCACCATGGTGAAAGAACCCGCTTAATTTTTTGTCTGTCTGTTTTGACACAGGTGTTGTATACAATATATACATGTGGTTCACCTGTACAGTACAGTATATATAGGGCTTGAAAACGACTCCTGGCGAAATGTCTCGTGGCGTAGTGGATATAGTCTGATTGGTAGGCACGTAGTGTAATAATTTTGGCTCCACGGGCGAGTTCAATTTCTCCCCGTACGCGATCAAGTATTTTTTTTTAATTTTTACACACCGGAAACACAAGCAACTTGTTCAGTTGGTTCAAAAAATTACGCAAGGAAACCACGATTTTTATGTTGGGGTGTTCTCGGAGTTTAGTCATAATCGTTCACCCAATCTGTTTGTTTGTAAACAACTATAGATTGGAATCAAATAATTTCTGAGTAAAGATTTATGAGCAGCAAAATCCTTGATTCTGAGGTTACCAACAACAGCAGATGTTTTCGGAGCCATATAGATATTCGTTCTTTGTGAGGATGCTCTGTCGACTGAAGCGTTCAGGGAACAAATCAATCTATTGGTTATCACAAAAATATAGTGCCAGTCAATCTTCACTCGTGCCCTAAAATCTACACAAAATGTACCAGATAGTTTTCCATTAACTCTTTCACGCTGTTTTATTTCTATAACATAAAGGGTGCCAAGAAACACCGCACTGGCCGCACCGCCCGCACCGGCCCCAAATACAGCGATATCTTACACTGAATAAGCAGCAAGAGAAACACAATGCAAGTCAAATGCATGAAAACCGTAGCCTGTTCCTTTTCTTAATCGAAATCAATAATATGCACCTCACCAGAAACATGTTACCAATACCTAGGACCTGTATTTGGCGCCGGTGTAGCCGGTTTGGTGTTTCGTGACATCGAACATAAAATACTCTCTAACCATATATTAATGTCCATAGCATTTTTATTCCTGCATCGTACGTTAAGTTGAAATTAGCAGCTTTGTGCAGGTCTTTTCTGTCTGGAATTTGAGTGTGTCACATTGTACGGTGTTAGTGGTAGACTGGTAATGTGGCTGTGTCGTATATCGTAGACTCTGACTCTGTTCATGTTGTGTATTGTCAAGTGCAGTTTATAGCTGATAGCTGAAGAATGCCGACAGCTGCGAGCGCCAAGGTTGACACTGTTAAAGAGTTTGTGTTTTCGTACACATCGGCTGCTGGCAAGCCCTGTGAGCTGAGAACATCAATCTGCCTTGCATCGCACACGTCGTCATCTGAAATGAGTCATCGCCTACTCATGCTCAACAAACTGCCCTGCTATCTACAGCAGCGTACGTAGGCTTCAGTCAGTTCCTTTACACCAACTGTAGTGCATTCATGAACTAGTTTAACATGGAGGCAGCCCAGTGTGGTGCTAGGTTAATGAAGCCCAGAAAATGTACACCCATAGTCAGGCCAGTAATACACAACTCTGTCAGACATTGAGGTGCTACCGTGGTGTTTTGCTTTGCTGCTTCTAAAAATTTTGGGGGGAAATCAAGTTCAGTGGACTGGACATCGTATTCACTCAGACTATACTTTACCATCATGATCTTGCTAAGGCCTGTAATCTGCATCTCATAACTGATACAAAAGCCTTGGTGCTGCCTGGTCCCGATGTCTGATTGGACAGTTTTATGTCCCATGTGCAGCCAGATTAATTGTGATTGGTGCATGTTTGTTTACTGGGTGCCTAACAGCCTGTAAGTTTTGTTTCAAGAAGTAAGTTCGATGCTGTGACAAGTTACTATCCGAGTAGTGGGTGTAATGTGACACTTTTTGTCATTTTAACAGAAATGAGAACACAGCCTGCTTCACATTGATTCTGCTTCACACTGATTGTGTTTCACATTGATTTTGTTTCACATTGATTAAGTTCCGGAGTCATATGTGGCTGTGTTCTGCAGATCTGCAGTCAGATCTGGAAGAGTTCCTTGTGAGAGAACGTGTCAAGATACATGACGAATGTTCACGTCTAGCCATCAGCAGGGTGATTGGCACGAGCGCTGGCAAGAAAGATCGAGTCCAGCAGATGACTGATTACTGGACCAATGCGTTCCTGCAGGTTGGTTTGTGAAATACAGTTCAGTGTCAAGTCATTCAGTATGCACTGGCTCTCCTCTCAATGCTTATTGCTAGCCAGTGCCCTTATTTTATTATTCCACTTTGTTAGTATTGTTATGTCTGAGGTGTCGAAAGTGGGACGTTGGAATGATACGAATAGAGACCTAGAAAGATTGTGCAGAATGCCAGAGTGGTGAAAAGGTGACCGGGGAGGGGAGGAGCTTATCTGAGTGATGATTGGTGCTTACTGGACAGTCTTCCAGCCGATCTCCGTCTGCTGAACATTTCACTGCCAGTGTTCAGGAAACGACTGAAAATGTTCCTGTTCTAGGATAATTGTTATTGTGCAACAAGCAACGGCTGACTTAGCACATTTGCTGCGTGGCGAAGTTTGTGCCTTACAAATGTCATTAATAATAATAATAATAATACTGGTCGGCTGCAAACTGGTCAGTGGAAAGGCAACAGTGAGGAGGAATTTGCTGAGTATTGTTCTGTTTCACCAAGACTGATCCAGCGTTGTGGATGAATTCTGTAAAACTTGGGGACATAAACTACAGCTAAAACACAGAACACAGCTGGTAAAGTCTCTGGCTTCTGCCATATTCTGGCACAAGTCAAGCTAGAGCTTACCATACTCCAGCAGTCTGGCACAACTCAGATAGGTCAGGTATGCTTTGTGCCTGGGTGCTGTTAGTTAGATTTCAAGGTACTTCCATAAGACTGAGAGTTCTGCATCTGCTTTATCAGTTCTACTACCAATAGCAGTACCACATGCATGAAGACTGTGGAGCGGTATTGACACCGGCTAATGAGACTCAGTGAGATGTGTGCGCCGGCCTTGAAACAACGTTGTGGAGACGAGGCGTGCGAGACTGCGAATATGGTTGTTATGTAGGAGGTACGAGACTACGCCGTGTTGGAGCCGGCCAGTGATGAGCTGCTGTTCTCTGAGGTGTTTCACTCACTAATTCACTCCCAGTCACTGGACACTCTGCTCAGCGTCGAGGACAAGTACAGCGCCGACATGCAGAGACTGCTTGACGACCGAGACAAGAACATTGCCAGCATCGAAGCACGGTAACGAACTGGTCTGTTGGACCTGATTGATTGAGCAGTGTTTAACGTCTCCACCAACACAGTGTAGGTTATATGGGGATTATGGGAGACGGTTTTACAGGTCAAAAGACCCAACCAACAGTATCAAAGTACTGAATGAAAAGACACTCCAAAAGTAAAGAAAACCCAGAAAAAGTAAACAACAGAATATACAGCAAAGTGATAAACTGACACATACAATCGCCCTAGTCAAATCCGCTCACTAACATGGGGTGACCATGGGATTGCTCCCACTGAGGGCAGGGTCGCCAAGCCTGAACGGCGGTGGGGCTGCTGCCGCGGCACCCTGTGTTGGACCTGATGCAGAGCTCTGCACCTCCTCTGAGGGATCTGTGTCTCCTATGTTGGATTTGTAATATCTTAACATAATGATAGCAAACTGTGAAAACTCAGGCTACCGGGTTATTACAAATCGTTATATTGCCACATCTTGTGTGAAAAATCAGGCTAAAACTGGTAACCTGAAGTGGTTTGGAAGTATGGTAACGTGAAACTTCAAAATTCAAGAAAGCCTAAATGAAGTTGTACGCAGTCCATTGAATGGTGTCATTTCCAGTGTCTGCAAGTGACCCCTAACCTGGGTTTCAAGGTCATGGTTCTTTTCAAAGATGGCTGTCTCGAAAATTGTGCATTTTAGAAATAAAGTTACTATAGGACACTAATAGGCAGGCTGTCGAATGGTACCATTTTCTGATTTTTACAGTTCCGCGTGAATGATATCGCCTTAAACAGGTGTTGTAAACTGTTACACCTGTAGGCTCGTAATACTAGCTGTTGTGATGAATGCAGTCAACGGCTGGAGATGGAGGCAGCAGTAAGCAATGTTGGCTCTGTATTCACTGATGACCAGGTTAACGAGCTCACCTTGGCACACTTTGAAAACCTTCAGGTAAATACTAGCTTTTTGCTAGACAGACACCGTCATGTTGTGGTGCATTGATGTAAAAACGTTTTTTTTATGTTTTTATGAAAAATATTCCTTGTTTTTTATTATAAAGAAAAACCTTAGCAAAAACATTCAGCCAGAAGCCATTTCGAGTGACACCATGCATCATTTGTTAGTTTGCTACTATTGCTTTTCTGACTTTCACAATCACGTGTTATAGCCAATTTATGCTAAAATGTTCTGCACTGTTGCAGTAATTCGATATGTGTGACTCTATATTGTCCCTGTAGCTAGTCCTAACAGTGTTGCACTGATTTGAAACTTGCAGATACGGTCTAGCATAATGATAGATTGAAGAAGTTGACGTTTTCATTCCGTTTTTCCAACGTTTTTTTTAGAACGTCCTTACATCTGTTGTTACAGTGTTTGATAGATGGTTTGATGTTATGGCAATTGTGTGACGTTCTGTTGACTGTCAGATGGTGGAGAGTCAGTGGGCGAGTGAAGTGAGTGCTCTGCAGACCAGTCAGCGTCACGAGTATCGCGACTGTGTCATGAGACTTCACGAGCACCAATCACCGTTCACATCCGTCAACACCGCCAGCCCCACATACCGGTATGACGCAGCTACAGGCTGGACCCAAAACACAGCTTCTTAACGCTTCATTCTGTCAACCTCATACTGTTCACTCTCCTCCTGGTTCACCTCATCCTGCATATATCACCTCATCACAGTCACCACCTTCATTCTCACCATCTATCGCTCCCTCAACCTATCAATCCAGACTTAAAACTCATCTCTTTCACAAATCCTTTCCTCCATAGTCTTTCTGATTCCTCCCGGACTGCCTGTATGGATCTTTAACTTGCACTGAACTAAGTGGGCACTGGCATTTGTTTGTTTTAGTTTCATGTGCTAGATTAAGCTGACCACACTTAGCTTTTTAGTCCACATTAAACTCTTCTATCGTATCGTATCGATAGCTTGTTACTACCATAAAATCAGAACTGTTAGAGTTTTTGAGCTTTTCAGTAACACTTGACCTTCTTACCAATGAAATACGATGATGACTTTGCGCTTTTGAGCTGGGACACTGAACTGGCGATGAGACTATGCTGTGACAGTAGAGTTGTCTTGTTTGATCGTCTAGTAACGCTCTGAAAGCATTGTCAATGAAGCTTGCGAGTCCATTCAAGTCAAGTGATGTAGCAGCGACGACGTCACAATCGTCCGACGCACGACGCGAAGAAAGTTTCACCGTTCACCTCGGTTCGTCTTTCACTCACTAGGTGTCGACTCTTTGTGCGTTTCCGTGGCGGTGAAGATTTTTTAGCTCATTGTTAGATGAGGCTCGGTGGCATAGTGGTTAGCGCTCTGGCTTTCGGGCTGAGAGGTCGGGGGTTCACATCCCGGCCATGCCGTTGTTCTACTGGGTAGCAACCTTGGGAAACTTGTTTACTCACATTGCCTCCCCAGTCTTCTCAGCTCCAACAAACTGAAGTACAAAAGGGAGTATTCGAACTGGATCGATTTAACAGCTTAACTGATTGAGTGCGTTAGATTAAGCTATATGCGGTATAGCTAATAGCTTTAGAACGCACTATAAAATAATCTCAATTTGCACTTTTCTTTGTTATATCGTCTCAAAACGATGCAGTAATATATTGAACTATGATGTGACATGGACTTGATGGTCTGTGAACGTGAAGTGTGCGTATGTCTTGAAGGTGCTCAGCTAAAGACCACTCACAACCTGCGATTGATCAGCGCCGACGTGCTGGACTTCTGTCGTCATCTGCCACCGTCGTCTGCCACAAGGTGTCGTCCTGATAATCTCCTCGTCTGTTAGTTGCATGTTGTCTGTCTGTCTATCTGCACTGTGTCCTGACACATAGAAGAAACACTTTTGTTCGGTCACGCAATCTGATAGCTGTTAACATGACTTTCTTCCCAATGGCAAGCTTCAGAACTTCTTCCCCCGGCTTCGACGACACACTGTCTATCCAATACCACGAACTAAAACTAATAAATGTCGCTCTTTATCCACTATGCCCTGGCTAAATATCAGTAACCTAACACACAAAAATAGCACTATCTGCACTATACATTGGCGTGTGTATACGTTTGGGTCATCCGTTGTGGTCTGTGTTTGTTTTATTGATTGTTTTCAGTTCATTGTCTTCCTGCACTCCGCTGTATCTCGGCTAGAACTGTTTTTAGGTAAACTTTGAGAAGGGAAAAAGAAGTGAGAAGTACTAGAGAACGTGTGAACTGTCTGGGTGCTTTCCTGTTGTCTTATCGTAGTTATTGTTGCTGCCTGATAGAATGATTGATTGACTCAGTGATGTGTGTTTTCGTCTATCCAGTGGTTCATCAGTCCATCGGAGACACACTGCCGTGTCTCTCTACTCGAGCTCCCTGTCTGGTCTCGTCCTGCTGGTTGACAATCGCCTCAACTCCTACACCGGCATTAAGCGAGGTCCTAGCTGTCTTCTACTGGTCAGTAAGTAAGTAATTGTGATGACGTCACATCGTCTAGAGTGCTGTTTGTGCCTCGTTCATATTCTCTGTATTTCACTGTTTTTTACAGCATGGTGCTAAACATAGCGCAGACTATGCTTTCACAAGTGGTCTCTCCTCCGTTCCTCTGTCATTGTCCGGTATCATGTCAAAACGGCTGAATATATCGTCTGTTGGCCTCATCGGTTTTGTTTCAAAAACCAACTGTGTTCCAGAATTCCAATTGTGAGTTTGAATACAGGGTGGGTGTTTGTAAATCATCATATTAGACTGATGAGTTGCTGTATGCCAGAAACTGTGCAGCGTAGAGCCACAATTTCCACAAGATACTGTTGAATGTTAACAGGAATCATATGTCTTCTATCAAGCCAAGTGGTCACCGATGGCCTTTAGTGACTTTGGAGGGTGCTGTCAACTACTGCAAACCCGTGGATGGCCAATACTTTACAAGAAGCCAAGCTGTTGCTAGGATAGCCGACCATACTGTCTCACAGCACCTTTTGGGGTCACATGACGTCATTGGTCAGGTGACCATTTGATACCCAATAGGCCATTTCCTGTTGGTAGTCCTTTGGAACAGAGTCTCTAAGTGCAGCAATTTTAGAGATATTGCACTTTAAGCATATTGGAATGATAAGTTTGACCTTTCGGGATCACGTGACGTCATCGGTCACGTGACCATTTGATTTCCATAGGCCATTTCCTATTGGTGGTTCTTTGGAACCAAGCCTCTATCTCTAATGATTTTCGAGATATTCAACGTCAGCTGTAACGCAACGGTTGACATGACCTTAATACAGCCTCTAAACAAAGGTCAAGGTCATTCATTTTGGTACCAATCGATTCCTCATATATGACTTGCTATAGGCTGCCAATAGTAACTTTTGCTCTAGGATGTACCGTTTAGCCACAATACATACTTTACAGACAGATGACGGACAGACGCAACATTGTAGCATAAGCACGACCGTTAGTACGGTTGGCTAAAAATCTGCTGTGTGTGTGTTGCGTGCTGTACTATATTTGAACGATCAGAAGCCATTTCTATTACGTTTGAAGCTTTGTTCAAAGTCATTCAAAGTCATAATTCATGTAAGTGTTAGAAAATGTTGGGAGATAGAGCCATATTTTCTATTGAATGTTCACAGTTAGTTGTATGTTCTTTGTCAAAGCACGTGGTTTATAGGTCATTTCTTTTTGAATTCATTATCTTGGAATATATGACATCCGTTTACCATGAAGCGATGATTATTAATGAATATGAGATTTTAACTATAATATAGTTATCATAACAGAAACGAAGCTCTATTGATAGTCGCTGGCTTTCATATGCACTATAAAAGTGCTAATATCTCAGAAATTCCTCTACTTAATTGGCGTAGTTACAATGGTCAACTAATAGGAATTGTATCCAGATTATCAATTAGTGCCATTAACAATGACCTTTAAAGGTCGTTTCCACTATGTAACCTTGTCAGTGGACAGTATTATGATTCTCACCGCAGTGCATATATCCCCTGTTAGACTGTGATGCTTATACAGAAACCATGGAACGTGCTGCAGACATCGTGCTTGTAGTCAGCAATAGCTGGGCTTTCTTGTTTCTGTTTGTACACAAGGTAATGAAGTATCTGATACAGGTGGTGACGATGTTTCTGTCACAGGTGATGGTTAATTAACTGACACAGGTGATAGGGTAAGGTATTGTGTTGTTGACACAGAGTTTGCAAGAGCCTGTGAGCAGTCGACAGACTTTCACTTTGCGAGCATTGAGCATCAGTTTGAGGAGATTGTGGCGTGTATGGTGAGTGCAAGAGACACGCGGCTGAGAAGCAAGGCAGCTGCTGCGTCAGACGTTGAGTCTGACAAGTTGAGTGCTTTGAGCTCAGCCAGCGGCAGCAGTACTTCAGACGACGACGTCTGTACCACTCTTCGCTTGTCTGTTCTCTCTCGTGCTTGACTAGTAATATTGTTAGTTTTGGGTAATTGTTGTAAAATTGTTTGGACTGTTTTGCTGGACTAAATTCAAACGATTTGTCGAGTCTGTTTGGCTTTGAGACCGATGAGTCTTTATAACTGTTAGTTTATATTGGTGAGTGAGATACGATTGAGATTGACAGTGGAAATGCAGTGCAGAAGATGATGATTAGTTGACGAGCTGACGGCTGTGGAACAATGTTGAACAGGAAATGTAAATGGAAAGGTGCAGTTACAGCATTTTATTGACGCTGTCTGCCTGTTTATTAACAACACTAGATTAACTTTGTACTGTGTTTGCTTCAATATTAACCCTTTGACGCCCGCTGTTGCCGTATGGGTACAGCTATAAGGCATCCTATCCCAGACCGGGTTAAGCCGTCATTTGTAATTATTGACATCTGGGCACTCTGACGCTTAGCACTGAGCGTCAGAGTGCCCGGATGTCAAAAATTACAAATGACCGCTCAACCCGGTGTGGCACAGGATACTTTATAGTTGTACCCATATGGCAACAGTGGGCGTCAAAGGGTTAAAACAGTGAAAGTTTTTCAACATTTACCAGTGACAGTGTATCAGCAGTAACAACAGTTGCTCACTGTGCAGTCAGCGCTGTCGACCATTAGTCATTGTGTCATTGTGTTGGTCATTGCCATTGTGTTGATAGCGCGATGAGTCAGTGCGTTCACGCGTGGCTGGCCTGTCGACTGGTGATTTCTACATAACTCGTCACTCAAACTTGTCTGAAGTCCACGTCGTCTTTCACCTCGTCTCCGATGACTCTGTGTGCAGCACTTGTGTCGAGCTGACGTCTCGACATCCAATCATCGCTGCGTGTCGTAACATCCTCAAGTCGTGTTTCCGCTACGACGTCCGTCACGTCACCCTGCCGCTGCTGCTTGTTCACGAAATGACCGAGGTTCACTGTTGTGTTGATTATCGCCGATAATATCAATCAATCAGTCAAACAATCAAGAAATTTTTCAGGTGGCCTAACTAACAACCTGCTACCACAAAGACCACACGGAGAAACAGTTAAATTACAAAACTAGGCCAGGATATGAAAATCTAAACAGATACAGTTTTAGTCGTTTTCTGGAGGTGAGAAGACACGGTGCTGAGGTGACATTGACCGGTAGGTCGTTCCATATGCGAGCGCCGGCGACAAGGAAGGCGCGACGTCCAATAGTAGGCAGTCTTATGGCAGGATTGAGTGCCATTCAAACTCTTATGATGCAGTTGCAGTTACCTGCCAGATCACTTGCCCGTCATCCAACCAGCAATCAGCCATCCATTGGCATATCGAGAAATTTTTGAAAGTGGGCGCATAACTTTGTAATATTTTCCCATCTTTGTTAACCGTTACCTGCCACCTTTCATTTCCCGATCGTCATTTTCAGGCTGTTACAGCGTAGTCGTTATGGGTGTTTATCCAAACCTGTTTGTTCTAAATACAGAAAAGCTGAGCCACTTAAAACTTCGGGATTTGAACTGCATCCAAACTCATGCATCAAATGTTATGCATTTTTCAGCACGGGTGCATATCTGCCTTGCACCTTGTACATATGGTGCTACTGTATCCGTCTCACAATAGATGGGCAATAACTGTATTGTAAGAGACCAGTTGGCCGACCAAAGCTGCGTTATTCTGACCATATCAAGTCCGTGCTGAGGAAATGCAACATCCGTGAATCCCAGCTAGAGGAACTTGCAGAAGACAGGGGTCTGTGGA
>Ga0056129_1000372_pt1 | contig 11205 bp, 5 predicted proteins | sample WorMetLIZISLAND1_FD_71118 | JGI IMG/M metagenome (GOLD analysis project Ga0056129, IMG submission 71118) | Marine gutless worms symbiont microbial communities from Max Planck institute for Marine Microbiology, Germany - Olavius loisae LIZARD... ...
GTATGATAGTATTATTTGTGGACAATTTATTTTTTACTCGGGCGGCCAGTCAGTGAGCTGTAAGGCTTCTCTGGCAGCCCTCCGATTGTATGGTTATTTTTGTGATATTGTTGTGATGATGTCATTATCGGAGAATAATATGATGATGATGGTGGTGGTACAGTTTCATATCCTGTTGTGTTGAAAATGAGTTTGTGAGTTGTACAAATACAGATGGATCAAATCGGCGACAGGCTGTTAAGTGTTAACTTCTCTGCAAATGAATCGTATTCAAGGGGTCAATGATGACGGCACATAGCCTTAACCCTTTGACGCCCACTGTTGCCATATGGGTACAACTATAAAGCATCTTATGCCAGACGTCGTTAAGCCGCCATTTGTAATTTTTGACATCCAGGCACACTGACGCACAGCGTCAGAGTGCCCGGATGTCAAAAATTACAAATCACTACTTAGCCCGGTATGGCACAGGATGCTTTATAGCTGTACCCACATGGCAACAGTGGGCGTCAAAGGGTTAATACACTTCTAATAAAATATAGCATGCGGACGACGTTGAGGAAGTAAAAATTACCGTTTGGTGTGGCAGACAGGCACGTCTACTCTGTTATGTCAGACCATTCTGTTCTTTATACAGTGTAGGAAACAAGGTAGGCTATTGTGCCTTGTGGGTTATTTACAGAGTACGTTTGTCATTCGCTGAATGCTGTCAAGGTGTCAACAACAGACAAGTCGTGACCAGTATACTGACTCTCATGTGTATAGCTGACGCGTGACTCAACAGTGAGTCATGAATGTCGTATTTTTCCGGGTACACATGCACAGTACGCCGCAACAGTCTTGTTATGTTGACACTGCAGTGTATGACAGAAGAGTACTGCATCCTTCGTGTTGACGGTAAATCTGACGTGAAGTTTGTTAATTCTACCGTCAACAGTTCAGCGTTTAGACTGATATGTTAGTTCCATTACTTCGATTGATGTGTTTATGCGTTCTGACAGTGATTATAATAAAGAAGTTACTTACTGGCTTACTTACATTGCACTCATTGGCGTTTTCAGCAGGTGTTGTTATGCATCATGGCTTGGCTCACTGTGATCATTGATAAAAAGAACATTTTTGTTTCAAAATATGGATCTGCTGTATAGCGAATCGTAGATAGCTAATTTCCTCAACCGTAAACGTGTGGTACATTCTTGTATATAGAGTGCTGGCCTTCAAAAATGTAAAATGTTGAAAATAATTTTAAAATGTCAGAAGGGTTAAAAAATTTGCGAATAAAAAAATAAAAAAGGCTTTTGACTATGGTGCCATGATATTTCGTGTGCATGTATTACTGTTTGCAGCTAACATCCAAGAGTGGACTGGTTACCGATTACTATCGATACAAGATGGAAAACGAGGATTCGCTACATAGATGCTTTACCAAGTTCATGCTGGAAACCTGTCGCCGTCCAAATAATGACTACAACGGCGTGGGTCGCTTCATTCGTTTTTGTTCTAGTGTCACTCGAAACAATAGCTTTGACGAATTCGAAATGTTCACTTCGGGCAGTTCTGCTGAGCTCTACATTAAACCCATGCTGTCCTGCTTTGGCGACATCGATGTAATGCAATTCTCGAAAAAAAACTACTGGCGATTCCGTACGGACACAGACCTCCCGTGGCATTACCGGAGTGTTATCACGAGGTCGTTATCATGTTTGAAATCGTCGACAGTCATGAGCCGGGATATGTTTGTTTAAAGTTGTCTTGCATTCTTAGGAAAACTGGTGAGGATCGTTATGTTGTGGAACAGTTAGAACTATTCGAGAACAACGGACTGTACTTAGCTGGAGCTCCCAGTTTCTCATCGTCAACATACGAAGAAGCTATGCGTACACTTATACAGAGACATTTTAACGAAGAATTGGTGAACATCCATTTGACACAATCGCTACTGACTCATGCTGTTGATATCCATGGGCCGGCAATAAAATGCGAAAATAGAAAATTTGGCGAATTTTACAAACCTACTTCATATTTTCTGTCAAATATCGACTACGTTGCGTGTGTGTTTTGTCCAAGTTGGCCACCGTTGGCTGCCGACTGGCCTCTCAGAGATAGAGTTCACGGCTGGCCAGACCAAACAACTGTTGATTCCGTTGTCAGTAACGCCTGTGACGTGGTTGGAGCAGTGCATCCGAGCTGTAGACAAGATGAATGGATGAGCGAATATGAGTGGAGACTGTCATTCTCACGAGCAGAAGTTACCCTCCTCAACAGCTGGACACCAGTACAGCAGATCGTCTATCACATGCTGCGAGTTATCTTGAAACGCGAATTGTTTCCAAAAACCAACAACAACGACGCAAACGTACCGAAGCTGAGCAATTATCACATAAAAACGTTGATGTTGTGGGAGTGTGAACAGAATACGCCAGGCTGGTGGTCAACAGAGTCTTCTGTTGTCAAACTGTGCAGCCGATTGTTGCTTAAACTCTCTGTGTTGGTTGCGGGAAAACGTTGTGAGCATTATTTTATAAAAAGCTGCAATCTGCTTGACTGGTTTGCTGACAGCAGTTGCCAAATGATCTGTAACATTTTGATCAGTATAGCAGATGTGCCTGTTTTGTTGTCATGGTTTATTGAAAATTATATACTGAAGTGTGCAGCGCTTTGTCCACCAATCGTATCGGTAATGTTCGAAGATATCAGCTCCCGTGAGAAGCTGACGAGAGCGATGTACGGCGTCATTGATTGGAAATTGAGCACCCAGTCGCGTGAACTATACACGGAATATTACGATTCTGAAAAGATGATATTGGCTTGGCTGCTACTACACAGAATAGACAAAATCATCGAGAAAGAAATGCTTACAGGAAAGCTACACAATTTTGATCCGAAACTGCAAAACTATTTCGTCGGCGTGGCCAGTCTGCAGGTTGCGTTCACAACATCAATTCATTCGTTGAATGAGAAACATCTAGAAGTCCTGTGGACGCTCTTCAATCCTTGTTCTTCTGCCATATGTGATACAGGTGGAGACGAGGATGTTATACTTATGTCTGTCAGAAAAGCAATTAAGCTGGCCACGTTGTCCACTGTTCGCAGCAACGCCTTGGAAATGTTACACAACGAAATGGCAAAGGCATACCTGCATAAGATTATTGCACACGGACAGGAATTTACGTATTCTTTCGTGCATGTTTTGTTAGCGATTCTCTACTACAAATCAGGGCATTATCTGACAGCCATTGCACACTGCAGTCAAATACCGAATCAACGAAGTCGTTGTAATTTGTGTAACATTGGAGCGGATCATCTGCCTCAGATTGACAAAAACGTTGATTTGGTGTTTGGCTTGATCGTCATTTATCAGCATGTCCGCCTAAAGGCGCTAAGCCAGGACATGCAGTTGCAACAGAAGTGCGGACCAGCCTTGACTGCAGATTTACTGTCGCACTATTTGTATTATAAAGGCACAACCGGTGAACTTGCAACTAGGTACAACCAATTGACGAAGTATCGACAACGTTTGTCTTCATATGAACTGCCGACGCTAGGTGATATACTTTTGTTCAGAGCCATGATAACACAGCTGGATGAATGTAGAGAAATGCCGGCGGCGGCGGATGAAACAAGTGATATCAGCAGCAATGCCCCTTTGTGCATGGACACCAGTCTACTGGTTACGCTGCTGGAACTGATAGCACTGGAAAAACTGGCAGCACGTAGGCAGTATATGGTCCTCGAACTGCATCCACAGCAGTTTCCAGCTGTGAACGAGTTTGACATTCTGTATGCGTACAAATGTGGTTTGTTTAAGGAATGTCTGAATGTGTGTAGAAATCATGTCAATAGGCCTACTTCTATTCGTACGGGTTGTTCTGATAACCAACTCTTCATGGTAGCATTACCGGAGTTTCTTTGTTTGTTGGATGGCGAATTGTTGTCCCTGTTTTGGATCGTTCGTCTCCTACACCCGATACCGCTATTGGTTTTGATACAGTTTCAAGAACATGAGTCGATCTCCATGTTGACATTGTCAATATATTTGATGACTCAGTGCCAGAAGAAGCTGCGTAGTGATTCGCTCAACGATACGCGGCAGTTAATTCGCTACGTACACGACAATGTTTTGACAGCTGACAACAAAGTGTACTTTCTTGATCGGCTGCTTCTGAAATTGACGTACCGTTCGCTCATGCTATTTATCAGTGACCCTACTCTACGTACTAGCGATATGTAATTGCGCGTTCTTTGAAATATTGTTGCGTTGACTGAAAACGAGAGAAGTCTTAAACACACATGGATATGAACGTTCGCCTTGATCAAACAAAGTGTGACAAATAATGTCGACGACGTTTTGTTGATCTTGCGAAGTCATCACGTGTGATCAACAGACATGATATTGTATTCATTGAATTGTATTCATTCCTTGTTATCATTTTCGTTCAGTGAATTAGATGTCTGTTAATGGCCTAATTGTTTCAGGTCCTATTTTGCATGGGGTTTTTGTGTATTAAATTGCGTTCTTTTTTTCTTTAACTCATTTGCATTTTCGTGATTTTTATTTTCAATTGTATAACATGTGCGTTTGATACGTGTTAATAAACGACTTACATACGCACATGATATACATTGTTCTGTATCTATCTGCTGGATGACCGCATTTAGTGTTGGTCATCGTCTGTCCGTCCTATACGACCACTCGAGACACGTGCAGATCACGAATATTTCCTCCCGCTTTTAATTCGCTGATACAGAGGAAAGTCGCAGATTGTTCGTGTCATCTTGGTCACATAACTTCTTTTTAGTTCGTGCGCTACACGGACTACATGTGAATAATTGTTAGATCAACAATGACACGTTACTACTAACACTGAATACTGTTTCACATTTGTGGCCGCATAGCCGATAGCTGCTGTTTAACAAATTACTATCGCGAGAGTTCGTCAGCGATAGCCGGGCTTTCTTTGTCACAATCGGCGGCGTTAGGTGCAGGTGTAAGTGCGACGAGTGAGCAGGTAACGTTTCCTAACATTGAAAATTTTCTCTGTCATGAGGGGTGTCGTGAGTCGTGGGTGTATCTGGGTTATTTCCGGCATTAGTCAGCAGATTTCATTTCCTCATAATAACAAATTTCGTCCATTCATCGCGCGTAAGTACAACACATGCAATTGTATACAGTCTACAAAGCACAGTGCACAGAGCGCGGTATTGCAATTACCGGATATTTCATCTAATCAGCTAAACACATCATCAGTCCATTGTCACTTTTCACTATAGCTAACCATTGCATGGCTTTAGATTTTCTCAATTAATCATGACTTGAGAAATTTCATCTTGATCAGAACAATTGGAGGCAAGTCACACGTGATCTATTCGGCTATATAAAATGGTCGTTTTCGTTGACCAGCTGTGCCAGCTATTATTTCAATCGGGTAATATAAAGTGTCATCGCTAAAAGCTGCATCCTTCATTCCGTCAACCTCACCCTGTTCACTCTCCTCCTGGTTTACCCCATGTTGCACGTATCACCTCATCGCAGTCCCTGTCCTCACTTTCACCATCTATCACTCCACAATCCTTTCTCCCAGGACTTAAACCCCATCTGTTGCACAAAATTATTTCCCCTGTAGTCTTTCTAATTCAATTTTGACTGCCTTCGCGGATTTGAAACTCTTTGACGCGCGAGTCACCGTTGTATATAACGTTACTAGCAAAATTTGTGACGGCAGCCGCGCGATTTGTCTGATATAGGCTAGTAGGCCTAGTAATTATTGTTGTGCCAACGGAGTAAAGGAAACGATTTAAACGGTGAAATTGTGGTATGCTCAGATAACCGTGTTGTTCATATCTGTGATTAGCAATGACTCAGTAATAAAATTTGCTTTCGTCATAACGATAACCACACGTACATCAGTCAATATCTTATTTTTCCGCATGGTGCGCGACTAGCCTATATACATCAGAGTTGTCACGTGGACTTTTACATTACTCACAGAGAAAAGTTTCTGTGTTTTCTGTCGAAGAACTAATAGGGGCCTAGCCTATATAAGTAGAGCTAATTTGTTGCTGGTTTCGTCGGATGATAGACAGTTGTTATTGTATCAACTAAGTGTGAGTTTGTTGTTGTTGTCTTCCGTTGCTTGTCACTTGTTAGTGTACGACACTACAACGTCTCACTTCATTTGTTGCTTTAATCATACGTGTTTATCTATTACGACGACAGTACCGTGTAATGTGTAGATATTAATACATAAATTATAGCTCTGTCAAATAAATCGCGCATCTGCGTACTTTGGGGTGAGTGTTTGACGGCGAAAAGTGTTAAACGCGTATTTCACTGCGTTCACAAAGCTGAGTTGATCGTCGTCCTGATAAACCAAGTCATCGGCGACTTTGTCGACGGGCGACGACGCTGTATAGCGGTCGCGATCATCATAGAAGCTAGAAGTCGACCACTGTCCACGGCCAAGCCTTATCATTGTGCAATAAACTCAGTTGAACCGGCTAATGCTATTACCATCCAGGTCATGGGCCTCCCGCCTTTCCTTGTAAGGCATCCAGTGTACACTGCCACGAGGCAAAATTGTACTTTTGCCGCACGACTCACGTAGGCATAGCGCTAGCGCAATATTGCTATCAAATGTCGTCCGTGTATTCGTCTGTTATGTTGAGGCATAAAAATTGGGTTACTTCGAAACTAACTACGCAAATAACTAGCCTGGTGTGTTCAACCTCAGTACCTCCTATGTTATTAGCAAAATCGAGCAAAAATTTCGGCTAAGTCCGAAAATTTGCAAAATTTTGACCTTTTAGGGGCCCTGGAGATCAGGGGTATGAAAAGTAGCGATTTTTACTGCAAAAGGCACATCCTTGCGTGAATCCACGTCGTTTGAGCCATTTTACATGAAGAGTGGTTGGAGGGTCTATATCGGTAACCTGCAGGGTCAGATATCAGCCGAGGCTCCCATAGGAATGATGTGTCGCCGTTAACACAGGGCTACCGTTCAGCCTGTGATAAAAATTTTTGTCATCGATTGAGACTGCCGGGATGCAGCTACCGTGCTTTATTTACTAGCCGTTAGTATTCGTGTTCTGTTTGACGTCGTTGACTTGTTCGTCAAATAGAAACACAAACACAAACATGTTTGTGGTTGACCGTAAACAGGCTAAACAGTTTTCTTAAATTACAAATGTTCGCGAAAACAAACATGTGTAAGTTGTTCAACCTGTCGAAATCACTCCTTATGTAAGTTAGCTAGTAAGTAAAATGTAAAAATGATAAATGGCTCCCGATATTACAGAGTGCTGGAAAGCGTCAGCATAGCATCAGCTTTATCTACCGCTCTTACCATTTACCCATGCCAGATGGAGTCCATCAACGCTGACAGTCTAAACTCCAACTTCCTACAGCGCTGAAGAAGGAGTGGCGACCGGCCACAGCGGACAGTTCACCCCAGGCGGTTACCTGTCAACACTGTGATACACACTACTTTAGTAGGCCTCGAACCCGCAACCTGGTTTGTTGGTCCGACGCGCTACCAGTAGTGCCACCGACTCACCAAGTAAGTAAGTAAGTAAATGTGTAAGTAGATAGGTAAGTAAGTCATTTATTAACTGCCATCTTAGCAAATGAAATTTGTGCACAGTTCATCAACAAAATTGCAGATCAAACGAAAACATATATACATTTTTATTCGCCGTCGAGGGGGTGCCGCGGCGGCAGCCCCAGCGCCGTTCAGGCCTGGTGAACCTGCCCTCTGTGGGAGCCATCCCATAATCACCCCATATTATTGTAGACTAGGGGATTTGATGTGTTTTGTGTTTATATGTTTGATTATTGTATTTTTGTGTTAATTGTGTAATCTATGTGTTCCTTCAGTACTTTGATACTGTTGGTTGGGTTTTGACCTGTAAAAACCCTCGCCCGTATAACCTATACTGTGTTGGTGGAGACTTAAACCATGCTCAATCAATCATACAATACATGGTAGTGACAATGACGGCCTGTAAAAGATTGCTATTATTGAATGAGTTACTAACACGTTGCGGAGACGTTTGTTTGGATTTTCTGATGTTATTTCAGATTTAGTAATGGAAATCGACGACTCAGTTCACGCGTGCGTTACGAAGTTCATGATTAACACCTGTAACTGTACAACGACTGATGACGCTGCAAAGGACTGTCTTATTCTTCCCGTTGCCGGAGCGTTTGATCCAATGGAGATTCTCGTTTCGGGCAGTTCCGCCGAGTTCTATATTAAGCCTATGATGTCATGTATTGGAGATATCGATATAATGCATTATAGAAATGAAGTAATAGCGATGCCGTACGGACAGTTACCTCCCGCGGAATTACTGAATAAATATCGAAAGATTGCAGTAAACAACATTATTGACACGCATAACCCAGGGTATGTTTACTTGAGAGAGGCTTTCGTTTACGAAGACGGCCATTGTGTCGAAGTGAACACCGAACACATCGTGGAGTTCCATCCCGGATATATACCATTTGGTATCAATTTTAACGACATTGTGCGTGATTATTGCATGCCATCTGGGAAAAAAGACGTTTTCAACAAAACTCAGGCACGGACACAAGGTACTGCAACCTTTGATCAACATGGACCGGCATTGAATTGTAGCACGCCTATGAATATAGATATTGTTAGCAGTATTCGTTGTCCAATTTGGCCACCACAAGCTGCCGATTGGCCAACAAGACACAGAGATCACGGCTGGCCAGACCAAGCAGCTATAAAGTTGATTGTCAACAGAGCATGTGATGTGGTTCAAGCAGTACATCCGAGCTGTAGGGATGATGAGTGGGAAAGAACACACCAGTCTAGATTGTCATTCTCACGAGCAGAAGTAACACTGCTCAACAGCTGGACACCAGTACAGCAGATCGTCTATCATATGCTGCGCTATGTCGTGAAACACGAAGTATTCTCAAAAACTAACGACAACAGTAAGACGCAGTTCAGCAATTACCACATAAAGACTTCGATGTTGTGGGCCTGTGAACAGAACCCGCCAAGATCGTGGTCCGCGGAGTCTTCTCTGGTCAAAATATGCAGCTGGATGCTACAAAAACTCTCCGACTGCGTCGAAGCCAAACACTGTCAGCATTACTTCATCAGCAGCTGCAATCTTCTTGATTATTTCGATGACGATAGTTCTCAGGTGATCTGTAAACGTTTGAGAAGTTTAGCGTACGAACCAGTTTTGTTGTCATGGTTTGTTGAGAATTACATACGCAGGAGTGCACTTTATTGTCCGAGAAATGTGTCCATGTTGTTTGAAGACATTAGCTCCGGTGACAAACTAAAGAAGGCCGTGAATGCTGTCGTTGACTGGAAATTGGACAGGTTGCCTCGAGAACGTTACGCCACAAAGTATGAGTACGAAAAGAAGATATTAGGTGTAGCAGTAGCATTATATGTATGTGTAGCATATGTTGGTATAAATAAACTTACACTAGGCCTATACGCACCATTGATTATAAATGCACTGCGACAGATTAATCAACGACTTCAAGGCTACTTCATTGCGGTGATGACTCTGCATGTTACGCAAATGATATCGACTCATGCACTGAGTGAGGAACTTCTCGAAATCTTACTGACACTCCTCGCTCCCGGTGCTGCAAGTGCATGTAATTCGGCTACCACTGGAGTTACTGCCGGGACGTCAGCATCCATGAGAAAGGCAACTCAGTTAGCTACTTTGTCCACCGTTCGCAGCAACGCCTTGGAAATGCTACACGACGAAATGGCAAAAGCATATCTGCATCAGATTTTGAGCTGTGGACAGGAGTCTGCTTGTTGCGTAGGACGTGTCTTATTAGCGGCTCTTTACTATAAATCTGGATGTTTTCATGCAGCTGCTAATCACTGCAAACATGCAATAAATCAACGCCATTGTGATCATCGGAGCGTGTGTTGTATTACTGCAGCAGAACAGCTGCCTCGGATTGATCAAATTGTCGATTCTGTTGCTGGTTTAATTAGGTTTTACCAGCACGTACGTAAGAAAGCTTTGCACGATACCGAACAACCAGAAAAGGAGAATAAACCGGCCTTTACGTCGAAACTATTGGCACACTATTTCTGTACTGTATGCTCGCCGGTCACAGATGCACGGAACAATCAAATGAGGAGTTACCGATATGAGTTGTGCATGAGCAAACAACCGCTGATAACTGATGTACTTCTCTTCAAAACTACCGTAATTCAGCTAGACGAATGCACAGGTCCAGCAGTTGCAGCAGCTCAGAATAATAACACTGACAACAACGAGTCATCATCCACGGACACCAGTCTACTGGCTACACTGTTGGAACTAGTGGCACTGGAAAAATTGATATCACATCGACAAGTGATGATCCGTGAACTGAATTCTGATAAGTTTCCTCTTCTAAACGAGTTTGAAGTTTTACACGCGTACAAATGTGGTTTGTTCAAAGAATGTCTGGACATGTGTCGAAATTATGTCAACTTGATGCTGCGGGCCGGTTGTTTGAGAAGTCAGTATTTCTTAATTGTAATAAACACGTTTTATGGTCTGCTGGACGGTGAAATACTGTCGTTATTCGGGATAATGCGGCTCACGGATCCGATACGCTTATGGCACTATTTTGTACCGATTTTCCCGAAGAATAGCTTTATCTCGTTGCTGACATTGTCAATATATTTGATGGTTCAGTGTCAGAAGAAGCTACGTAGTGATTCGCTATGTCATACGCTGCAGTTAATTCGCTACGTGCACGACAGAGTGTTTCCAGGTGATGGCAAAGAGTATTTTCTTGATCGGTTGATTCTGAAACTGTCTTATCGTTTGCTCAAACTGTGCATCGTCGACTCTGCCAGCAACATTTGAACTGTTATTGTGTGAACGTCCTGCAAGGAAACAATCAAATTCTTTTAATTTTTGCGAAGTTCTTCCTACTGCTCTAATAATGCTACTTGTAACATGAAAGTCATAAAAATGAGTGCGATAGACAACATTTTCAGTGATTGTTTTCTTGCGATTGACTATGTCGGCCTAGCCAACACAGTAACAGTTGTCTAGTAGGCCAACCCTGAATTAATCCAGAGTCTTTGTAATGTTATGCAGTAAAAACGTCGAGAAAGCTTTGTCAAGAGGACGTGTTCATTTGTGGTGACACTGACACCACAGTAGGTATCAAGAACAGCCAGACGCCCGTGACCT
>Ga0056129_1000373_pt1 | contig 11205 bp, 7 predicted proteins | sample WorMetLIZISLAND1_FD_71118 | JGI IMG/M metagenome (GOLD analysis project Ga0056129, IMG submission 71118) | Marine gutless worms symbiont microbial communities from Max Planck institute for Marine Microbiology, Germany - Olavius loisae LIZARD... ...
TTTAGACAGTCATATCCTTCTATTCTGTTTTAGTTCATAACCTTGTGGTCCTTGCAGTTTTTACTTAGGCCACGTTAAAAATTTCTATGTAATGTAATGTAATGTAATGACTGAGTGTCATAATCTGTCTGTCAGTTTTGGCGTTTTTAGGCGCACACTTAAGACGATACTATTTGCACGATATTAGCGCATACAGTGTAATAGAGATGTACGCATGATATTGCACTATGTAAATTTCCAATATCTATCTATCTAGCAACAATATAATATAATGGCAGCAGCAACTGCATATCTGTGATTGGAAGCCCCATGTGGGCATCAAGAGCTGTAGAGTAGGCCTGATCCGTTTCCTGGCCACTGGCCAGATTGTGTAAAAGGCCCCTAAACTACGCTTTAGTTTCTTTTGCTTTTGTTTATACATATGTTATTAGTAAATTGTTGTTTAGGTTTTTTGTGTTGTTCATGGTTGTAGTTTTATACGTTTCTCAGTATCAGCTAAGTGATTGGTTGAGAAGGCTGAGTGTTTTGTACCAGTCATGAGATTGGCTGGGAAGATCATCTCTGCAACGACCTGTAATGTGTTGGGTTGTTAGAGACCCTACTCAACTGAATTAACTCAACTGTGATTTGGCGACATCAGCATGAAAGTTAGATGGGATTATTTCAATCTATGTAAAACGAGAAATAACAAATGTCAGCATGTGAGTTTATGTTATTGTTTTGCTGCTCGTCTAGCTGTTTGCTGGCTGTAAACTCAGCAGTGGACGTGTGTTGTGACCAGGTTTGGGGCTGCGGAGGCCAAGCAGCAAGGCAGAGCCTAGTCAAGCAGAAGGAATGGGAGCAGCAAGCTGTTACTAAGGAACAGAATCGAAAGGTTCTTAGTGTACAGTAACTATTTGAATAACCATTGCACACACTTGGGAAATTTTAATCACATCGGAGAGCATTAAGGTATAAACATGTTAAGTGACTGCACTAACATACATCTCTGTTCAGGAGTATGTAGAGATGTGCATCAATACTCTACGTATTATGCGTCTTTTAGCCGAACAAATTACCGATAATCTTCTATCGTATGCATCCGAAATCCGAACCCAAGTTACTCGACTGAGATCTGGAGCTAAACCTCAGATCAGTATTGGTTACTATCTGGTACAATGCCTGCTAAGCTAGTGATGTGCAGCAGTTGAATTTTTTCTGAATAAAAGCAATTCGTGCTTTCATGCTGTCTGTCAGTTTCCGATGTATGTCACGACAGCATCCGTTATCTGCTAGTCGTCGACTTCTCATCATACCACAGTACCGGCTGAGTATGTTTGACCAATGGGCCTTCTCTGTGGCAGGTCTGTTGGTCTGAAACTCGCCTGACATTTTACATAACCCAGACATTAGCAAAGACATCTTTAAATGCGCATCGGTTTTCAACTTGCTGCAGCATCCAACTCGCTGGAGTTCTGCGATGATGCACTATATAAATGTACGTTTTACTGACTTAGTTACTGATTGCTATCTGCTGCTGTTGTGAATGCTGAGCGTGTGGTGTTCAGCTGGTTCCTGATGGCTGGAGGGAGAGTGTTGATCGAACGTTATTAGAGATGAGTGGTCGACATACACATCATAGTGATGATAGCCAGCCACCACTCTAGCAAGTCTTCAGTATTGACTACTGCTCAAGCACTCTCTGTCGGCCAGCTTGTCTGCATTGTGCCGATGAGACCATCTGCTGTCACTGTGATAGTTTTACGTGATCGTACCCAGTTACAAAAAATTAATTGTCTGTTGTAAATTTTTGTTTATTTTGTACAGTTTTTGTTATGTAGTGCTGAGATTATATGCCGATGAACCTGTTACATGTGTTTGTTTTTTTCACAGCATATTCCATGAAAGTCATCAACATGTTATACCGTACCGGTATTAACTCTATTCTGCTGAGTTGTCGTGCTGAAAACTGTACTTTTACAGTTTTTGTCTTTTCAGTTGCTGTTCGTTGCCAACTTGTAGAACTGATGAGTGATTTTTGTGGTTTTATAATGACCTATCAGACCTCTGGCATTAATGCACACTCAGCGTCATATCCACGTTTTCAGTTTGGGAACATATCAGTATCAGGTATGTATGTATGTCCAGTTTTCCTTGAACGACATTATATTTTGTCAAACCCCTTTGCTCTAAATGTTTAATTTGAATTTGTAAACAACTTTTTGGCACATTTAATTTAATAGGAAGTTGCATACAATCACGACACTTTTCAAAGGCAAGTGTCTCAAAACGGTGCAGTCATCCAGCAACAGAAAATACCGCGTAATTCATTTATTTACTTTACCTCCAGTGTAATGCCACTGAAGATAGCGGAGTCTCTTGTTCTTATATATTATCACGCTACATAATTAGCAGCGAGAATCTGTTGATTTAAGATTGCTGGCCACCAGTGAAGTGTAACTTGTTATGGCCTGATGATATGCGTATTCAATAGACAGCTTCTATGTTGAGTTGAACTATCAGTCACTGCAGTGATCAGCACTGGCTTGTATAGAGTTGCATTATTTTCACATTCTGTATCGATATGCTGGGCATTTTGCTTTCTGTTCATAAGTTATGCATTAACTATGGCTGAGTGCATCGTATTTCATCTGAGCCATCACTAAAAGTTAAAACATTTACAGTTATGCTCATGCAGTTGCAGCAGCATTGTGCAAACATACTTTTTAAACAAAAAATACAAATATTTGCCGCGATGGAACAAACTGAATGTTGTGTCAATTGTTTTTTGTTCTTAGGTACTAATTTATGCTAATTTATTACTTGATTGTAAAAATTATTGTTCTAGTTGTAACAGCTAGACTGTCACATCCAAGTTACCTAATATTGTCTGAGATGAAGTGACCAGGGATATGCTCAAAGACAGCCTTTTGATGCCAAGGCCATGATAGGTTTCATGGCGAATGCCAAGTCCTGTGGTTTAAAAGTGATGTCTAGTAGTTCAGTTTAGCCGCAGTGACAACAGTCGACAAATGCTGTCAGTATAGAGTAGGGCTGTACCGAATCGCGAATAGTAGATTTTATTATTCGGCCGAATAAGAATAACTGGAACTACTATTCAGCCGAAGAATACGAATAGAATACGAATAGTTGATGCACAACTCAGGAATATTCCATAAATACTTCTAAGTTCTAACTAATGTCAGAAATTATTCAAATTTGCCTTAAAAAATCAAGCCTTCAACATTTTCGGCCATCAGACATGTTCTTTTTTCCGAGCATACTAGTTTACGTGTTCTAATGATTAATTGACACCTGTGGACCGCTGTCTCCCGTGGAGATGGATACAAGCAGTAACAGCATAAAATGTCAGGCTCACAGAAGAGCTTGCTTTCGAGGCTTTATGCAGGAGCAAGTGAGCAGTCGCTGCATGGCAACTATTATTCGTATTCGGTGTATTTTTTGCAGAACTATTCGGCCGAATATGAATACACTATTCGGCCTACTATTCGGACCGAATAGAATATTCGGTACAGCCCTAGTACAGAGCAGTGGAAGGAGACTATGTCGTATTTGGCTGCAAAAAGTGTTACCTATAAAGAACTGAAAGCCAGTGGCTTTGCAGGCCAGGCTACTTTGAGGCAAGGCCAGGCCATGCCAAGGTTTCAGGTCTTCGAGGACAAGGCCACAGAATTTTGTTTTTTTGAGTTGTGTTCTTAAGGACGATGACAGTCCTTGAAGACATCATCACTGGAAGTGACCGCGTAACAGATTTCCGTTCATTTTGTCGTTGTCAAATGTGTACAAAAAGTGTTGTTTCATGTTGACATGTTATCGCGCTGTGATCGGTCTTCCTATCATTTGTTGTGATAATTGTAATGCGATGCTGACTGTTACAATGCAATGGTAAATTTCACAAACTGAAGCAGTAGCCTTGTGGGCCATGTTTACCTTTGAGTTGATGTTTCTGATATATTACATCATCTGTTGACTGTTGTTGTGATACAAATGCTCTAACTATGAGTTGTGTAGTATAACACACATGGTCCTCTCTGTTGCCAAAACCACTGCGATCTACACCATGTTCCAATAAAAGTGACTCTCTTGCAGATTTCTTAATAACATGCAATAAAGCTTACCGAATAAAACATAATTTTATGAACACATACCCCTATGTATTGCAAACAATTATGCAAATAGAAAATTTGTCATAGCATTACTCAGAAATCAAACTGTGAACAAAATCACATAAATGTACGACTCTGTGACTACTCAATAACAACTTGTTCTCAGTCTTACAATGACAATGTTTAAATCAGATGTGTAAAGTGTCCGCTTTTTCATCGATACAGTTATGCAGACACTGTCGCCACTGGCCGTCTGCTCTGATACGCCGATCAAAGAGTCACCTTTCATAAATCAGTCGTTCTTTCAAATGGTCGATGTCACAAATCAGGCAATGATACACTCGGTCTTGCCCCAGATCGTGTAGTCAACCGGATTGAGATCCGGGCTGTTTGGTGGCTGGTACTGCAATCCGATGAAGTTCGGCGTATTGGCTGACAGCTGCAGTGTAACCGTTTTGCGAGCATAGTGAGCCGGGGCATTGCATTGTTGAAACATGAAGAAAGCTCCAGATATTGAATGAGTGCCTGGCACAAAAGATGTTGCTGCCATAGCGTGTTCCAGTAATGCAAGCCATTTATCTTCAAAAATCTGCTAAATGGTACGATGGATTTGTACAAAATACATCATGGCTTGTGCATGTGTAATCACATGTGTAATTACGTGTAACGCGGTGCATGTTTGCACTTGCACACTGTAGTAAAAATGCAGTGTTGCCAGTGCCATTTTATGGCCTTGCAATACCGACAAGTATAGTGCCACAAGTGAGTTTGATGGTTAGGGTGGTTGGTTGGTTTGTTAGGGTTTAACAGCATTTTGAGCATGCAAACAGCGGCTATATCATGCCTAAAAAGTTTAAAATTAGTAAGGTCAATGGCAAGTATAAAACAACTCATTTAGAATGAAATTATGAAAGAGATTTTTTGAGAATAGGGGCTGTATAGAAGGGATGGATAGTTAGGGTTTTATGGCATTTATACCATTTTCAGCACAAAAACTGCAAGTAATTTTACACTGAAAAAGAAATAACCCGCAACTGGATCTGGCAACAACTGCAAAAAGTATTGTGGATGGCCACAGTCCCCGACCCCCTGTACGTGATGACATTGAGCATTGCACACTGCATGCAGTAGCTAATGAATATTCAATGAATGCAAATAATCAGTTACTGTTGTTATGTAGTTGTTACAAAATAAAGTAAAGTGACAACAACATCCAGTAGTGTGCTTACGGATATTCAGACACTGAAACTACTATCAATGCACTAAACGATTCTCATTCAATTTACAAACAGTTTGGCACTAAAACTACATAATGCTTTACATAACAGTGATGACATGTCATCCATATGCATAATTCACATAAACAGATACCACATAATAAGATCTTGTATTGCTTATCACAATTTAAACATAATGGAAAAATAATGTGTCAGCACAATTCTAAGTCACCATACAACTAGTGTACAGATGCCTGATGGAACCAACATCCAGATTATCGACAAATAACGAAATCCAGAAGCAACGTTCACACGTAACACTTGCAATTGGAACATATGGCAGAGCTAGAAATAACCGTAATTTGGAAAACGTAAAAGTTATAATTTGAAAGCACTGTTTATCATGGAAAATTGACCATTTAATAAAATATTATTATAAGTAGTCCAATTTACACACTGTAGTGTAGAAGCTTATTACTGCACATAGCAGTCCATATAGCATACACTGAACAGTACAGCAGAAGCTGTAGAAAAGAAGCCTGACAACGTTATCCTGTGGTAAATGAACTCCAGTTAACGGAGTTTCTACCATTTCAGACAAAAAATTTCGTAGGCTACTAGCAGCATTTTGCATTGTACAATATTCTACGTTAAATATCTTAATGTGCAATAGGTTCTGAAAAGGCCAAACACTAAATTGATTCGACTGTCCCAAGAGTAATAATAAATCACAAACAGTGATATTCACTTAAGAAACTAAACAGTAGAACAGACTAAGCAGCAACAGCTTACTATAAAGTGCAAACCACAGCAGAACTACAAAACAGTCAATGAACGTCAGTTAACGGCACTTTGAACGCAAAGTGTATATGAGTGTACCAGTATATCCCGTGATTTAGATCACAGACAGGGATCATTTCCAGCAGGAATTCCTGGGAACAGCGTTCCCAAAGTTATTTTGACAACGGGAATGGTGTTCCCAGGAACACAATAGGCACTAATTCTCAATTCGCTAAATCCAATTTTTTATGGCGCTTGAACTCAGCACCTCATCCCTCATATTGAATCGCCTATGCCTGGAGCCCCTACTCAGTACTCTCTGGTTCCCACTCTGCTTTATTAGGAAACAATCCCTGATAACAAATATAATTACTCAACATTATATAAAATCAAACTTTAAACAATCTGCCAAGTCACATCTCATGGACTAAACAGAGCCGCTAGCACACAACCACATGGCAATATCAGTACTAATATACCACTAAGAAGCTCAGTTGATGCTGAGAAGGCCAAGCGTTACAACCAGAAATAGATTTGAGATAAATAAACCTTTATATCAACCTAGTACTTATGCAACAGACACTGCCCTGATTAGGGACCCTTAGTATCCGCAACTGCCAGGGGGTGGGGGAAGGGGCATATGTAGATCTTGGCACAGACCTTGCAGTAGACAGCAAACGATTATACATGTATAACAGAGACAATCAATCTGCAAAAGGATACAACAAGGCAAATGCTGCGAGAAAAGTCTGTCTAAACACGGCACTGGCAACAGAGCAGATACGAGATGGGTTTACTTTAACAAACACATGACGTAATGTAATACTCAGCTACAAACGAAAAACAAACCTAACAAAGTCAGTCTAACTTGTTGTAGTTTACTTACGTCACACACATCCAGCCAGGAAGTGGACTTGGACTCGGTAGGATCTTTAACACAGAGCATAGCTACTACAATATGCATATTGATACAAATCAATATTGATAGGAAGATCATGTCAGCTGCATATACATGAATGCAAACATCAGCAAGATACCAGTGAGCAGTAACAGTAACACTGATAGCATGTTACACTGATCAGTTTAAATGTCTTAAAAATACCATTTCGACAGCCACAGTGACACACTGAGAAAACTCAATGTCAATAACATGTAGTTAGTCAGGCAACAGCACGGTCACGATGAATGCTGGAAATTAGATCTTTAATATGTAAAAAAAATTACAATGTACCTTGCTGTACGAAGATTGGCACTGAAAAATAAATAGGTGTTAAAATTAATTCTCCCAAAGTTGTAAGATACTGGAATGAATGTGAATGTCAATGGAATGAATTATATTAGCATACATTGTTAAAGTAGGTGTGTGAGCAGCTAGTGCACAGAAGGTATCAATGCAATGCTATGTGCAACTACTTGGGGACTTATCGACTGCTGTGTGCAAATCACTGGCTCACAAGTGTCATTTGCCAAGCAATGCAATAACTGCCAGTTTACATTCAAAATTTATAAAAAATATAAAAATCACTTATATACAACATTAATTTACTCTAGAAAAAGTCTGTTAAGCCAATCTTTATATATCCTTTCTGAGTCACACATCTGGGTTGACATGTTTTGACAGAAAGAGCTTTTAGTGGCTATAAAACTGGCTACAGCTACAAGTGGCCACTAAGCATGGCTGATCGCGCACCCTTGTAATGACTTTGTCGTGTTACGGCGCGTTAGAAATTGTCTGTGTATTATTATTATTATTATTATTACAGTTGCTGTATTTTAACGTACTAATGATTTCCACAACAGATAGAGATAGGTACTTTTCTGCATCATGAGCATTTTCCAAAAACTTTCAGATGTATTTTGTTCAGTGACTGGACTGGTAACAAAACCCATTACAATTATGGGTGGCTATCTGGTCAATGAGCATGGCTAATCACACCCTAAACAAACTATCAACATTTACAGTCGTTAAGTAAGTAGTGTTTATTGTTTTTATTTTGATGCTGGCAATTTGACATCTGCTGGCGAAGTGTAAGTTATCAGTCAGCAGTCAACATCAGTGACACACTATAATACTAATAGTATTAGCATCACTGACCAGACAACTGCTGCACATCAGAGAAGAGATTAGTAATACACATACATCAATTACAGATCCAAAACAGAAGCAAATTAACAAAATCTGAAACACTTATAAACTACAAGCAGTTTTGACACTATAACCATAGTCTTAACAATGACATCTGGTGGCAGCAGAGGAAACCAAAGAGTTGGCAACAACAACATCCAAAGCTTTTGTCGGTGGAATGCACATTACTCGTACTTGGCAAGCCTTGACCGCAACTCCACAAGCTCCGAATCTTTCTCTGCCAATGAAGCCTTTAGTCGCGCTATCTCGGCCAGCAATTCAGCCTCTTTGCCGGCATCCTGCCAAACACACGATCACTACTATAGTCCAGCAAAACAGAAGGTGACTCTAACCCACTGAGGTCTAAAAATAGCTAGAGGCTTTACTGCTGATATCACTACGCACTTCTTGGCTACAGCTGCCTAGGTCCGATGGTGATTTGGCACTTCCCAGTTGAATAGCGTGTATCGTTGAGCAGGCTGGTAGTTGAGCACCTAGTGTCTCACTGACCATAACTAAAAAAACTCAGCTGTCTGATTAAATGACAGTATTTTACATGAACTAAGATTTATGACCACTTTAAAAGGCTGACAATTAACATTTCAAAACTGATTTTAGCATTTTAACCATGGTTTCTAGCTAAAATATCATACTGTTCCAAATAAGCCATCAGTAAAGTGTTTGTAGTGTTACTTCTTGGGCTCAACACAGAAACAATTTTTAAAATGTCATTCCGTTGAATTTTAGTATACAAGAAAGTGCAGTTTTGCATTACTCTAAGTGTTGTATTCATCAGAAGTAACACTATTATCGCTCACATTCAAGTCATGCAAGTAGTCTGGCAATCAGATGGTCTAATTTGCATACAGTGTCAGTACTCTAGCCGTTGATTTGATGGAACAATAAATTAATGCAATTGATATATGACTGTTGTTCAACCTAAAAAAATCTACTATAGAAACTGTAAAGTAAACGTAGGTTGATGGGGAAAAAGTAATGTCGTGATACAGAGAATACTGAAAACATGTAAAATAAACCTTGTTTGCTGCTCCGGCTGGCTTTGTTGTGACCACTTTAGCCATGCCAGCTTTTTTCGTGGACTTGTAGCCATGTTTTAGTGATACCTAGCAACAGAACAGCATAACAGATTCATGCGCATTAAACCTAGTACCACCCCAACAGCTAAGTTTCTGGCGTCTGGAACATGCTAAGAATCATTACATCCAGGCCATATTGTGGCTAGTTTATTTCATATCATAGATTTTATACCAGCACTGGTGATGCATTTTTCCCAGCAATCCACTCGTCGGCAGTTACTGCTGATACGTCGCCAGGAGTGTCGGGATAAAGGTCGTCTTGAAATAACTCCGACTGCAACAATGCAGCATCTACTGATAATCACTATTCCAGTAGGTACTATTATCTTTGGAGTGAGTGAGTGAGCAGATTCTTAACAGCACATCAGCACAATTAGGCTATACAGTGACATTCACGTCGGTAGCAGGTACATGCTGGAAAATACAGAACAGACGACAAATCAAAAATACATACACAAATTATGTCATCAGTTATCTTTGGAACATATCATTAAAATAACATAACACACAAACACAGAACACATCTGACATGATATATTTAACGAGCAGACACTGATCATAGCATTACCACTAAGAACCAGAAATATAAAACAACCCAACAAGAGCTATTTTACATCACCAAAATCCATCCAGCTAAATCACTTCAATATGTTACAACAAGCCAATTAACTCAATACAAGCCACAACGAATAATTTCATTTACTAACTTAATTTTCAATTTTAACTTATTTACCATTTATTAAATTACAAACAGCAAGGAAACAGTTTGTAGTTCACTCTTTAACAGAAGTGGGTATATTTTTCTAACTTTTTAACGTCATTATATCTGTTTGAAATGGCAATTCTCTGTCTCAAGAATGTTTAAAATATCCGACTTTTCCCTTGCAGCTTGCTGAAAGGGTGCAGAATTAATCAATTATTGAAACACAACAGAGTACAAAGCACACTGACAACAACAGAACTTTATGAGATTCACAAAGAATTAAAAACAATCCTTATTCTGCAAAATGCAGACCTTAATGCCATAGTCAGTTAATTAAAATGAAAACAATATCATTGACTAAGCAAGAAAATTAAAAACAAACCTTTCTTGGGACGGTCATAGGAATCACTTCACATAAACCTTTTGTGTGCAACTTGTAGAATCTGTTGTCAAGGCAACATAACAAAACCCCATGTAGATTGACAGACATGTAATCAATCAAAACGTATGTCATAATAAAACTACAAGCAAAGAAGAAGGATATTACGTACAAACATTCTCTGACACAGAGACTACACTGTGAATTCTACACAATCACTAACATTTATTGTATGGTCCACAAAAAATATCAAAAAATTTAACAAAAAATAAAAATGTGAATATACATGTACTACATAAAGAAAAGAAGACTCTGTTTAATACTATGAACAGTATTGGAGAGCTTGGATGACGTTGAATAAGATGATTAAAAACAATAATGATAAGGAATTGAGTAAAAACAACAAAATTTCAGATTTTAATTGATAATTGAATTTCTTGAGCAACTGCATTAATGTTACCGAGAGATTTCACAGATGTTGACATTGACTCCGCGCTTCGGCATGAAGCCGATTCCACGCTGTGGATCAGACGACTGATACATGTTGAGATAGTGAATATAGGGAGCATCGTCAGTTATCTCAAAGTACCGGATCATGCAGTCTCCCTACAAGACAAACGTCATTAGACAACACTGGCTTAAGCGTTTCTTCTTCAATATGCTAATCACCTACAATCTAGTTATGTGAATGTGTGAATGTGAATGTGATTTATTTGCTCTCAACAGTCATTAAGCACCATAAAGCAGCATGCACAGTCAATGAGCTGGACAGCAAGGCAGCAATGCGGCACTTACAAC